>ERZ1039804.246-NODE-246-length-35687-cov-8.211860_pt1 | contig 35687 bp, 48 predicted proteins | sample MGYA00383089_ERZ1039804 | MGnify/ENA primary metagenome ERZ1039804 (study PRJEB29581, sample SAMEA5548359) | metagenome | biome: marine; feature: coastal; material: water | depth 1 m | study: Short-term variability in the microbial, nano- and picoplankton dynamics...
TAGTTGTAGTGGTAGTCAGTACGCCATCTCTTGCTGCAATATCAACACCATCAACCGTGCCGCCCGCTACTATATTCCCAGAAACATCTAGGATGCCATTTACATCAACTGTAGTAGCAGCTATCTGAATCTCTGTGTCTGCAACAATGTCGAGCTGCCCATCAACACTGGAGTTAATGTAAAGTCCAGTATCACGGAACTGTATTTTAGTGTCGGTAGTTACGGTGTTTCCGATTTCTAGAGTTTGCTGAAGAGTTTCACCGCCACCACCAGACTGTGCAACCCAAGAGAATGACCCATCGCCATCAGACGCTAATACCTGACCAGACGTTCCGTCACCTGATACATTAAGCTGTGTCGCGCCAATGCCATTATCGGTTACATTAAGAGTTGCAGAGCCGCTAGTAGCACCACCTGACAGGGCAGTCCCAGCTACAACCGCAGTAATATCACCTGTGTTAGTTGTATAGCCAGCGCCATTAGTAAGCTCATTGTTGTTAGTGGGTATTGTAGGCTTGCCAGTTAGGTCAGCGTATGCCCCAGAGAAACTAGAGGTTCCATATCCTGAATCATTAGTCCACTGGGATATGTTGCCAGACTTATTTGTAAGGGTGGCAGTGCTACTCGCTGTCAGGTAAGCGGAGAGATTTGGTGGCGTGTAAGTAAATACGCCCGTGCCGCTGTTATACGCAAGATTAGCCGTGCCAACCGATCCAACGGTGACCGACAGATCTGTGAGCGCAATCCCTCCTGCACTGGACCAGTAAGCGTTAGCACCAGATCCCGCGCTAGTTAAAACCTGCCCAGACGTTCCTGTGCTATTTGTCAGCTCTATCTGCCCGGTAAGGTGGACATTTTGCAACTGGGTTCCGCCAGAAAGAAGGCTGTCCAGAGAATCCAAGTTGTTGTTTAGCTTGGTGCCCCACGTTCCGTCTGAGCCGTCAACCTCGGGCTTTACTAGGCTATACGTCGAAGTATTAGAGTCGGCCATTGTCTACTCCTATGCGCTTTCTAATGCAGAAATTCGCGCTTCAAGCTCTTGCACGGTTTTAACTAAAAGAGGCACAAGCTTAGCCTGATCTAATCCCTGTAGTTCCATCTCGGTGTGCTCTACACCGTCTTCATCTACATAAGTGTGGGTTGCGTCTTTTACTCCTGTAACAGCATCTGGAACAATAGCTTGCACCTCATGCGCGAGGAAGCCGTTAGTCCTTTCTTCGCTGGACGCCCACCTAAAGTTAACTGGGTTAAGCTGTAAAAGAGACGCGGTAGCGCCATCTATATCTTGTACATCTTCCTTAACCCTGTAGTCTGACGTTGTTGAATATACCGTGGCTCCAGCATTCAGCGATATGTGGCCGGCAACATCTCCAGAACTCCGCTTAAATACCTGCAAATATTTATTAGAACTCGTGTAAGCGTTAAAAGCCTGAAACAAAGCGTTAGGCGAACTAATCGTTGGTTCTGCTGTTGTGCGAAACTCGGCGTTCTTGGCAGAATAGAGCGTGTTTTTTACGGTTGTGCCGGAGCTGGTGACTAATATAGAATCAGCATATGCCGATGTGTTATCGGGGTCTGCCATCTGGATTAAAAATAAACCATCAATTCCGCCAATCTTTGGAGGTAATAAATCGCCACTGCCGGTTGTGCGGTCTGAATCAAACAACATCATTGCGGCGGAATCTTGGGAAGTGCCTGCGTTTGCAACAACAAAAACAGGGTCCAAGTTTTCTGAATCTCCCTTTACCTGCACGTTACCGCTACCAGCTATGTTAAGTAAGCTGTTTGTGCCATCATGGAAAATCTCAAGATCTGTTCCAGAGCCAAATGTAGCCTTAACATTATCGTTAAATTGAGCGCCACCAGCAGGGGTAAGCAAGCCTGATGCAGACAGGGTCGTGAAGGCTCCGGTTGATGTCGCGTTTTCACCAACGGCAGTACCATCAATAGATCCGCTGTCAATGTCAATTCCGGTAAGAGGCAATGGCGTAGAGCCGCCAAGCAAATTGTCCAGCTTTGCCCAATTATCGTTTAAGTAACCACCCCAAAGATTGGTATCAGCGCCTACGGCTGGCTTGTTAAAAGTGTAATTAGTCGTTGTTGTTGCCATCTTAAAATTCCTAAATTTTAGTTTGCGTTAACCCAGCTTGCAGTGCCAAGCGGTTTATCAGTCCAAATTGCAGACCCTAATGTTGCATCTATCCATGTTGCCGGGCTAAGAGGTACGCCTGCCCATATATCAACAAAATTAGCCGAGGTGCTAGAAGTTTGCGTGCTGACAGTTTCCAGCAATATAGCTTCAATTAAGTCAGCGGACGTTGAACTAACCGTTGTGCTTACAGTTGCGTCAGCAGGGAATACCGCAGTCGCATACTTGTAATAGTTATACTTGTATTGGCTATACAGCATATTAGGACAACGTCACGTCTATTGCACTAACCGCGAATGCCGCAACCTCTCCAGCGTCTATAGTCCTGCTCGTTGTAAGCGCAGAGGAGTTAATCATATTGCCACCAGACAGGCTGTCCCAAATACCAGCGTGAGTTATTGTTCCGTAACTTGCCTGCGCGTTAAAAACAACACTGTCTGCGTTAGATGCCGTTCCACCAGCAACCGTGAACCCAGTAGATTGCCGCTGGTAACCCTCCGCTGTAACCTCATTCCCTCCAGAAGTAGGATCTGCGGTATGCAATGAAATGTACAAAGTTCCTGCCGGGCTAATAGTGTCACCTTTAAAAAAGTGCCTCATAACCCTGCTTTCTAAATATGGAGTGAAGCTCATTAGTGAACCCCGTAATAGTATTGATTGCGAGAGCGCCCGGTGTCTAACCCTTTAACCCTCATGGATAAGCCAGATCCGCTGTATTTTGCCTTCTCTGACTCTTCGTTCAACTTTAATACCGATGTAGCGTACATTTGCGCCCATACAGCAACTCTAGCGTCATCGCCCAAGTAAGGAGATGCCGCAACCAAAGCCCCGTACAGATACACGTCTGGTGCGTTTAAAAGCAACCAGTTAGTTGCGTTTGATCCACTTAACTCTGGAAGCTTTTGGAAATAAATCAGCTCTACATCAACTGATGAGCTTGGGGATGGCCACACCTCAAACTGGGTTTCAACATGCCGATAATATCTTGGCTCACCCGCTACGTTCTCTCCGCTAGCTCTACGCTCATCCATTGCCATGCCGCTTAGGTACTGCAAAGGCATAGTGCCAGAGCCAGTAGATTTTAGGCGTATAGTCTCTACCCAGTCATCCGGTCTGGCAAGATATTGCGTGGTCATTGTAGAGGTTGCTCGATTCTCCATCCGCCAGTGGCGTACATCACGATTGATCTGAGACTCAGCAAGCGCGATAAACGTAGGAACGATTGCCGTTAGTTGTTCATTGCTTAACCAATCAGAAACTGCCGCCTTTAGTCCAGCATAAGTAGTTAGCCCGGTGGCAGTGTCTGGTGTTCTTATCCCTTCAACAGACTTTTCATACAAAGAAGCCCACAAAGGTATCCGAGAATCATCTTTGAGATAAGCCTCTGCTTCTACAAGCGAACCATACAAATAGGCGTCAGGGTAAGATGTCAAAAAATCGTTAGTAGAAACTGAATCAGAAAGCCCGATTATTCCCTTAAACTTTCTCTTTAGCTTAGATTCTGCTAGTTCAATAAAAGACGGTATTGAATCGTCGATATCTGGACGATTTAACCAATCACTGATTGCCGCCTTCAACCCTACGTAGCTAGAAAGATCTGCGCTTGTGTCAGGTATTCGTATCCCAGCTACTGATTGATCGTACAAGCCTGCCCACAAAGGTATCCGAGAATCGTCTTTAAGGTATGCCTCCGCCTCTACAAGCGAACCATACAAGTAGGCATCTGGGTAAGAAGTCAAAAAACTGTTGCTGGTGTTGGAATCAGAAAGTGTAGTTATCCCTTTAAACTTTCTCTTCAGCTTAGATTCTGCTAGCTCAATAAAAGAAGGTATTGAATTGTCGATATCTGGGCGATCCAGCCAATCACTGATTGCCGCTTTTAACCCTCCGTAGTTAGAAAGATCCGAGCTTGTGTCTGGTATTCGTATTCCAGCCACCGCTTGATCGTACAATCCTGCCCACAAAGGAATGCGAACGTCATCCTTCAGGTATCCTTCAGCCTCCACCAGAGAGCCATAAAGATAGGCATCTGGGTAAGAGGTTAGAAAACTGTTGCTGGTGTTAGAATCAGAAAGCGCGCTTATCCCTTTGAACTTTCTTTTGAGCTTAGATTCTGCCAATTCAATGAAAGCAGGTATTGAGCTATCAATATCTGGCCGGTCAAGCCAGTCACTGATTGCCGCTTTCAATCCCGCATAATTAGAAAGATTTGCGTTTGTGTCAGGAATCCGAATCTCGGCAACAGACTGGTCATACAGAGCAGACCAAACGGGAATGCGAACATCATCTTTTAGGTATGCTTCAGCTTCTATTAGGGAGCCGTATAAATAGGCATCCGGATAAGACGTTAAAAAATCGTTGCTGGTGTTGGAATCAGAAAGTGTAGAGATTCCCCTAAATTTCCTTTTGAGCCTAGACTCTGCCAGCTCGATAAACGAAGGTATTGAGTTATCAATATCTGGACGATCTAGCCAATCACTGATTGTAGATTTCAACCCTACGTAGTTAGAAAGATCTGAGTTCGTGTCGGGTATTCGGATTTCAGCTACTGCTTTATCGTACAAGCTTGCCCACAGAGGAATACGGGCATCATCTTTAAGGTATGCCTCCGCTTCCACGAGAGAGCCATACAGATAAGCATCCGGATAAGACGTCAAAAAACTGTTACTGGTGTTTGAGTCAGAAAGTGTAGAGATTCCTTTGAACTTTCTTTTTAATTTAGACTCTGCAAGCTCAATGAAGGAAGGTACTGCACCATCAATGTCTGGTCTATCTAGCCAATCGCTTATTGCCGCTTTCAATCCTGAATAATTAGAAAGGTTTGCGTTCGTGTCGGGTATTCGGATCTCGGCAACAGACTTGTCGTACAAAGCGGCCCACAAGGGCATACGGGCATCATCTTTAAGATAAGCCTCCGCTTCTACAAGAGATCCATACAGATAGGCATCCGGATAAGACGCTAGAAAATCGTTGCTAGTGTTTGAGTCAGAAAGATCGGTTATTCCTTTAAACTTTCGTTTAAGCTTGGACTCCGCCAGCTCGATGAAAGCAGGTACTGAATTATCAATATCCGGTCTATCCAACCAGTCGCTTATTGCGGCTTTTAATCCTGCATAATTAGACAGGTTTGAGCTGGTGTCGGGAATGCGAATCTCGGCTACTGCTCGCTCATATAAGCCAGCCCATAACGGAATACGAACATCATCCTTGAGATATGACTCAGCCTCTACGAGCGCCCCGTACAAGTAAGCATCCGGGTAAGAGGTTAGAAAATAGTTTGTAGTGTTTGAATCGGTGAGCGTGGTTATTCCTTTAAACCTTCTCTTGAGCTTGGATTCTGCCAACTCAATAAAAGATGGAACTGAACCATCAATGTCCGGTCTGTCTAGCCAATCACTAATTGTAGCTTGCAGTCCTGCGTAATCAGACAAATCTGAGTTTGTGTCAGGTATTCGGACCTCGGCAACTGAGCTGTCATACATACTAGCCCACAAGGGAATACGAGCATCGTCTTTAAGATATGCCTCGGCCTCTATTAACGAGCTGTATAAATAAACATCAGGGTACGATGTCAAAAAGCTATTGGTGGGGCTTGTAGAAGAGAGTTCAGTTATCCCTTTGAACTTTCGTTTAAGCTTGGATTCTGCTAACTCGATAAAAGATGGTATAGAAATATCGATATCTGGTCTATCTAGCCAGTCGCTTATTGTGGCTTGCAGTCCTGAGTAATTAGACAAATCCGAGTTTGTGTCAGGGATGCGAACACTAGCCACCGAGCTGTCATACATGCTAGCCCATAATGGAATGCGCACATCGTCCTTAAGATACGCTTCAGCCTCTACAAGTGACCCGTACAAATACACGTCAGGATAGGACGTTAGAAAGCTGTTTACAGTGTTTGTAGAAGAGAGGCTAGTTATTCCTTTGAACTTTCTTTTGAGCTTAGACTCTGCAAGATTAATAAACGAAGGTATGGAAACATCAATGTCCGCTCTATCTAGCCAGTCGCTGATTGCGGCCTGCAAGCCTGCGTAATCAGACAGATTTGCGTTTGTATCAGGGATGCGGACACTAGCGATTGAGCTGTCGTACATACCAGCCCATAACGGAATACGAGCGTCATCTTTAAGATATGACTCGGCCTCTATGAGTGCGCCGTACAAATAAACATCAGGGTACGATGTTAGAAAGCTGTTTACAGTGTTTGCGGAGGAAAGATTTGTTATTCCCTTAAACTTTCTTTTGAGCTTAGATTCTGCGAGATTAATGAACGAGGGTATGGAACCGTCAATGTCGGGGCGGTCCAACCAATCACTAACTGCGGCCTGTAATCCTGAGTAGCTAGAAAGGTTTGAGTTTGTATCAGGAATGCGGATTTCAGCTACTGCGCGATCATATAGACCCGTCCATAGCTGTACGCGCTCATCTGCCCCCAGAAACGGCTCTGCTTCCATTAGAGAGCCGTATATGTAGGCGTCCTGATATTTTAGAAAGAATGGCGTTGTCGGATTCGCTGAGCTAATTGTTCCAACATCACGGAACCTTTTAGCCAAGCGTTTTTGCGCCAAATCGATAAAATCTGATATCTGGTTTGTTAGATCATCCCTGTTCAGGTAGTCAGCAACCGTTGCCTTCAGATCCGAGTAATTGTTAAGTGCCATAGTATCTCCAGTCAATGCCCGATTTTAACATTTTTTTCATCCCAGCGCTGTAAATGTATCAGTGATTAAATAGGTCCTAACAAACTGCCTATCAACCGCGCCTCTTCTATCGCCTTACGATCTCTCTCATCCATGAAGTTGTAATCCAATAGACCGCCCAACGAGTCCCTTAGAGGTGTGCTTTCTGACATTCTCCCGGTGTATCTGGAGCTAGGTATTTGCGACAAAAAGTCGATTGTGTCAACCGCGCTATTAAAGGCTCCCATACCCATCTCCGCAATACTCGGCAAAAACTGAGAGCGTCGATAAGCGGCCAGCTCTGGCGACACCTTGCCCCACGAAGCTGACCCCATCTCACGAAGCCTGTCTTCTTCTCGCATAAGACCTTCAAACCGGCTCCTTTCCGATGCTCTGACATCTGGTTTCCTATAAGAATTATATCGGTCATCAACCACATTCTCGAAACTTGTAACTGGATCGTCTTCCGGGCGGAATATCTGGTTCGACGATGGCACTGACTCAGTCTCAAATGGCGCTACTGAGCGCAATCCACTAGGGCTCATGGCCCTGTCGCGTAACTCGACGTTGCGTGCTTCTACCTCTCCTGTGGAGGCGAGATACATATTAAAAGGATTTTCAGTGCCCGCTTTTGCGCTTTCCTCTCTAAACCGATCAGCCTTCATCTTAGCTAGGCGTAGCTTGTCGCGCATCTCTCTATCTTTTCCACTTAAAGTAGAGAACCCGTATTCATCTTTTTCAAGATATGCCTCATCCAGCTTTTCTAATTTTTTCTCAAGACTTTCAGTCCAACGGTCAGAATAAAACTTGTCCCGCTCAAACTGTGTAGCGTTAGCGCCTTCTGCAAAATTCTCCCTTTTCTGGATAACGTGCTGTAACTCATGCAGGATTGTTGCACGCTGTTCTTGCGAAGAGCTAAGAGCGCTGACATAAATTGTTGACCCATCGAACCCTCCTTCTCCCGGTGGCAACTGGCTGTCGAAAACTACTCGGGTTTTTCCAAGTTTGCCAACACTTCTAAAGCCATCCCTAGATTCGGCATCAGCAAAATCAGCTTGGCCGAGATTAAATCCTGAATCTACATCTTGTACGTCAACATCATATTGCGATAACAACTCAGGATCATCAACAATCTCATCAAGTCTCTTTACGATTTCTGTCTCATCCGTCTTGGCAAAATCCACATCTGGCAAATTTATTTTTGTGTTAGTGTTTGGTAGCTCTGTGCGCCACTTGCCATCTTGCGCCCCTTTATACCAACCAGTCTTTTCGACAATCTCTTTTGGTGACAATCCCTCTGCTTCCATTTTTGTTGCCATGCCTTTTAAGTCTGCACGGCTTGCACCAAGTTTTGAGAACACCCCTACAATGCTTGCGTCACTCTCTTCGCTCATTCCTGCACCGAGCAGTCCTGCCATAGCGACTGGGGCGGCCTGACGTATTGTTATGTTGTCATACACTGGATGCTTTTTGCCTCGCATCTCGATCTCGCCAACCTTCTCACCTAGGTTTACGTGGCCCTTTCTTGTGGGCTTGAGTCTAGGCTCACTGGCTTCATTAGGATACCTAGCCAGCTCCACACCTTCAGGGAAATCAGTGTTTAACGTGTAGTAGTGGTCCTTTCCGTCATTGACAGAGACAATTGGGAAGCCGCCATCTGGGTCTGGATCATAACCTTCAGGAGCCTGAGTCCATTTCCAGCCTGTCTTTTTCTTTGCTAGATTTGTTTTAATTTTTCGCCCGGTTCCTTTTGCGTCAGGGATGTTTGTAGCTTGCGTAGGCGCTACCTGAAACTTTGGCTTTCCATCAGGGCCAACGCCTAGCTGTGCGCTCTCCGGGTATTCCCCGGTAATGTCTTTTGGCCCATCAGGTCCCATCTCTAAGTATCTGCCTCCGGGGGTCTGCCCGAACGACTCTAGAAATGGCTTGTATGCCTTATCATCAGGGTCAAACATTCTCTGAGGTGCAGGGAATACGTTGCGCAGTAATCCAGCAGGACCAGCGTCAGCATCTTCACTTCCAAGCAGAGACGCGCCAGCAACGCCAGCGGTCAAAATTCCGGGTAAAAGCCCGCTATTAACCTTAAAGCCTTCGTCACTCAGCCTGCGCAATAGTGGCTCATCAATCAAGCCGCCATAGTAACCAACTTCCATAGCCCTTCTTGGCGCTTTTTTGGTAGACAGATAGTCTGGCCCTTGTGGCCCGGAATCAAAGCTACCGTCCTTCTTTCTTGCTCTAGCAAATCTCTGAGGATTGAGGTCCATCGCGGTGACGTCAGTGTCAAGAGTTCCAGAATATTCGCCAGCTAAGCCAGAAGGGTAGGTTGGGTTGCCGCCACCCTCGAGAACACCACGTTGCAAATCTATTTCGCCGACATTTTGAAACCCGCTAACAGGAGACAGCAACTGCGACTGGTCAGAAACTGCTAGTCTGGCCTGAGTCTGCGAGATGCCGCCCTGATTGCGAAAGTTCTTGTCCATCATGTTCATAGCTTGCTTGCGTTGCTTATCAGGCAAAGATCCGTATTGCGCCAAGCTTTTAGGGTCATCTACCCCAGCCCAGTCTGGCACAAATAGTTTCATTTCAGAATCTAGTTGCTTCTTGACGCCTTTAGGCATATTGGCTGACGCCCATGAAAGCATGGTTTGCCCAGTCATGTGAGCAAAGTCACCGCCACTTGGGGACATTCGCCAAGGCATAAAGACAGGAGATGAGCCGTATTGATCTTTTATTTCAGACGCGGCTTTTACCATATTAGGAACAACGCCTGCACCAGAAGCCCACAGCTCACCAGTGTCATCACGCATATAGTCTTGGCCGCCAGTTAAGCGGATAGGGTGAGCGATAGGTTGGTTGCCAATACCCTCAAGTATACCGCCAGCGGCAGTTCTGTCAGACATTGTTGTAAGGTATGGCCTACCCTCTAGGTCTTGTAGAGCAATGCGCTCTTGAGGGATCATAGTGCCTGTGTCGATTACATTAGGACGGTATTCGGGAGCATCCTTAACCCGGACAGTTCCGGCTGGATAGAATCTAGGATCAAACTCTTCCCTATCATATTTAGGGTTTTTTAGGATTTCAGTAACAAAGTCTATGATACCTTTGATTCTTCTCGACATACCGCTCATCTCAATATTGTTTAAAGATGGCCGATTATATCACGTTTTAAACGATTCCCTGAAGGTTCCTACGGATTGGAGCGTCCCAGTTAGATGTAGCCCTGTAGCCTATCGCCAAGTACCTTAAAGCGTCCGCACAGTGGCTTGTCCAGTCATGCAAAGGCCGCCCCCTCCAAGTCATTCCCTTGTCATCATAATCACGCCTGTACTGTCTCAGCGCATCTACACCGCGCTCGCATTTAGTCTCATCAAACCAACACCGGGGAATCAATGACCGCACAGCTTGAATGCCATCATCAACATTTAGTTGCGGCGCTATTGTCACCGGGCGCACCCCCAGAGCGTCTAGAGTTTCAAGCCGAGACTTTCCTGTGCCAAGCTCTCGTACCCTCACATCGTGCGGCAGAATATGGCTATCGTATATGTAGCCCTTTTCGTTCAATATGCGAGCATAATGGTCCAGACCTACACCACTGCATTCATAATAGTCTATAAGGCGCACCTCAGCCCCTACAAACTGCGCAAACCATATAGAGGTAGAATCACCTACCCCAAGATCCCAGGCCGTTACAACGCCAACAGAGCGGTCGTATGGCACATTGGTAATTCTAGCCTGCGACGTAGCCTCACGCATCTCTACGGCATAATACGCACCGTCAGCGTGAACCAGCATCTGACCTTCCCAGATGTGATCATAAAGGTCTGGTCGGTTCTTTTTATCCTCTAACCGCTCAGTCTCTAACACTTCTGGGAAAAATGGATTGTCGCGCCAGTTGATCTCAGATATTCGCATGGACTCGGGCGGGCTTAATCTAAACCGCCTATGCGTTGCAGAGTGCTTTGTCTCAGGGTTCCATGTGACCCAGATCTCAGAGTCCTCTTCTCGCACAGTAGGTATGAGCTTCTGCCAAGCGGTATCAGATACTCCCTCGGCCTCATCAACCCAGCACAAGATAATTCTAGCTTTTGATTTAATGCTGTCTAGGTTTCTGCGTAGCCCGGCGAACACATAGCTAATGTTGCCGTCCTTGGACCTGATGTACTTCTCGCCCATCTCGTAATAGGCGGCAAGCCAAGGGACACTGCGTATGGCAGACTTGACCTCCTCCAGAGAGGATTCATCCAGAGAGTTTAGGTGTTCTCGAGCACAGAGGATCTGGCCCTGCTTGCCTTCCATCCCCCACTGGTAACCACGGACCGCAGTCATCAACGCAAACGATCTAGTCTTGGCGGACCCTCGGCCACCGTAGGCGCACCTGTACCGAGCCTCTCCACTGAAAAGGTCTACGATCTTAGGTGGCAGGGATATCTCAGCTTGGGTCATCGGATAGGGGCTCAGCTACAAGTTTGATAACGGTAGGCTTGAACGACTCGTCTGAGGACGTGTGATCAATTTGCTGTTTGTCTCCATACTTGCGCGGTGACATTCTAGCTACCTTCCACTTGCGTGAATCTATCCTAAGTTTTGCTCGGTTGATTTGATTAGAGTCAGACTCATCGCCCAGCTCATCAGCGATATCTACGATCTCATCAAAATAGTAATCAGCCTGAAAGTCTCTAGCCCTCGCGTACTGTTCCGAAAACTCTTTCTTGTCAGGGTCTGTTACCCACTTCATCAACGTACTTATCACAGGCATAGAGTCATCACGGCAGATCTGTCGGGCGCTTTCACCCAGTGCTAGTCTGCGGCAGATGGTGCTCGAAAGCTCATCAGTAAATATTGTTGGTCTCATTCTTCACATATACAAGGGCTCTGAAAACATCTACAGGCCCTTTCCAGTCGTTGTCTACATAGGTGTATCACATCATCAAGCAGTAGCTGGTCGCGATCATAGAGCGCCTGAGCTAGTTCTTGCACAAGTTCTAGGTCCGCGTCGCTAAGGTCACTGCCAATGATAAATTTGCTCATGGCTGGATTATACCACTATTGGTCATCTTGTATCTGCTCTGACCAACTAACTTCAATTGGAGCCCCCAGGTGGCAGGCAGGGCAAAGTCCATATGCTGTGTCCTGCTCTTTACTTAGCCAATACTCTAGGCCGGTCCCGCAATCATCACAAAATACTCTGGTCAAGGTCATGCCTGACGTTGGCTTTTCCTGTTTTTTTAACCAGCGGATGTTGTCCATTAGTCGTGTACCTCATCTTCATCCATATAGGTCCTAGCTAGGTAGTCTAAGCTAATCGGCATCTCATCAAACTCACCGTCCTTCACCTCGTTGAGCATCCAGATACCACGCCAGCTATTGTTGGTCTGATAGTTGAGGTAATCTTCTGCGTGCGTGTAAAAGATCCCTGCGAATATCCCGGTCAATCTCTTACCATCAGCCCTCTTGTTGAACGCTATGGCCCGGTCTTGAACGTGGCCCATCACCGTGGACATATGAAGCTTCTTGAGCATTAGATCAGGGCTCGACACAGGGCGCCCCATCACGCCTGAGCAGTGGTAGTGTGCGTAGCAGACGCCATCAATCACCACGGGCTTCAGGAAGTCATAAACCTCCCAGCCCATCTCCTTGAGCATCAAGTCATCATAGCTCATCAGGCCCTCTAGCTTAACGTCAGCATCAAGAGCCCGCTCGATACGGTACTCATGGTTGCCAATGGTAAACACCAGCCTAGGGTTCCACTGCTTCTTCTTGTCGTTCTTGAGCTTGGCCTGCTCCTCCCTAATAGGGTCTAGGAAGGCTCTCATTGCGCTTATACCGGCGTTGACGTCCTCGACATACCTACGCCCCTCGAAAGACTTACTGCCCTTAGCGTCGTGCTGAGACAGCGAGGGGAAGTCCCAGTGGTCTCCAATGTGGACAATGACATCTGGTTTTGTTTTGACGGCATACAGTCCTGCCCAGCGGAGATGTTCCCAAGACTGACCCGGTTTTGTTTGGGTGTCAGGGATAACCATATGGCGAGGCAATGGCTTGCCTTTTCTGCGTTTGAATAAATCTTTGAGGTAGTCGAACATAGGGGGTAGCCCTCCGTGGCTATATTGTACACAAGTTGATCACTAGCGCAATGGGGCTGTATCTGCTTCCAATATGGCTTCGATAGCCAGCTTTTGTTGCGGAGTTACCCAGACGTGTAGCTCGGTCATGCCCTCGTTATTTCTGCGCTCTCGCATCTCTCGCATTATCTGAGCCTTTGGCTTCGGACCGCTGTCGGGTGCTTTGTTAAACACTGCGTCAAAGTTTTTGTCAAAAGCCTTTTTGTCCGGCATTGGTCTTGGCGCTGATCCCTTACCCATTTTGCACCTCCATAAAATACTCGCTGACGATACAGTCTTCGCCGTACCTATTTTTCACTTTTATCCTTGAGCTAAGAATAACCTCGCCATCTCGCTTCAGTTCAAAAATCCTAGCGGCCACCTGAGTGATGCCAAGCTCATTAAAAGCGTTAAGACAGGTCAGCTTTTTCCCTTGTTGTAAGTAATCCAGCACTCGTTGTGATTGCGTCATTACAGGTCTCCTCCGTAGTTGTGTTCCAGCCCCATCTCATCGAGGATAACACCCTCAATGCGATCTTCAAGCCATAGGTACAGATCGTTGCGGTAACACTCAGCAAAAGAAAGATGGCGATCACCATTAAAAGCACCGATAAGGCTATCACTTTCAAAGTCACCTGTAGCTTCGCTGAAATAAAATACATCCTTATTACCTCTCTCGGCTATCTGATGCTTCTCCGAATAGTCCTGCCTGATCTGAATCATTAGCTCCGCAAACTGCTGATCAGTCCCGTCTCGGTATAGAACGTTAAGCAACTCCAGAGAGCGCTCATAAGCGCATTCCGGGAAGCAATCATCGAGCCACGTTTTATGCGTAGCGAGCCAAGTATACACTGCATGGTCTAAGACCGCTTCAGGCAAAGACGCTAGGCAGTGATCCCAGTCGCTAGGAATGTGCCATGTAATAATTTCATGAAAAGTAGTGTTTTTCATTTTGTTCCCCTTATATATTTTGAGCCTTTTAAAAGGTTGTCTTTAGCCCACAAAGGCTGAAGATTTGATGGGTGGTTAATTACGTCAAAATCATCTATGCCATTATCTAAAAAATCTTTTATCGGCCTGATATGATCAATATGCCAATCCTTCCTATTTTCCCACGACATACCATCACAAAATAAAGATTCTATTCTATTTACGATGATGGGATTCTTCTTTATTAGAAGTAACCTAAGATGCGCTCTTATCCTGTTAGATACGCGACTCCTGCTGACATCTCTCTTGCCGTAAAAGCAAATCTGGCATTGCAAAAACCTTTTCTTTGGGCCTACGCCTTCAACGCATTCGCACCCATCTTCTTGAATAACCCCGTCGCCTAAATAGAAGTTTCCACTGCCGAAACACATAATACATCGGCTACTAGGGCGGTAATCATCAAAATCTAAAACAGAAAGCATTTTCTGCCCACAACATATATCCATCTTGTTCCCCTTACCTATCTCGTTAGTGAGGTTACATGATAACCCAGGTAACAGTTACCAGGCAACCCCTTTAGGTTAAACAGCAAGTTGCTCAGAAACCTTGTTGTAGATCCCTTCGCAGAAAGAGTTGGCCACCAGATCGCTTATCAAGATCATTGGGTTGCCCTCAGAACCGTTGGCGTAGATCAGGTAGAACCAGCCGAGTTCGTTGCCATCCTTGTCGAAGGGAATGACAATATCTTCACCAGTGCTCGACATGGCCTCAAGGATCTCGATGAAGTCTGCAGACTGCTCAAGGCAATAATCCTCACCGTCATTGATAGTCACCGTACACTCTGCGGCCAACAGCTCAGAGATCAAGCAGTGCGCTGCAAGGCGGTCGTCCATATTGCAATACTCTGGCAGTCGTGCGTTGAAACCCATAAATATTTTTTCCATTTTACTTCCCCTTACTTATCTCGTTAATGAGGTACTATTGTACCAAGGTAACCGTTACTGTCTTAGAATCATTTTGCATATGCTTATAGCTTTTTGGAATAACCAGGGAAGTACCTGTCCGCTACTTTTTCAGGGCAAAAAAAGACCCCGCGAACGCGAGGCCGAAAGGAGAAAAACAGTTTCAAAACGATAAAAAAAGTTATATTGCCGGAGGATTCCGACAACACCGTTAGTCTACCAAAAAGGTGGGATTAAGCAACACCAACTGCTCCTCATCTGGCGGTATCATTTTGTCAGCCACCCTGCCCTGAGCAATCTCCCAGATATCTTGTAGTTCAGCATGAGCCGTACCCGGACTAGCTCCGTGCAAAATTACAGAATCACAGATACCGGCTGTCCGGGCCCATAAATCATCGAACCCGTGGTTTTCGCATAACATTAGTGTTTCAGTTGCAGTATTCATCCTAGCCTCTCTTTTTGCTCTTTAATTTGCTCTTTGAAATAAGCTAACAGATCTCGATAATCTGCCGCGTACATTTTTTTGACCTTGCGCTTGTCCCGGTGCATCTGGTCAACAAAGTCCCGCCCAAAGTAGTCAATCATCCACAGCGTGTATTCACTTTCAGCAGATCCGTAGCGCATACCAAACCCGTTACAGCCCTTGCACTGTGGCCACACATTGCACTCCTCTAAGCTCCAATAGCTGGAAATCCCTTTAGGTATAAAGTGCCCCCCGTCGCATTCCTTCCAGTGGACTTTCTTGCGGCAGGATACGCAAGTACAGAACCCATCGTCATCAGCGCCCTTCATTCGTGCCAGTTTTTGTATGGCCTCGAGGCACTGCGCCCTTAACGTCTTAGGCATTAGCCTTTCCTTTTTTGCCAATAGGGGTTTGGACGTGCGGGAATACAACACAGACCCTGCCAGATGTTTTTTCTATTAGCGCCCTGTTTATCACGTCGTAAACCTGACTTACCTCAGTCCTGCTGAGCTTAGATGTTTTGCCCTCAGTGTCAGGGAAAAGCTTGCCCTGCACTGTCCGCCACAAATCCTTCACCATGCTCTGGGTCCAATCTATCTCGATAGACTCTTTCAAAATAGCGCTGTCTAAGAAAGCCGGGAATCCTTTATCGTTCAACTCGTCAGCAACCATGCGACAGTACAAATGTATCGAGTTGTTTTGCGTTGCAGTTCTTTGCCTACCTGTGCGCCAACCGTAGGTAACCCAACCGCTAGTCTCGTGCAACTTTGTAACGTGAGCAATAAAGTTGCCGAGTGTTCGATCACTATTTACAAGCCATTTTTGACCATTCATGCGCTTCCCCTGTTAAGCGTAACACCAAGCCACTTTTGTGATAATTTTTGAGCGTTGTCCTCGAGCCTTGGTCGATTTAACACTCTCAACCTTGCTTCTTTGCAATACCCTTTCCATTTTTTTATGTCTTCGCTCTGCTCGTAATATTCTGCAACAGATAGAAGATGCTTGGGCTCACAATAGTCTTTGCCATATAAGCGGCCCTTCAGGGTGTCTGCAATCACTCCGCCTTTTGGGCAATACTGCAAAGTCCAGTTAGACAACTCCCTAACTGAATAGCTTTCGCCATCTATGAAGTAGGGATGCTTTCCCTTAAAAACTCTTTTTGTTGGATGATATTTAGATGCCATCATTTCTCTCCTTACCTAATTTAAAATTGTTGCGCCCTGATTTGCTAACCTTCATAAGCCCAACTCCTATCACTTAGTGATTCTGCGATATTCCTATTCTTGATTGATCCAGCATTCTTGGCAGGTGCTTTTTTGTTTTGATCTCGCTTTACCCAAGTAGCCAAAGCCGCCTTCCAGCTTTTCATTTTCACCTTGTTAAGCATCCAGCCTCTTGCCTCGTAGTAGTTAACAAAATGCTCAGCATCTATGCTGTACTGCTTCTCGTTACAATACACCTGCACATCAAACACAGTGGGCGGCGCAAAGCGCTTATTACTTGTATTATTATTTGTATTATTTACTTGTACTATTCCCTTAGAAGTTTTTTTCGTGGGGGTATGGAAATTTTCTTCTACCCCCTCTAGAAGATTTTTTCTAGGGGTATTCAAGATTTCTTCTATAGGTCTAGCAGGAGCAATTGTAATGTGCCTTGCCTGCACCTGCTTGCTACCCTCCCGGAGAATCATCTGAACATCAATGTGCCCAGCCTCCTTGAGCTTGCTAACCCAAGAGCTGATGGTCCTGTCACCCACCTCATACAGCTCGCTGAAATATGCGTTAGTTGCCCAGCAGTAGCCCTCTTGATTGCAGAGCGCTGTGAGCTCGCCATACAACATCCTAGCGCCCATCGGCAGGGACTTGTTGTACCTAACGTCAGCAGGAACGATGGCGTAAAATCCGGGCTTAGTCATGAAGCTCACCATAAGAAATCAGTTCACTTAACCTAATGTCCAGAGCATCCGCAATCTTAACAAGCGTGCCAACCGTTGGGTTGCTACCACTTTTAGCCTTAAGATTAGAAAGGCTTGGACTGCTCAACCCGGTCGTGTGCGCAAGATCAATTTGATCTACCCCATGCAACGCCAGCGCGACGCTTATTGCTTTTCTAGTGCTGTATTTCATATTGATACCTGAGTTAATTTAATATTTTTGGAGTGTACCGGATCTTACCTGGCGGTGCAATATATTTGTTTTTAATGCAAATAGTTTTAGGTGCTTGCAATATGTTGTCAGGGGTGTATACTGAGCGGACTAACCAAGGGGAACCAGTATGAAACTAAATAAAGATGTTTTCGATGATTATGCCAAGGGCGAGTATGACTGCCTGCGAGATCACGACCCGCTAGAAAACCAGACTGAAGAATACTACAACGGCTTTGCTGATCAGTACGCGGCAGAGCAAATTGCAACGCACAAATCTGAAATAGGGGTAGCGCTATGAAAAATTGGGATGAAGTTAGGGAGGAGCTTAAGGCTCCTTTCGCCACTAACGTGCTCAAATTTAGAGCCGGTGTTGGTGGTAAGCAGTTGGCGTACATCGATGCGCGTGCTGTTATGAAGCGTCTTGATGACGTTGTTGGTATCGAAAATTGGCAGTGTAACTATGAAGATCTAAGTGGCCGGGTTATATGCAGGCTTTCTATCCGTGTTGACGGAGAGTGGATCACAAAGTGTGATGGCGCCGGGGACACCAAGATTGAGGGAGAGAAGGGCGGTATTTCAGACGCTCTTAAACGCGCCGCAGTATTATTTGGTGTAGGGCGTTACCTCTACTACTTGCCCGCAGGGACCACCATCAACAACTTGCCAGCATGGGCGGTGCCAAAATGAAATACACTGCTGAAGCTGGACATTGGTACACCAGAGCCGGTGAACCTGCATATACCTACGAGAATGATTCCGGGGAAACCAAAAAAACCACACTTAGGGAGGCCAGAAAGCTTGATCTGGTCCCCTCGGTAACATCTATTCTGGGCATTGCGGATAAGCCTGCCTTAACGCACTGGAAAATATTGCAGGCTATTCAGGCTACTAAAGACATTAGGCGCTCGGACTACGAAGATGAGGGAAGCCATTTAAAGGCTGTTTTAAGGGAGTCTAAGCGCGTTGGCCGTGAGGCGGCAGAGCGGGGTACAGAAATCCACGGAATGATTGAGAAGGGCTTTAAGGGCGGTTTTGAGGGTCCTGCGTACCTTGCTGTGCGGTCCGTGCTTGATCTTGTGTTTCCGGACGAGTCTTGGCAGGCTGAAGAGAGCTTTTGTAGCAAGTCTGGGTATGGCGGTAAAGTTGACCTGTGCTCGGCGGCGGGGGTGTTTGTGGACTTTAAGACAAAAGACAACCTTGCAGAAAAACCAGTTCATTCTCTGGTGTATGATGAGCACGGTATGCAACTATCTGCCTACGCCGATGGAATGAATTTTTTAAACCCCGAGAGGCTGTCGATTTTTATTGATCGCGACGACCACTCGGTTGTTAAGTTCCATTTATGGGACAGAGAATCTCACTGGCGTCATCTTGAGATGTTTAAAGCGCTGTTAAAATACTGGCAGTTATCTAAAAACTACAATCCATTAGAGGAAACACAATGAGCATTAATACTATGATATTCACAGGCAACTGCGGAGCAGATATGGAAATCCGCCATACCCCAAGCGGTGTTGCTATAGGAACTGTGAATGTACCTGTTAAACAGGGCTGGGGAGACAATGAAAAAACTAGCTGGGTGACTTGCAAGATGTTTAAGGAGCGGGCTGAGAAGCTGGCCCCGTACCTTACAAAAGGAACGCCTGTAACTGTGCAGGGCGAGTTTGTCTTGGAGCAGTGGGAAAAAGACGGCGTCACTAGGTCAAAGCCTGTATGTATTGTTAACAATGTACAGCTAGGAAAATCTAATAAACCAGCTCAGGCTCAAGTTGTTGCACAGCCAGCTCAGCAGGCGATTAGTGATGATGAGATCCCATTCTAGCCCGAGACCAACGTGGGTGTTTAAATCGCAAGTTGGAGACCATGTTGTATTGGAGGTCTCCATCTTCGATGACGCGCTCACAAAGGATCAGTTGGCAAAAGAGTTCCAAGCGTTTATGATTGGATCAGGCTATTTTTTTGAGGAGGGTGAAAGTGTACAAATTACTAAATGCAGTAAATGATTGGCTAAATGAGAGAATAACCATCAAGCGGCTTTACTTCGCTGTAGTGTATTTCGCGCTATTTGGTTTTATAGCGCTTGAGGTTATGATCTTTTAACTTATTTCCCCCTAGACCATGGCGTACCCCCTTAGCGCCTTAGTGGCAGGATTAGCCCACCTGTGGTCGAAACGGGCTTTTCATTGCATACCGCACATAACATCAATTCATTATCTTGCCTTAAATTATACAGGTACAATCGCGCCTCAATTAATAAGTGGAGGTTGTTGTGATTTTGTATGGTATAGCGGTGGTGTTGTTGGGCTTGGCGGCAATAGCAAAAGACGATTTAAAGGGCTCCTTATAGGGCCCTTTTTTGGTATAATCGACTATCAACAAAAGGTGTTAGGTATGGCAAAGCCAGCAAAAGGCAAGGCAAGGGTTAAGGTTACCGCAAGCGGAAAGAAAGTTTCTTACGGGCAGTCTGGCAAGGCAAAAGGCGGCGGCTCAAGAGTAAAGCCCGGAACGTCTAAGGGTGATTCTTACTGCGCTCGTAGCATGGGCATCAAGAAGGGCCTATCAAAGAAAAAACAAAATGACCCAAACACCCCAAACAATCTATCTAGAAAGCGCTGGAAGTGCGCAGGAACCAAGTCCCGGAGGAAGTAATGTCCCTTTACAAAAACATCCAGAAAAAGCGTAAGAGAATCAAAGCAGGGTCAGGCGAGTCTATGCGAGCAAAAGGCGCTAAAGGGGCTCCCACAAATAAGGCTTTTAAGCAGGCCAAAAAGACAGCAAAAAAGCCCGTTAAAAAGAAATATTAGTAGCACCAAGCTACCGGGCTACTATCCCTAATATCGACGTGGACGAAGCCTTTAGCAACGCCTACACCGGTAAAGCCCATTGCGCAGGCGTGCTTTATGATTGCCATTCTCTCCTGCCCGCCAGAGACCGCTATATCTGCGGCCAACCCACTGCTGTGCATTCCCGGACCATTGGCCTTATGTCGCTCTAGGCTGTGGTTAGGGGACCTATAACCGCTTGTCACAATAAAAGGAAAGCCGCAAACCTCCCTAAGATGGTCTAGCTTCTTTATAAAGCGATCTTTCATCTCATTCTCGCCGGTTTCTTGGCAGTCGAAATCTGAGCGCTTAAAATATTTGTAACTCATTAAAATGTTCCTTTCCAGACTCTAAATTTATCGAACTCACCAGACAGCATCTTTTTGCGGATTATCTCCTTGCGCGCCTCGTTGTCATCAGCGTTAACACCAGCCTCTTTCATCCACTCTGTGATCATAAACATAGGAATCCTACCTACCAGCCTGTTTTCGCCTGTAACGCCAGCTCCAGAGTCTCTAAGGATGCGTGATTCTTCAAGCGCCGGGTTGACATCGTACTTACGCTCAATTGTAAATTTTTCGCCGTCACTATCAAAGTGTACGTTTTCTTTCATTCTTTTCATTTCATACTCCATAAAAAAGGGGGCCGAAGCCCCCTTAGTTTACTACATTTTTACAACTTACGAAGTAGACAAGTCGGCAACAATACCGTTTGCGGCTTCGTTCTTAGCAACCAAGGTAAGCTCAGTAAGAACCTGACGCTTAGTTGAATCGCCAGTCTTAGCCAGACCAACATTCTTGGTTGGGCGCAGTACGCCAACACACCACATATCAGACTGCATGATGTATACATCGCGTGAACGGTTCTCACGGCTTGGAGTAAACTCTACAGAACCCCAAGGAGTAACATATACGTCAACTGAGTTGTATACAGTCTCGCTTGCCGCGTCGATGTTGCGACGTGAGTTACCACCACCAGTAAAGCCGAGGGCGATGTTCATCTGGAAAGGAGAGAGGTAAACCTTGTCAGGAGTACCGCCGTTAGTCCAGATAGACTCCATAACGGTGTCAAACTTGGCCTGAGTAAATGCCGCCTGAGTACCGTCTGTACGAGCGTCAGTACCATTACCAGTAGGAGCCGCGCCACCAGAGCCAACGCTTTGGTTGGTCTTAACCCACGCGCCTGCACCAGCAAGTTCACGGGCAGTAGTGCTGTCGCCAGCTTCTCGCGCATTGTTCTCAAACAGCGCCTTCTCGATGTCAAGCTTCTGCTCACGAGCAATCTTCAGCGTCTGGTAAGCGATCTCATTCTTGCGGCCTGCCTTATCTACTGACTCTTCAGTGTCAGCAATAGTTACAGCGTTCTTGAAGATCTGAGTGTAGTTACCCAAACGAACGGTAGCAACTGCCGCATCCGCCGAAGTGTCATCGCCTTCAATGTGAGCATTTGCCGCAGAAGAACGTAAGGTGTCAGTCTGCCACTCGTGCAAAGTGTTAGTTGCTTTAACCTTCTTACAAGCGCTGTAGAAAGGAGTGTCATCAGGAGTGATGTTATAGATAATATCACTCAGGTCTTCGCGAATGCCTTTCGCGTCATAGGTATCAAAAGTATTTGCTGGTTGTGCCATTGTATTATTCCTCAATCATTAAAGCTAAGGCGTCCGATACGGAGCCCGTGCGGGATAGTTTCTGTCGTTGTTTCTTACGCGCAGTAGCATTGCTATTAGACTTCTTAGATCCAGCCTTCACCGTTCGACTCTTGCGTCTTTCCGGGCTTGCCTTCTCTACAGCGGCTTTCTTACCATCCATCAACTCCCGGTACAGCATCGCATCGTGCAAAACTCTAATTGCTCGATGATCCACTATCTGGGATATCTCGTCTGGCTCGTAGCCGTAAACAGTTGCTCCAGTGTTCATTAGCCTGTCTTTAATTTGACCTGCTTTTTTAGCATCCGAGAACTCAGGCAAAACCTTTTGAAGGTTAGCCATTTCGTGCTGTAGGTATGCCTGCTGTGCCGCCTGTTGCGCCTGCGATTGTTGCTGAGATACAGCCTCCAATTTTTGCATCTGGTCTTGATATCCAACCATCTGCTCGTCATATTTCAGCTTAGCATCCATATAACCAATAGGGTCTGTCTCAAACAATTCTCTCGATGGCTCCACAGGTGCAGAAGCTATCTCACCTTTTTGCGCCTGTTCATAAAGCTGTGCAATCTGCTGTCGCTCATGCAATAGGGCTGAGTAGACCGATTCGACTGTTTTACGAGCGTCTGCGGCTTCCTGCATTCCCTTTTGGATGTACTTTTGACCACTGTATCCGCGCTTCAAATCATCAAGGGTTACAACCTCGTTCTTGCCGTCTACTTTGACGGTGAACGTCTGTTGCTCTTGTTCTGCTTCAGCATTGTCAGTGTCTTGCTCATCCTCATCGGGCTCTTCCTCGCCCTCATCCAATTCTGACTCTTCATCGTCTGAATCGGGTTGCTCCTCTTCTTCACCTTCACTCTCTTCTTCACCTTCGCTTGGGTTGGTATCATCGTCCAGCTCAGCACTTACTTCCTGCTCAGCCTCTTCTGCTACTTCCTGCTCTGGCTTCAATTCCTCTTCAGGTTGAATCAGTGATGCAATAGCTCCCTCAATAGAGCCGTCGTTTAAAGTTTCAGTCGTTTCCACGGTACTAATCCTTCTGCTTTTTATCGAAAATCGCCTCGTCTGTAAACACAGTGTTAAAGTGATTCTCGATGTAGTTAAGCGCCTTGATTATATCATGCGCGTCTTTAATAGTCTCTATCTGAGACTGGCTGTTAAGGAACACGCTTGATTGCTGGTCCTTAATCTCTTGAACGACTTCCTTAAAGGTTTCGTCGTTGCTTAAATTCCTAAACCTTGCCGCCTTGTCTTTTATGTTCAAAATCTACCGCCCGTTACAGCTTGTACGGGGGTGCTGTCTGGGTATCTAGGAGCCGCCTGCTCCGCTTTAATTCTTGCGGTGTCTACTGCGGTGCCGTACTTGCCCAAGATCTCTGCGGCGTCTACAAGCAGGTCCTGATCCATTTGATCGCGGTCCCGGTCATCTGCCGCTATAGCCTTCTGTGCGTCTATCTGAAGCTTAGCCATGTCAGAGGTAGCCTTAGCCTGCGCCTTGATCTGCTCTGCCTGTACATACGCCTCTGGTTGCGTTAACGCCTGTTGCTGTTGAGCCGCTTGTTGCTGTTGCTGTTGCATCATAGCCGCTTCTGTCTGCTGGTCCATAGGCAAGAAATACCTGTCGCTGTTTCGCAAACCGTTCATTGCCAATATATCTGACAACGTGTTCCGTATCTGCGTCATGCCAACAACACCGTTGCCCATACCGTAGGACTGGAATATCTGCATTTGAATCTGCAGGGCTTGTTGCAAAGCGGCCTGCTTTTGCTCTTCTTTTCCTGTGCCCAAACCTACGTTAACCCGGACGTCCATCTTTTTGTTCCAGACTCTAGGATCAACCGGCTGATAGTTTCCGCCTACAACGCGCATCATTGTCTGCTCATCGCAGTTTTCAATAACCAGCTTTAGCATCAGCTTGAACAGCTGGGTCATTCCGCCTTCTGCTATGTTCCTTGCCATCATCTCTATCTGACTGGCGCCGCCTTGCATACTTGCCATAACAGCGGTTGCGGTGTTGGCTTGCAGGGCGTCAGGATTAAGGCCTAAGCTTGTTTTGCTTACACCTGTCTTAGCATCAATCTCTTGATCGTAATACTGTATAGCGCCCAATGTCTGGCCCGCTACAAACGGCACAGTCAAAGGCTGTATTGCGCCTCCCTGCTTAACCCGGACAATTCCGCCAATCTCATTGTTGAGAACATCGTCAATGTTTACCACCCCATCAACAATCTCGGTGCGCGGGTTGTTAGTAAGGGCAATGTTATCCAGCACCCCTCTAAGCAACGCAGTGCTACTGTCCTGATCGTTAACGATTAGGTCAGCAATAGAGTTTCCGTAAAATGTGTGTGGCTCTGGGTCAACCTGAAAGTTAGCAAACGGTGCTACGCCAGTAAGCTCAAAGCTCAAAAGCTTATAGCTATCACCGCCTAGAACCAGCTTGTGCAACTGGGCAACACCCGTTCCGTCAACGTCAATCTTCATGTACGCTTCAGTGACCATAACTAGCCGCATAGAAGGATCTTGCTCGTTAGAGTCGTTGTAGCTGTCGTGATAGCCTGTCCGCTCAAAATCCTCCATGTCAGAAAACGAACCTGAATCATCAGCGCCGCCAAGCTCATATACATCTTCAAAATCAAAGCCCATCTCCACTAGCTCGCTGACAGTCATCTCTGTTCTGTGAGCAACGCAAAAAGCGTCTTCGATAGACGTGGCGCGTGAATCTATAAAAAAGTCTTCAGGGGGGACAGACTCAATTTTAAGCTCTCCCATGTCCTGCATTCTGATGATCTTGAGGTCATGGCGAGGAGCCTCTACCTGCATTCCCATCTGGTCTATTTCCATCTCGATGCGCGTAGTGTGCTCTAGGACCTCTACGCCATCATCGTTAACAATCGCTGTGAACTCCATGTCATTTAGGTTGTTAAACGTAAACGTCTCAGCATCAACCGAGGTGTCCCAGTAAACCTTAACAATGCCGTTCTTTTTAAGCAACGCATCGTGAAAGGCATCGTACAGAACCTTGTAACCCTTCAGCTCTTCAAACTTGTAATTAATGTACTTGGTCGCCTGCTCTGCAAACTGCACATCCTCTGGACCCATAGGGATATACTCAACAGCGTTGTCAGACTGTAGGAATGAGCGTATAAGGCTAGGTTTGATCGCCCGGATAGTATCGCGCACCTTTGTCGAAACTACGCTAGAACGGCCTTCTTCTTCGCCTATATCAACTCCGCCCTCGTAGTACCTTTGGGCTTTAAGTCGGTCAAACGCAATCTCTGACTCAACAAAGTCAACACAGTCCTCAACGGCTGTCCTCGCAATGTTTTCGATATCATCTCTGTCTAATGGTTTTAGTTCCATTTTTTATTCCTGTCCGGTTATAGGTGCTTGTTCTCTACCAGCGCCAACAAGAGCTTTTCTCGCAGTATTGGCTATAAACGATTGCTTCGCTTCGGTTATCGGCGCTCCCTGCAAAGCTTCCTGTATATAGATTAGTGCGGCCTCTGCGTCCTTTCCTCGCTTTTCTGTAAGGGCGCGAACAATCTCCCCAAGAAGCTCATTTTGCTTGTCAGCATAAGCGACATCAGTAGCGCCTGTGACGCTTTGTATTAATCCTTTAAGAGTTCCGGGAACCTCGCCTCGCTTCAGTGTCTCAACAACCCCACCTCTAGCTACCTCCTCTACGTTTTGCGCAAACTGTTGCCTACCAGCCGTCTGAGAGCCTTCTCTGACCTGCCCTTGCAATTGCAATGCGCTGGCAACTTCATCCATTTTAGGGCGCAAAGCCGCATACCCTTCATCACCTAAGATCAACTTCATTTTTTTAATATTGTTTGGCGCAAACAGCTCTGTCAATACTTTATTGGCCTGCTTGATAGCTGAATCACCACCCTGTAAAAAGCTAGTCCTAACCTCACCCATCATGTTGTCAATTTCTAAACGCAACGCTGTGCGCAAAGCATCCGAGGTAGGCTGATCAGCGCCTTTCACCAAACCTATCACATCCTCTACGGAAGTGGCTCTTCTTAAAAGCGCTCCACTTTGTGCCAGTGCGTCCGCCTCCCTAATTGTAGATTGACCAAGCCGTAACGCATTAGCATACGATGGCACCGCTTTTACTGCGGCATCCCTTACCTCGGTAGCAAGCCGCGAGTATCTTCTGCCTGCCTGTGTCTGCCTTCCGACGTTATCTATTTGTTGCCCGGCAATGCTCTGTAGTGCTTTTTTAAGCTCATCAACCTGTCGTAAGTTAGGCATCTCTCGGAACTTAACTGTTCCGTCATCTGCAATGTCTGCCATGATTTGCAGGTTTCTTTGTCCCGCAGTCATCATTTCTTTGTTTGCTTCTTCAATAGCTTGCCGCATCAAAGTGGGCTCAATTGCGCCTACCCGGTTAAGGGTGTTTTCTAAGCTAATGCCAGACGGTGAGGCGTAGTCTATTGGGGTAGAGAATGCCTCGCCATACGCCCGTGATCGCTGTGGTGCGGTGCGTTGATACGCCTGACCCATAACTGTTTGCGTTCCAGCCGGTGTCTCCCCCAAAGCCTCATCCATATATGTAACAAGGTTTTCTGATTGCGCTTTAGATCTTTCAGGGACAACTTGAGAAGCTCTAGCCGCTTGCGGAGACCCTAAGTTACTGGCACTGGCAAGAAGGCGTGCTGTCGCAATATCTGCATCAGCAATCATCCCCATTGTGCCTGCGCGTCTAATGTTGTTCACGGCCTCATCTAACGTGGAATTTAAATTTAAACTTTGAGCAATAATAGTTCCAGCTTCAGGGCTAACGCCTAGTTGATCAGCAATTTTCTTGCCCAATCCTTGAACGCCACGCTGACTAACAAACTGTTGACTTGCGCCACCAGCCATTCCCAAAGGCACGCCAAAAATAGCCCCCCACTTGGCCCCTTCTGTAGCTCCCTGCATTCTGCTAGGGTCTGTAGGACCGCCCGTCCCACCTAAATATCCCGAGACACCTCCCTCACTAGCACCAAATGCTCCGCCAGTTGCTCCATACTTTACTGTAGCTTCAGGAATAGAGGATGTGCGCATAACAGGAAGCCTGCTTGCTCCAACAACACCTGTCCCTATTCCTGCGGTCTTGGCGATGGCCGAGGTGATTGGATAGCCTTCCTCTACGCCTCTTTTTAAGTCTCTTATATATTGCGGGTCAGCAATGCCCAACTGACCAGCTAACTCATCAATTCCCTCGCCAACATATGGAATACTGCCAAGTGTTTTGGCAACGCCAGCAGTAAATGGAGCCTGCTCAGCTAATCCTATTTGACGGGTTCTGTTCATCGCCTCATTTAAGACTGACATGGCCATATCTTGGTCATCGTTAATCTGACCCTCTGGACCAATGATCGCCACCTTTCCGGCATCAACATCTTGCATAATTCGGCTACCATCGGGTAACTGCATAATTTGATTTTGATACCCAGAAATGTCTGGCACTTGCTGTACTTTTTCAGGCTGTGCAATTACAGACTGAACCTGATTGTAGGCCTCTATGTCAGACAGAGGACTGTCAGATGTTACCTGATAGGTTTGACCATCAATTGTAACGTCATAAACATTAGCCATATTAATTAACCTTTTTGACCGTTACATTTGGTGGCACTTTATCTATCAGAGCCGCGCCCTTACCAGCCTGTACTCGCAAGCCCTCAATTGCATCTTGTCTTGCCCTACGCTTCTCTTCAATTACTAGGGGCTTGTCTCCGGGTTGCGGAAAGTATTTCTTGGCTTCTTTGTCAAACTCATCAACACTAATTGCCGCGCCAGACTCTTTACGTAGCACAGCGGATATAAAGTTAGCCTGAATCTGGGAAAACACTTGATACTCAGCGCTTTGAAATACATTACCCCAAGGCGCCATTCCAAGGATAGCTTCCCCAATTTTAGTTCCTTCACTCTCATATGGAACTAATTGCTCCTCGGCATTTTTAGCGCGATTATAAAAGTTTGTGGCGCCACCTTGTGATTCGGTAAGGTTAGGCATATTCAGCGTCAGGCCGCCACCGCCTATTTCGGTTACCTTGCCGCTATTCACGCCAACATTATAAACAGTTTCTGGCTCATACGCTTCTACGCCAGATTCCGCATTTATTTGCGCTCCCGTCATCTGTGTATATGTTTCTGTCGGGGCTCTAAACTGTGATGTCATGTATGCCTGAGTGTACGCTTTCGCGTTTGCTGGATCAGCTTCTATCATGTCAGCAACCTGCGCGGCCTTTGGATCATTGGTTCTTCGAAGCATCTCTACGGTCTGATTAGATTGTTTTCTTGCGGCTTGCATGGCCATCAGGTCACTAGCACGCTGATCAATAGCGGCGCTGGGGTTCATTCGCATCTGATTAAATGCAGAAGCCAGCCGAGCCATTTTTGTCTCATCCTGAGTAAAGCCTTTGACCCTATCCATAAAGCCCTGCTTTGGCGCAGGAGGCTGTTGCATTGCGGGAGCGGGAATAGGGGGTTGCATCATTGGGGCACCCTGAGATGGCTCCAAAATGCCATCAAGAAGCCCGCCTGACTTAGGAGACTGCAATTCTCGCATCCTCTGCATTCTTTCAAGCTCTGCCTTGACGTCAACAACAGACATATCTCTTAAAGCACTCATTGAGTAAACCTCACATTTGGCCCATTTGACGGGCTTTTTCTATTAATTCCATTATGCCCGTGGGGCTTAGTGCCTGCACTGCATTGTCTTGCATGGGAACATACTGTTTCTGCAAAGGCGCCATTGCTGGAGCGTCTATCGTTTTATAACTGCTAGTCGCACCAAGGAGCTTGTCAATTTCTAAATCAGATACAGCGCCGGGGGAATTGGCAATTTCTGGCACGATATCGCCAACGGCTATTTCATCCATCGACTTAGCTATATTGTCTATTCCCGCTGAAGGGTCAACGGTCATGTTCAACTTGCTTTCGTAATCAACCATTTGCGCATCCTCTATCATCTTGCGCATTATGGCTTCCTTATCTGTCTCTGGATTGTATAGGGTATTCATTACAGACCCTCATATACTTTGTCATATTTTACCGCGAGATAACCAGAAGGCGTCTCTACAACGTTCTCAGGCATTACTTCTCTAACTTCTTGAGCTATAACGCCTAGGGTCATACTGTTACTTAACCCGGCTTCTTTAGCGTCTTCAGTCCAATCCCAAGTATATAGTCCTAGACCATTAGGAAGATCGCCAACGCGCTCTACGTTCGTTTTAAGACGAATGTCAGATAAAGCCGCAAGATTAGCTCCCATAGTCAGATAATCGAACAGACCCGGATTGTTTTGCGTTGTCTGGCTCTGAGGAATCGGTGAAGCGCCAAGAGCTTGCGACACATAGCCGATAGTTGAGGCTGGCGCCCCGGTGTACCCGGCAAACTGCTGGCGTGCCGCGTCAATCAACTGCTGTTGCATCAACTGCTGTATATTACCCTGATTCATAAGATCTGACTGGACCAGTCGTCCCATACCAAACCCAAGGTTACCTAAATTAGCGAGCTGTTGCGCACCTTGCATTTGCAGGTTGGCACCCTGTAACCCCATTGACTGGTTAGCAAGATCAGCCTGCATCTGCCGGTTAAGATCGCCTGTAGCGGCTTGCTGTGCCTGCTGGAACCCAGCCTGCCGTAGGGCGGCTGATTGTTGCCCAATATTAGCCAAAGCACCCCTCCCCAGCTCGCCCATTGCAACGCCGTGCCTAGAGCCGCCAAATGCTCCAGCGGACTGTGCTTGCGCACCAAGCGTGTTTAGCCCCATCTGCGCAGATCGCATTATGTCAGCGGAATTAGCATCTACAACTTGTTGCGTGTATGGATTTTGGTAGCTAGACAGGTCTGTATCCCCAACCGCCCCAGCTTGAACATTCATTGGCTGATACCCTCCAGCCGCAACTGTTCCTGCCATGCCGCCTTGCACAGCCTGCGCTGCTAATTGGTTCATGTTTGCAGACTGCGGGTTAGTCGTGGTTACAGCCTGCGGGTTAGCAGTCGTGTCTTGCGCTCTAATCTGTCCTCCCATAGCCATTATCGTTCCTCCTCTTCTGGAAATTCTGGGAATTGCGGATCAGGCCCCATCCCTCTGTAATCTGCTACAGGGTACTGTCTTAGGTTTTGCTCTAGCGACCCTAAGTTAGACATATACGGTCCGCCTTGGCTAGATGTTTGGCTAGACGCAAATGGATTGCGCGCATACTGTGCCCCGGTTCCACCAAACAGCGCATCATATCGCGCCTGCTGTTCTGGATTTCGTTGTGCCAGTTCTTGCTGAGCCTGCTCAAAAATAGGAAAGGCACTGTAGCCCATTATGCCGCCGCCGAAGTCCTGCGCTTCAGGCATACCCTGAAAAGGAGAGGAAGGGGTAGCAAAACCAAATGCGTTAGCCGCATCAATCTGGCTCTGAAAAGCCGCTTCTTGCATTGGATTAAACGCCGCAAGGTCTGGACCCATGTATGGCTGATAGCCAATCTGTTGGGCCGCCTCCGCACGCGCTAGGTTTCTGACAGTAGGCTCTCTTGCCCACTCTGGGATTTCTGCTTGTGTTGTTTGGCTTCCGCCTTTGCCGCCACTCATCTTATAGCTCCTTAGCTAATGTGGTGAACGACTCAGTCCACCCTTCGTTTTTTAGGACCCTAGACCAGCCTTTGCGGCCAGCTATCGACATTCCGTCACAGCCCTGCGCTTTTGCAAACTGAGCCGCTGAGTCATTCATATCTACAATCTGATCCATCTCGCCCCCGGCCAAAAATACATGAAATATTTTTTTCTTTGGGAACAGGATAATTTCTGTAACTGCACAGCCTTTTTCAGCAGGCCAAAACTGGTATCTCAGGGAGTGTATGCCTTCAACAATGTCGCTCCACTCATGTGTGCCTCCAGAATACTCTAGGGCGGCCTCAATCCAATCCTTACAGCGTTCTAGCTCTTCATTGATACTTGCGGCCATTATTTAATCCTGTGTCTTATATGGGCTGATTATACCATTATTGGCGTGATCGCGTGATACTGATTCTAGCCGCCTCAGACGCCGGAGCAAAGGCAGTTGCGGCAGAGGCATCGAGCCAAAGGTTAACGTCATCTACCGCGTAGTTAAACTGTATATAATCGCCTGCGTTCAGTTCTACTTGGTCTGTTACGGCAAGTAGGGAGAAGGCATTATTGTTATGCACTGTCAGGCGCTCAGAGTGGTCTACGTTGGTGCCATTTACAGATAGCCAGTAATACACTGTCTTGCTGGCCGCACTGCTACTCTTTATCTGTATGTGCCCAGTAATGCTGTAAACCCCTGCCTCAACAAAGTCTATTCGAGTGTTGTCAGATGCGTTAACAGAGATGCCACCATTAGTGCTGGTAGAGTTAAACGGTATCTGATACGCAGTATCGGCAGAGGTAGCAACTTGGCTAGTAGTGCAGGCTATCTCTCCATAACCGTCAGCTAGTACAATTTGCCGCCACTGGTTGTCTTTAGAGATAACCGGGTATCCTTCCCTATCCCATAGAATTATCCCGTCATCGACAGGGGAGTCCCCGGCAACATAGAAAACCAGTCTCGACTTAGTTCGCACCAAGTAATCATTCAGTCTGTCTGCCCACCGACGGACATCCAAGCCTCCTGCGGGTGGCGGCCTTTCAGCTAGACTCATCTTTTCGCTCCGGGGCTGACTTCTAAGCGCATAGCTCCAGCTCTCCAGTTGGTTGCCTCTTGGCCTTCTATTTTCATGCGAACCTGCCTCCCCTGAAATCTAACTGAGGTCGGATTGGATAAATCAAAAGGCCCATGCGTAGTTGCCGGTGCAGTAGGATATAGTCTAGTGGTAAAGTAAACGTCTGCGCTTTCCAATGATGTCACATCCGGAATAAGCCGCGTCACTTTCATTAAATCCTCCCCAGACGCTCCGATCATCAATGGACCAGTCTCGGCATAAGGCTTATCACTGTCGTAAGAAAACCCAGTTTCTTGGTCGTATAGCTTTCCATCAATTCCAAACCATATTGGATTGCTGAATACGCCAACATCAAACCCAGCAGACCGGGCCATTTTCCCTACTGTCCAGATGTCTTCTCTGTAGTCATACGCAACATAGCTGTCATTGTCTTCAGCATCGGTGCCGGTAGAGTAGAACCACCAAATCTCGTTATGTTGCGCATTGTGGACGCCAAACACTTTACTGTTTTGCGACTTGTTTATATTGTCAAACACCTTGTCATGGACGGCGCACTGTAGCTCTCTTACGCCTGAGCCATCATACGCAAAGAAGCCGTTATTCCCCATCCAGAAAGCCCCTTCGTGGATTCCTACAGCAGACATTCTAGATATGGCGCCACAGGAACCGCTTACTCTTTCAAAGCCGTAAACAAAGGGAGGGCCACTGTAAGTTGCAACGTGGGCATCCGTTGTTGTCAGAATCAGCGTCCGCCCTCGAACCTTTACTGCCTGCTGTATTCTTCCTGTTGTTGTTAGCTCGAAGTCACCGGCCTGATTAGTAGCTGTTGGCGTCCAGTCGGTGTTGTCTTCTCTATCGCACCACTGAACCTTTCTTGGGTTGTTGCCTGCCCCTAACGCAAATATAAATCGTTCTTCAGTTACGACAATTGAATCGTTGTTAACGGGGGCGTTAGCGAGGGCAGTTGGGAGAACGGATGTGTTCAGTTGCCACTCGTATATTTTCCCATCCTCAGACGAGCACGCAATCAGATACTCTCCAAAGTTGCCCATAGACCATGACGTAGCTTCCGCATAAAAAGAATCATTCGCCCTTTCTGTTCCATAGTCTTCTTCACCGAAATCCGCCCCACCGTAACCGGTGTTGGAGGCTTGACCAACAGTCCCTGTACTTAAGCCTACAGGCGTCAGAGACGTTTTAACGTTGTCCTGATATATGTGCGACAAAGAATTATATGTGCCAGCAACTATATGCCTGCCCCCATTGTTATCGGTCCAAACATGGCAACCTCTTGGGACAGCGCCAACGGTTTCAGTTCCGCGCTGTAACCATCCGCGAATTGGCCTAAGAGAGCCTTGATCCCAGCGTACTAGGCTTGCATCGAGCCATCTATTTTTGCTGTCTAGGTCTGTTCCGGTGCGATAAACGCCGGGCGGTATTTCTAATGTTATTAGCGCCATTTCTATTTTCTCATTTTCATTATCTTGTCAGCGCCCTTAATGCCAAAACTGGCAGACACTGCGATAAACAATAAATACTGATACCAATCTGGCAGATTATTTAATGCGGCAAATGCTTGCTCAACTCTATTTATTATCGTCATATCATCTACCACTATTGCATAACCAATAAAGAACAGGGGCAAGCTTAGTATCAGTGAAAAAAATTCATCTTTCCAGCTATTGGCAGAAGCATCAGCCATCTTGGCTTCCCAGTCAGCATCATTCTGAATCACGTTCATCTTGGCTTCGTGCTTCGCTTTAGCCTGATCAGCCTTGTTCTTTAGGAACCCACCTGCTAATTCTGCAATGGGGCCAAGTAGTAATTTAAGCATTAGTACATTTTCTCCACACAATACAGGCCAATAATAAGTACATACATACCTCTAGCGACCAGATCAAAACGATCAAACTTAGCAGAGCCGTCGTCGAGTCGTTTTTCTATACGCTCAAACTTTTCCTCGATAGCCTTCATTCTTACTGAGCATTCACGCTCGTGAGCTTCTAGCTTTAGAAGGGCTTCCTTAACCGTTGCCATTCATGGCTCCTAATATTAATGCGAATAAAAAATAAACAGCATAGCCAAGTACAGCTATCCCAGTGATTTGGATACTATTCCAAAAGAATGCCTTGCGCTTCCTAGCCTGTAGATACACAGTCTTCTCTCTCTGGTCTTTGATCTTGCGTCTGAGTGCCACCAGTTCTTTATAGCCCTCTGGACCATAGGTGTACATCAGCAGTTCTCTGAGTTCTGCTTCCTGTTGCTTGATCTTTTTTTCGTGCGCGTATATCTCCATTGCTTCCTGCTCAACACTTTTAGAAGCAATAATTCGTTTGAAGAGAGGCGGGTTTTCTGCCCTGCGCTTATGCTCATTGAGATCAGCAACGGCTCCGTACCACCGACCCAGCTGAGAGAGAGTATCTTCCACTCCCTTCCCAGCTTTAACCATGCGCTGTATAGTGCCAAACGCATTGGTCGCGATGCTAATCGCTGTTATCGGGTCGATCATTCAGGAGCCCTTCTATTCACTCAGATGCCGCACGAATGTCTTTAGCAATTCCTTCGACAGCAGTTGCAGAACCTTTGCCTATACCCTTAGCGGTATCGGTAACCATAGTCTGCGCTGAGTCTACAGTGCTGGTGACAATCTCTTGCGATCCATCAATAGCGCCGTTAAAGGTGTTACAGCCAGCTAGGGCCAATAAAACGATGGGAAATAAAATTTTCATTTGTTGCTCCAGTTATTGTAAGTCAGAATCTATTGATTCTTGGATAGTAAGTTTAGTTCTTGATTCGGTGGTTACCAAATCCATTGCCTCGCCATTATAAACAATAGGGCAACTAAAGTCGCCCGATCCCGAGTCGTGAGAATACGTTCCAGATATTCTAAGCTGGCCATCAGAGGGGGTGTCGTATGTTAGGGTAATAGCCATATCGTTACTCGTTTATTGTTACGTCAGACGTTCCAGAACCGTCCCATTGCGATGCAAAGTTTGTCAGATCCCCAGAAGAAAAATCATTAGAGAACCAGCGCCATTCTTTGCGCCCAGTAGACCCTGTCCCTGTGGAGAAAATAGTAGCGGAAGATTGAGTCAAATTTGCTGTGCCGCCCGTAATCTCAACGTCTACAGAGGTAAACCAATCGTCAGCAGGAACTGTGCCATCTGATGCGTTGTAAATAATAAACCAGAATGCAGAGGTAGAGTCATCATTTACGCCGCCGCTTCTATTGACCCTTCGGTAAGCATCACGGATAGGATGTGACTTACTCGCTACTGTTAGGCTTGTGGGGGATACGGAACCAACATCTGGATTACGCTCCTCACGGAAACCGTAGTAGGCGGCAGAAGTAAACAGATCACTGCCTTCAGTTACAGTAAACGACTGCCCGGCACCTGCTCCATACCACTCATTAAAAGACATCTCAACACCGTCAGCTTTTCCTATTAGCGCACGGATGTCAGCATCATTAATACTGGCTAGGGTTGCCGTAGTTCCGCCAGCCTCGACGTGTATCTCATTGAGACTTATTGTGCCACTAGCCGGTAAAGCCATTAGATTGTCCCGTAAGCCGTTACGTTACCTACTACAGTTAAGTTACCAGTTGTATCCAACTTGGCCTTAGACGTGCCGCCATAGCTTATAATAAGGTCATTACCTGAGACTGAGAACTGCCAGTCACTTGCTCCACCCTCAATGGTTGGGGTAGTAAGCGCAGGAGATGTTAGGGCTTTGTTCGTCAGGGTCTGTGCGCCAGTTAAGGTTGCAACAGTAGAGTCTATGTTCAGTGTGGCAGATCCGCTGGTAGCGCCACCTGATAGACCTGTGCCTGCAACCACAGCAGTGATATCACCGGTGTTGGTGGTGTACCCAGAATCGTTAGTCCACTGCGAGATGTTGCCTGATTTGTTGGTCAGGGTCGCTGTGCTATAGGCTGTCAAATACGTTGATAGATCAGGCGGAGTATAAGTAAACACGCCATTAGTATTATTGTAAGCTAGGTTAGCTGTGCCAGCAGATGCAACTGTAACGGAAAGATCAGTTAAGGATATTCCGCCACCACCGCCAGACTGTGCAACCCAAGAGAATGACCCATCGCCATCAGACGCTAATACCTGAC
>ERZ1039804.247-NODE-247-length-35598-cov-17.587739_pt1 | contig 35598 bp, 26 predicted proteins | sample MGYA00383089_ERZ1039804 | MGnify/ENA primary metagenome ERZ1039804 (study PRJEB29581, sample SAMEA5548359) | metagenome | biome: marine; feature: coastal; material: water | depth 1 m | study: Short-term variability in the microbial, nano- and picoplankton...
ATTTCAAGAAAAAACCAAATGAGAATTTTGCTCGCGAACTCATGGAGCTTTTTACTTTAGGAATTGGGAATTATACTGAGTCTGATATTAAAGAAGCTGCAAGAGCATTTACTGGCTGGAGTTTCAAACCAAATGGCGACTATGTGTTAAGAGTTTCTAAACATGACATGGATTCTAAAATTTTTTTAGCAGAAAACGGGAATTTTGGAGGTGATGATATTATAGATATTATTACAAAACAGCGGGCTTGCGCAAAGTTTATATGCTCTAAAGTATATCGCTATTTTGTCAATCCTATTGAAGACATCGATCATATTGAAGAACTAACAACTGTATTTCATAAAGATTACAACATAGAAAAATTAATGCGTTATTTGTTTATGACTGACTGGTTCTATGATGATAAAAATATTGGGGTCAAAATTAAATCACCTGTTGAGCTAATGGTTGGAATGCAAAAAGTGATTCCTTCTTTGTTTAAAAAACAAAATCAGGTCATATACCTTCAAAAAATGATGGGTCAAATACTTTTGTATCCTGTTAATGTAGCTGGTTGGAAAGGAGATAGATATTGGATTGATTCGAATTCATTATTGTTCCGTTTAAAACTACCTGCTTTAGTATTTAGTAATGGTCAAATTAGTTTGATGCCCAAGGGAGAGTTTGAAGATACCTACAAAGAATTCTACAAGAAAAAAAAGCAACGGTTTTCAGTTGAAGACAATGACTATGCATATTTCAAAACCCATTACTCTAATTTGTCACTCAGTGAATTAAGTAAAATATTAGTTGTACCACGAATTGATATCGATGCTAGTAAATTATTAAGTGCTTACCAGTCTCAAAATTCATTTCAATATTGTATTCAACTAATGTCCATTCCTGAATATCAATTGTGTTAATTCAATAGATTATGAAAAGAAGAGATTTTTTAATCAAAAGTTCGATGGCGAGTAGTGCAGTACTCGTTCCAAATTTCATGAAAGCTTTTGAAAGTTTAGATCCTCGATTGTTTGGATATAAAAAGCTTGTAGTAATTCAATTATCTGGTGGAAATGATGGTTTAAATACTGTTATTCCCTACAGAAATGATTTGTATTACAGTAACCGTCCAGGGATATCCATTCCCAAAAATAAACTTATTGATATAAACGGAGAGCTAGGTCTTAATGAAAATCTATCGTCCTTGAAAGTGTTGTATGACAAGGGATATTTATCAATTATCAACAACGTAGGGTATCCAAACCCCAACAGATCTCATTTCAGGTCAACAGACATATGGCAAACAGCTAGTGATGCCTCAGAATATTTAGATTCTGGATGGATGGGACGCTTTATTGACCAGTACGGCAAAAAACCTTACAGTGGAATTGAAGTAGATGACTCTTTGTCACTAATTCTAAAGGGAAGAACTATTAATGGTGTGGCAACCAAAGATGCTAAAAAGATGTTTAACAATGCTAAGGCTCCATTTTTTAGTAAATTATTAAAAACTCAAACTGAGAACCATTTAAATGAACACAACCTTGGGTACTTGTATAAAACGATGGTTGGAGCTAAGTCCTCTGCTAGGTATATTTACGAAACTAGTAAGACAACAACTAGCACAAAGTCTTATCCAAATAATCCGTTTGCAAAACAATTAAAAACTACAGCAGAATTTATTAATTCTAAGCTCGAAACCAAAGTATATTATGTTTCTATGGGGGGATTCGATACCCACGCAAATCAATCCAACAGACAATCGAAATTACTCAAGATTTATAGCGAGGCAATGGATATTTTTGTGAAAGACCTGGAAGCTTCGGATTCTTTTAAAGACACATTGATACTAACTTTTTCTGAATTTGGAAGGCGTGTTCAGCAGAACGCAGCTGGCGGTACTGATCACGGTGCTGCAAATAATCTTTTTATAATTGGAAAAAACCTTAAAAAACCAGGGCTATATAACGATTGTGTAGATTTAAAAAATTTAGATAAAAATGGAGATATAATACACACAATTGACTTCAGAAGTGTATATGCTACTTTGTTAGATAAATGGCTTGATGCGAGCCACTCAAAAGTATTAGGAAATTCTTTTGAAACTCTTAATTTCATATAATTTTATGGAATATAATATGTGATTTTATTTCAGCCTCATTTTTTTTAGTATTTGCTTCATATGTTTGACTTAATAACCTAGATTTAAAATATTTTTGATTAATATCAATAAGAATTTATGCACACCAAATATTATATAGGATATGATTTAGGAAGCTCTTCTGTAAAAGTGGCTTTAGTCGATGTTGAAACTGGAAAAAATGTACTAAGTCTTCATGAGCCTTCACATGAAATGTCTATTATTTCAAAACAAAATGGTTGGGCCGAACAAGATCCTAGTGATTGGTGGGATTATGTTTGTGTAGCAACCAAAAGATTGATTAAAGAGTCTAAAATTGATATTTTTAATATCGAAGCTATTGGGATTTCATACCAAATGCATGGGCTTGTAGTTCTAGACAAAAGTGGAGTACCACTTAGAAATTCAATTATTTGGTGTGACAGTCGAGCGATAAAAATTGGAAATACAGCCTTTGAGGTTAATGGGCCTGAAAAATGTGTAGAGTACCTTCTTAACTCACCAGGAAATTTTACAGCTTCAAAATTAAAATGGGTTAAAGAACATGAGCCTGAACTCTATGCAAAAATTTATAAATTTATGTTACCAGGAGATTATTTAGCTTACAAGCTAACGGCTCAAATGAATACCACCAAAAATGGATTGTCTGAAGCCATACTGTGGGATTATAAAACAGATACAATCGCCCAATGGCTTCTAGATTATTATGGGATTGATTCGAACTTAGTACCAGAGATTGTATCTAATTTCACTTCACAAGGGACCGTTACTAGTACAGCTGCATCTCAAACGGGATTACCTGAAGGGATACCAATCACTTACAGAGCAGGTGATCAACCTAATAATGCCTTATCTTTAAACATCTTAAAAAATGGTGAAGTTGCTGCCACTGGGGGAACTTCAGGGGTTATTTATGCAGTAACTAATAATACTAATTCTAAAGAAGCTTCTCTAATTAATAATTTTGCTCACGTAAATTATAATAGTAAATCGCCATTGATTGGTAAATTGTTATGTATTAATGGTGCTGGTATTATGTACCGATGGCTTCGAAACCAAAGTGGTGACGATTCGTATGAAACAATGAACCGCAAAGCCGCAAGAGTTGATATTGGATCTGACGGTCTTTCAATCATTCCTTTTGGAAATGGAGCAGAACGTATGTTAGACAATAAAAATATAGGGTCTCAATTTTGTAATATTAACTTAAATATACATACTAAAGAACATTTATATAGAGCAGCCCTCGAAGGGATTGCTTTTTCTTTTGTTTATGGAATGGAAATTTTGAAAAATGACAACACAGTAATTAACGTCTTAAGAGCTGGCAATGATAACTTATTTAGATCTGAAATATTTTCAAACACACTCGCTACACTTATTGGTCATAAAATAGAAATTTATAGTACTACAGGTGCTGTTGGGGCTGCCAGAGCAGCTGGTCTTTTAGACGGTGATTTTGATAAATTCGGAAAAAACATAACTAATAATGATCACGTAATGACCTACTTACCGTTAGAAAATAAAACTCCCTATTTAGACGCATACCTAACATGGAAAAATGAATTAGAAATTTTATTAAAAAGTAAATTATGAGTCCATCATTATCAAAAGAATACTTTAAAGGAATTGATCCTATTAAATTTGAAGGAAAAGAGTCTGACAATCCTTTAGCATTTAAATATTACAATCCGAGTCAAATAGTTTGCGGGAAAACAATGCGTGAACACTTTAAGTTCGCCATCGCTTACTGGCATACGTTCTGCGGGCAAGGATCAGATCCATTTGGTCCAGGAACACAAAATTTTGCATGGGACAAAGCTTCAGATCCTATTCAGGCAGCTAAAGATAAAGCTGATGCTGCATTTGAATTTATTGGGAAAATGGGCTTTGATTATTTTTGTTTTCACGATTATGACCTTGTTCAAGAAGCGCCAACATTTGCAGAGTCTGAAAAAAGATTAGCTATGATTGTAGACTATATCAAGCAGAAAAAAGAGGAAACTGGTATTAAACTCCTTTGGGGAACTGCTAATTGTTTTTCAAACCCAAGATATATGAATGGTGCATCTACAAATCCTGATTTTAATGTAATGGCTAGAGCAGGAGGTCAAATTAAACTCGCTTTAGATGCGACTATTGCTCTAAATGGTGAAAATTATGTGTTCTGGGGGGGGCGTGAAGGCTATATGTCATTATTAAATACAGACATGGGTCGAGAATTAGACCACATGGGACGGTTTTTAGCTATTGCAAGAGATTATGCAAGAGCACAAGGGTTTAAAGGAAATTTCTTTATTGAGCCTAAGCCAATGGAGCCTATGAAGCATCAATATGATTTTGATTCTGCAACGGCTATTGGTTTTTTAAAAGAATATGGCTTAGAAAAGGATTTTAAAATTAATATTGAAGTAAACCATGCAACACTAGCCCAACATACAATGCAACACGAGCTGGCTGTCGCTGCCAAAGCGGGTATGCTGGGAAGTATTGACGCCAATAGAGGAGATTATCAGAACGGATGGGATACAGATCAGTTTCCTAACAATATTCAAGAAACAACTGAAGCGATGCTTGTATTTCTTCAAGCTGGAGGTCTTCAGGGTGGTGGAGTTAATTTTGATGCTAAAATTAGAAGAAATTCAACCGATATGGATGATGTATTTCATGCACATATTGGAGGCGCGGATACTTTTGCTAGAGCGCTACTTACAGCAGATAAAATAATAACTTCTTCTTCATATAATTCTCTTAGAGATCATCGTTACAGTACATTTGATAGCGGAAAAGGAAAGGATTTTGAAGCAGGAAAATTAGATTTAAATGACCTGTATAAAATTGCCATGGAAAATGGTGAATTACCTCTTCAAAGTGGAAAGCAAGAGTTGTTTGAAAATATAATTAATCAATTTATATAATAATATTTTAAGATAATTATGAACCAACTATTTTTAGCAATTACTTCCGTTTTAGAAAGTTTAGATTGGATAGTCCTTGGGGTTTATTTTTTAGCGCTAATAGGGGTTGCGGTTTGGGTTGTTTTACAGAAAAATAATACAACTGAAGATTATTTTTTAGCTGGAAGAAATGTAGGCTGGTTTGTAATTGGCGCTTCTATTTTTGCATCAAATATTGGATCAGAGCATGTAGTTGGATTGGCTGGAACCGGATTTGAATCAGGGGCCCCAATGGCACATTACGAATTACATGCATGGATAGTTCTATTATTGGGTTGGTTGTTTCTACCATTTTATATTAGAAGTGGTGCCTTCACGATGCCCGAGTTTTTAGAAAAGCGGTTTGATAGTCGTTCGCGCTGGTTTCTGTCTCTATTTTCTTTAGTTGCCTATATTCTTACTAAAGTGTCTGTTACAATTTATGCTGGTGGTATTGTGGTATCAGAATTACTTGGAATTCCATTTTGGTATGGGGCTATTGGAATTGTCATTTTCACTGGAATATATACCGTAATAGGAGGGATGAAAGCTGTGATTTATACTGAGACTTTACAGACTGTAGTTCTGATTTTAGGATCGGTTTGTATTACTTATCTAGGTCTCCAAGAAGTTGGTGGTTGGACTCAATTGCGCGAAACCGTAATCGCTGTCAGTCCTGACCATTTTAATATGTGGCGTCCAATGAATGACCCTGATTTTCCTTGGACTGGCTTATTATTTGGAGGTACTATTGTTGGTATTTGGTATTGGTGTACAGATCAATATATTGTTCAAAGAACTTTAGCAGCACATAATATTAAAATAGGGCGTAGAGGAGCTATCTTCGGTGCTTATTTAAAATTATTACCTATATTAATTTTTCTAGTGCCTGGTATTATTGCCTTTGCTTTATCAATTCAAAACCCTGAGGTTTTTACCATTGATAAAGCAGATAAAGCTTTTCCAATGTTAGTAAAATATTTATTACCAGTTGGCTTGAAGGGTTTAGTTGCAGGAGGTCTGATGGCAGCATTGATGAGCTCTTTGGCTTCTGTTTTTAATTCTTGCTCAACGATATTCACCATCGATATTTATCAAAAATTAAAACCCAATAAATCGGATAACGAGTTACTTAATACAGGGAGAATAGCAACTATTTTCATCGTTGTTTTGGGCATTATATGGATTCCTATTATGGAAAAGATAGGTGGAGGTGTAATGTATCAATATCTACAAAATGTCCAATCTTACATAGCACCTCCAGTTACCGCTGTATTTTTATTAGGAATTATTTGGAAACGAGTAAATTCACAAGCAGCAATTACTACTCTTTTAGCAGGTTTAGTTTTATTGATTATGCGCTTAGGATCAGAAATTTACTATCAGTCAGAAATTATTTCTAATGAGTTGGTTAATAGTGTTTGGTTTACATTTGCAACAATTAATTTCTCTCATATGGCCATTTTTATGTTTGTATTTTCTGTTATGCTCTGTATTTCAATTAGTTTATTAACTACAGCTCCTAATTACAAAAAAATTATTGGATTGTCTTATGGTACTCTTTCAGAAAAACAGAAGCTAGATAATAAAAATAGTTATGATAGAATAGATGTAGTTCTTTCTGTATTGCTAGTATTATTAGTAATTGGAATTTTAAGCTATTTTAAATAATAGATTTAACTCATTATGAGTTTTTTATCTAAAAATTAAACTTAAATAAATTTATTTATGCCAATAAAACAAAATATTAACTTTTCGTTATTGCTCCTTTTTTTATTTAGTTGTAGCTGTCAAACCAAGTCTATCAGTTCTGAAAATGATGACAATGCTCCTATTGGCTATATTTTATCTTCTAAAACTATTTATATATCGCAATCTATTGATGGAATCGTACAAAATCGCCCAGTGATTATTCAAACTCCAAATGAAATTGATTTTAATATAAATTATCCTTTGGTTTTTGCCTTTCATGGACGAGGAGGCTCTAATACTAGTTGGGTAAATACTTTAAATGATTATACATCTAGTGGTGCATTTATTGGAATTTATCCACAAGGATATATGGACTGTTGGAATTTAGGCCCTGAGCCTTCAAATGCAGATGATGTGGAGTTTGTAAATCTCATTGTTGATGAATTACAAAACTACAGTAATTTAAATTTTAATAAAATGTATGCCATTGGAACTTCTAATGGCTCGGGGATGGTTAACAAATTAGCAATAGAAACAAATCATTTTTCGGCTATATCGCCCATTGTTTCTCAACTTACAGTCAGTCTCCCAATTTTAGAATCAACTAATCCAGTTTCTGTTTTTCAGGTCAATGGAGCTGCAGATGAAACCATTCCTATTAACGGAGGTCCTAAATTTGGTCATATTTTTCTTGATGCATACCAAAGCGCTGAGCTATGGGCTAGCCATTTCAGTTGTTTGGAGGATCCTGTAGTAAATATTTTAGGTGATGACACTCTAACTATATTTGAGTCCTGTAATGAAAACAAAGAGGTCAGATATCTTAGGATTGAATATGGAAATCATAATTTAAACTTAAGCATATTGTTTGCTGAAATATGGGAATTTTTTCAGCGTTTTTAAATGATTTAATTATGAACAGTAACCCATTAAAACTACTTCCTAAAGTTCAAAAAGAGTTTTTTGGAACATTGTCTAGTGGAGTGGAAGTACTTAAATATACTTTAATTAATTCTAATGGCTCCAAAGTATCTGTTCTAAACTATGGTGCAATTATTCAAAATGTTCAGGTTTCAGACTCTGTTGGTAATTTTGAAAATATAGTTTTGAACTATAACAATCTTGAAGCTTACACAAAAGACACCTTTTTCATAGGTGCCACTATTGGTCGCTATGCTAATAGGATAAATGATGCTAAATTTACATTAGATGGACACTTATATGAGTTAGACGCTAATGATGGCTCGAATAGCTTACACGGAGGTTTAGGAGGTTTTAATAAGGTGGTATGGACTGCTAAAACAAGTACAAATAATAGCTCAGCTTCTGTAAGTCTTTCTTATCATAGTTCTGATATGGAAAATGGATTTCCGGGAAACCTATTCACAACTATTACTTTCACGTTAACCAATTCTAACTCCTTAGAAATTTACTATACAGCTACAACCGATAAAAAGACTGTTGTAAATTTAACAAACCATTCTTATTTTAACCTTTCTGGAAATTTTAGAAAAACAGTTTTAGATCATCATTTAAAAATAGAATCTGACTACACACTTGAAGTAAATTCAAATTTAATTCCAACAACTAAATTTGATAAAGTAACATCAACTCCCTTTGATTTTCGACAACCAAAATTAATTGGTCAACATATTACAAGTGACAATAATCAATTACGTTTAGGGTCAGGTTACGATCACTGCTGGGTACTAAATAGTGAGGGGAATTTACAATCAGTTAGCAAAATAGTGCACAAGACTTCTGGGCGTGCATTGGAGATCTTTACAACTGAGCCTGGAATACAAATCTATACAGGAAATCATTTAAAAGGTCTTTACAACAAGCATTCTGGAGTATGTTTTGAAACACAACACTTTCCCAATTCTCCAAATGAGCCTGGGTTTCCAAACGTAATATTAAGTCCTGAAGACACTTATTGTTCTACGACAATTTTCAAATTTTCAAATCAATAATTATGAATATAACCCCAACTTATTTAATTCACATGTTCAAGCAGTTAGTGATTTTACTTCTATTTATGAGTTCATCATTTATTTTCTCTCAATCTAAGATAAATATATCCGGATTTGTATATGATGAATATGCGTATCCAGTTCCTTATAGCTCAATTGGTATTATAGAAAAGAATATTGGGGCTAGTTCAACTGAAGAGGGGAGTTTTAGTTTCTTTATTACAAATAATGAATTAGGTGATATTTTAGAAATCTCTTCTATTGGATATGAGACATTCAAAATAAGTGTTAAGGCCTTCACTGAGCTAACAGAAAAAAAAATCATTTTAAAAGAGAAAATAACAGAGCTAAAAGAAGTTTCAGTTCAAAGTTCTAAGTCAATTGTGAAAAATGCTCTTAAAAAGCTCAAGGCTAATACTCTAAGTTCCAAACATATTCTTGGAATGCTTTACCGACGTTGGTCTGTTGAAGACAAAATTTGTAGGTTTTTTATTGAACAGTACATTGATGTAGTTGATCGTGGACCTTCATACTTTGTGGACGGATTTAAAATACGTCACAACCGAACTTCATCAGATTACAGGTTTGTTAAGAATTTACAATCAAAGCATTCATTATATTTTATGCAGTGGAATAATCCACTTCGAAAGGGTATATCATTGGGTGCTTATAAATGGAAAAAAATAAAGGATACTAATTATGAAAATGAAGAAGTTGTAGTTATAAGAGGGGCCAAGAAAAATGGAGAACTCATAACATTATACATAGGCTTTGATACTTTTAAAATATATAGAATAGATAAGTATACTGATAAAGGAACCATTATGGATGCCATTTATGTATACAAAAACAACAATCAAAACAAGCTGTATTTAAGTTACCATAAAAGAGAATATACTTTTTCTGTAAAAATGCCTGATCAAATTAAAAGAATTCTACTTCAAACTGGTAAAAAACCAAAGCAATATGTGCCAGCTGCCTATAGGCATGAGGTTTTTGTTTTAAACCTGGCTGATTACTCTAAGAATTCAAAGTCAAAAGGAGACGAATCGAATCAAAGAGATATGACCTTATATAAACTAGACTATAATCAAAATTTTTGGGATAATTTAAGTTTACCCCCTGAAACCAAATTTTATAAGAAAAACATAAATGAGCTAGAAGGTCTGTTTGATGTTCCAATTGAAACACAGTTTAAGTTTTCAAATTCTAATTAATTTTATTAAATGACCAATTTATTATATAGTTTAAATCAATATTACTTTAGATACTACAATAAATAAATTTACTTTACATATCTAAATGTATAATTTGTGAAAAAATATTTTTTTAAATTCTTTTTAATTTTTGGCTTAATCTTAAACGGTCAACAAATAATTACAAATTCTAAGCAGCCTAATTTTTTATTTGTTTTAGTGGATGATCAACCATTTGATGCAGTTGGTTTTTCAGGACGTTATCCTTTTTTAAAAACTCCTAACATAGACCGCATTAAAAATGAAGGTGCCCACGTTGAAAATTTCTTTGTTACACAATCTATATGCTCGCCTTCACGGGCTAGTTTTCTAACAGGAACATATCCTCACATTCATGGGGTTAATCAAAATAATAAGCATGTAGATCCCAATTGGGATGAATTCGCTCCCTATTCAACTCATTTACAAGCCGCTGGGTATGAAACTGCACATATTGGTAAAATTCATATGGCACATTTAAAAGGTAAAGCTCATATAAGGCCTGGTTTTGATTATTGGTATAGTTTCATTGGTCAAGGAGAATACTTTGACCCACAAGTCAACGAAAATGGTAATGAATTCCAAGAAAATGGATACATAACAGATATTTTAACAGACAAGGCAATTGACTGGTTGAAAAATAAACGAGATTCAGACAAACCTTTTAGTATGAATTTATGGCATAAAGCTGTACATCAGCCTCACTTGCCTGCTCCTAGACATAAAAGTATATATATTGATAAAGAACTACCAACACCTCCATATGATACTCATAAAGAAACATTCAAAGGAAAACCCTATTGGCAACGTAAAAAAACTTTTGGATTTGACTGGAAAAAAAACCTACCTATTCCTTTAGAATTGCCCGAGGTAGAGTGGCCTATTAATTATGATAGAAATATGGATCTTTTAAGATGTTTGTCATCAATAGATGAGTCTCTTGGTAAAGTGTTAGCTACTTTAGAAGATATGGGTGAGTTAGACAATACAGTAATAATTTACAGTAGTGATAATGGTTATTTTATGGGCGAACATACTTATTTAGACAAACGTTTAGCATATGAAAATTCTATGCGTGTACCTATGCTCATACGTTATCCAACATTAATCAAAAAAAATACTACTGTAAAACAAAAATGTTTGAATATTGATTTAGCACCAACAATTCTAAATCTAGCTGGTTTAGAAATACCTCATTACATGCAGGGGGAGTCAATGGTTGATCTACTGTATGGGAATGAAGTTGGTAATTGGCGAGATGCAATTTTATTTGAATACTTTAAAGATACCTACTGGCCATACGCCGGCCCAAATCAAATAGCTGTTAGAACAGACAGATATAAGTTAGTTGATTGTTTTCTTAAAAATGACATTGACGAATTGTATGATCTAAAAGTAGATCCAGGAGAAATGATTAACTTGATTAATGATCCTGCATATGATATTATTGAGAAGGATATGAGGTTGCAGGCAACTATCTTGAAAAAAAAATATAAGTACAATCCGAATAGAGATTGGTGGTTAAAGAAGGTTATGAAATCAAATAGAAGTAACTAGTTGACTTTCAAAACGTCGTATTAGCTAGTTGTTTTTTCTAATAAATTATTTGTACTATGATTATTTATAAAAAGTTTATCAGCCTTTCTATATTGGCTTTGTTTTCTTTAGGATGTAAATCACAAAAGTTTAATCTGAACAATAAGTCTCCTAATTTTATAGTTATTTTGGCTGATGATCAGGGATGGAATGGTACTTCTGTTCAAATGAATGATAATGAAGTTCAATCTAAGAGTGATTATCATCAAACTCCGAATATTGAAGCATTGTCAAAAATAGGTATGCGTTTTTCTAGTGCTTACGCTAGTGCACCTGTATGCTCTCCTTCAAGGTATAGTATTCAGTTTGGGCAAACACCTGCCAGGCTCAAAATGATTAGAGTAGGTATGAATACTAACCATATTAATCATCAAACTCCACTAACAATTCCAAAGTTATTAAAAAAAATAAACTCTAGTTATGTTACTGCTCATTTTGGAAAATGGGGCATTGATGTTGACCCTTCAATTTTCGGCTATGACCAAAGTGATGGTATCACTGGAAATAAGGACGGTGTGTTTAATCATAAGTCAAATAAAAAACAATGGAAAAACACTATTTCAGATGATCCTAAAAAGATATTTAGTACTACTCAAAGTGCTATTAATTTTATTGAAAGTCAAGCTAAATCCAAGACTCCATTTTTCCTACAAGTTTCTCATTATGCGGTTCATTCTGATATAATGATGCGTAAAGAAACATTAAAAAAATATCTCAATGTAGAAAAAGGGAAATATCAAAATCATGCAGGTTTTGCTGCAATGACTGAAGATCTAGACTCTGGAGTTGGTTTACTATTAGATCGTGTTAAAGAACTAGGATTGGAGAGTAACACCTATATTATTTATACTTCTGATAATGGAGCTGTCCCAATTATGCCACCAAAATCTAAATATACACATGGTTCAAATTATCCACTTAGCAGAGGTAAGTGGGATGCAATGGAAGGAGGTATTCGTGTACCATTTATAATATCTGGTCCCGAAATAATGGCTGGATCTGAGTCTAAAACACCTATTAGTTTTTCTGACTTATTGCCCACTATTGTAGAATTGGCTGGGGGAACTAGTTTTGATCAAACTAATTTAGATGGTGGAAGTTTTAAAAATATTCTTAGTAATCGAGGTATAGGCACAATAAATCGCTTTTCTGAAGGTCTTATTTTTCATGTTCCTTACGAAAATGGAATTGCTTTAAAAAGAGCGCATTCTGCTATCATTATTGATAGTTTTAAATTAATTAAATTCTATGATAATAATGAACTTTTCTTATTTAACATTGATGAGGACATAAGTGAAGATAATAACTTAGCCTTATTACTCCCAGATAAGTTAAATCAGCTTGAAGATGCCTTAGATAGCTATTTACATATGGTTAAAGCACCTAGATGGAAACCTGGTGTTTCATGGAAAAATAAATCAATCGAATTATTCAATTCTTATCATTAGTAAAAATACAACTTGTGAAAAATCAATTTAATAAGTCTTTTTTTTGGATTACATATTTTCTAATAACTTTTAGTTACTGCCAAGAAAAATCAAGAAGCAATAAATCTCCAAATATTATATTTATATTTTCAGATGATCATGCTACAAACGCTATATCCGCCTATGGAGGACTTTTTAGAAATTTGGCACCAACTCCTAACATAGATCGAATTGCAAATGAAGGTGCCATACTTAAAAATGTTTTATGTACTAATGCAATATGTGGACCGAGCAGAGCTTCTATCTTAACTGGAAAATATAGCCACGTTAACGGATACTATAAAAATTACAAAGGAGGGGTTTTTAATAATCAACAGTGGACATATCCTCAGGCTTTACAAAAATCTGGATACCAGACAGCCTTAGTCGGAAAATGGCACTTAGCATCAGAGCCTGTTGGGTTTGATTATTTTAAATATCACATCTCTAAAGGGGAGCAGGGTCTTTACTGGGATCCCATTTATAATGATAATGGAAATAAAACAGAAGAAAAGGGGTATGCTACCAATTTAACAACTGATTTTGCTATTGATTGGTTACAAGGAAGGAATGAAGGTGAACCTTTTTGCTTGCTATTACAGTTCAAAGCACCTCATCGAGAATGGGCGCCTGATAGTAAATATGAGAATTTATGGGATGATGTAGAAATGCCTTATCCATCAACTTTTAATGATAACTATTTAGGTAGGGAACTTACAGCAGGGGATACCGAAATGACGATAGATTATTTTAGTAGACAGGACATGAAAATGCAACCTCCAGACTCTTTATCGCCAAAAAAACAAAAAACATGGTTACAATATGGTTTTAAACCCGGTCAAATTGTTAAACCCTTTAAAAAACTAAATTTACAAGACAACCGTAAGTTAAAATATCAAAGGTACATTAAGGATTATTTAGCTACTATTAAATCTGTTGATGATAATATTGGTAGGGTATTATTATATTTAAAAGAAAATGGATTAGAAGAAAATACCATTGTTATTTACAGTTCAGATCAAGGTTTTTTTCTTGGAGAACATGGTTTTTTTGATAAGCGATTTATGTACGAAGAATCTTTGAAGATGCCATTCGTTATTCGTTATCCTGGTGTGATTAAGCCAGGAACAATAGTAAATGATATTATATCAAATATTGATTTTGCTCCAACCTTATTGGATATGGCTGGTGTTAGTGTTTCTGAAAATATTCAAGGTAAAAGCTTCTTTGAGAACTTAAAAAAGAATACCCGTGAGGATTGGCGACAATCAATGTATTATCATTATTACGAATATCCTTATTATCACCGCGTGCAACCACATTATGGAATTAGAAATCAACGCTACAAACTAATTCATTTTTATTATAATATTGATATTTGGGAATTTTATGACCTCCAAAATGATCCATCTGAAATAAATAATCAAATCAATAACCCAACATATGATCAAATTATTAATCATTTAAAATCCGAATTATTTCAGTTAAAGAAAAGCTATGGAAATACTATGACTATAGAACAATTAAGATATATTTCAGATAATGACTTTGGAGGTTTAGAGTCAAATAAAAAACAATAAAAGTGGATTATTCATTATATTTATCTTCTTATTAAATTCACATGAAGCTATTAAAGTTTAGTTTTTTTACCTTATTATTTATATCTGTTACAGGTTCAAAGCCCAGTAAACAGTCTAATAAAATGAATGTATTATTTATTATAGCAGACGACCTAAACTGTGCCTTAGGAGCATATGGCGACCCAATAGCTATCACACCAAATATTGATAAACTTGCTAAGGAAGGGCTTCTTTTTAGCAATACACATGTTCAATATCCTTTATGTGGACCCTCAAGAGTTTCTTTAATGACTGGGTTATATCCAGATCAAACAAAATCTAAAAAATTAAGATTATATGTTCGTCAAACAATTCCAAATGTTATAACTCTTGGACAAAAGTTTAGGATGGAAAATTACCATTCAGTTCGAGTTGGTAAAATTTATCATTATCACAACCCTAGAGATATTGGCACTGCTGGTCACGATGACTCATACACTTGGGACCGAACGGTAAACCCTTATGGTCGTGATAAGTTAGAGGAACATAAGTTAATTGGATTAAAACCAAGACTAGATGGTGGAACTTTAAGTTGGTTTCAAGCAGAAGGTACTGACGAAGAACAAACAGATGGAATTGGCGCTACAGAAACTATAGGTTTTTTAGATGAGTTCTCTCAAAGTGGTGAGAATTTCTTTTTAGCCTATGGATTATACAGACCTCACGTTCCTTTTATTGCCCCAAAAAAATATTTTGATTTATATGACAATACCGACTTTACAGTTCCGCAAAGCAATGATGACTACCTAAACACAATTCCAGATCCTGCTGCCATATCTGTTCGTAGTAAAAAGGAACAAGTTAATTTAGATCCTGATTTAGCTAAAGATATTAAGCTTGCTTATTATGCAACCACAAGTTTTATGGATGCCCAAATTGGACGTGTTTTAGATAAACTTAAAGCTACTGGATTAGATAAAAATACAATAGTTGTGTTTACCTCTGATCATGGTTATCACCTTGGAGAACACGGCCACTGGCAAAAACAAACATTATTTGAAGCCGCGACTAGAGTTCCATTAATTATTTCTGGACCCTCTGTTAAAAATATTAATCAAGTCATAGATTCTCCAGTAGAATTAGTTGATTTATACCCCACAATTATGGATGTGGTAGATTTCCAAACTCCTAGTTTTGTGAGTGGTAAAAGCTTGGTGCCATACTTTGAAAAATCTGATGTAGTTGTTAGAACTAGTGCTTTAACTGAGCTGCAAGTAGCTATAAAAAACAAAACAGCCCAGGGCTATGGGATACAAACTAATAGGTATCGTTTAAATCAATGGTATTATAAAGAAAATCTCAGTTATGAACTATATGATCATCAATATGATAAATATGAGTTGGAAAACTTAGCTAACAATATAAATTATTTTTCAATTAAAGATTCACTTGCGGCTGTTCTAAAATCTCGAATCTCAGAAGCTAGGGCTAAACCAGTTGGTTTAGGAAAACAAATTAACAATGCAATGCCAAGTTTTGAGCCAAAACGATTTTATCCAAAACAAAAGTAAATTCTAATATTCTCAATTTAATTCTTCAGTAAGATTAAATATGTATGATTAGTTATTTGTTTAGTTTGATGTATTAAAATATATTTGGTGCATGAAATTAATCACTTCTCCACTTACTTTGCCGAATGGGTCTATTTTAAAAAATAGAATTGCAAAATCTGCTATGAGTGAGAATTTTGGGACACGACATCATGCTCCCAGTAAGGGATTAATCAATGTTTATCGAGTTTGGGCTAAAGGCAACCCTGGTTTACTCATTACTGGTAATATTATGGTAGATTCATTAGCATTAGGTGAATCACGAAATGTGGTTGTTGAAGATTATAAAAATTTTGATTTGTTAAAAGAATGGGCTAATTCAGTTGAAGGAACTGGTGCTCACATCTGGCCTCAAATAAATCATCCAGGTAGACAAGCCTTTTCAGCCATTAATAGACAGACAGTTGCCCCTTCTGCTTTACCACTAAAAATGGGTAATGCTTCTAAAATGTTTAAACTTCCCTTAGCTTTAGAAGAAAAGGATATTTGGAATATTATCAAACGTTTTGGAAATACTGCCAGAATTTTAAAAGAAGCAGGGTTTACTGGCTGTCAGATTCACGGAGCTCACGGATACTTAGTTAGTCAGTTTTTATCTCCTAATAGCAATATTAGAACAGACAAATGGGGTGGTTCAGTATCAAATAGAGCCCGTTTTGTTATAGAAATTTATCGTGAAATTCGAAATCAAGTCGGACTTAATTATCCGATAGGTATCAAAATCAATTCTGCAGATTTTCAGCGTGGGGGATTTACAGAAAAAGAATCTATTGAGGTAATTAACCTTCTTGGAAATGAAGGAATTGATTTGATAGAAATCTCTGGTGGGACTTATGAGAAGCCTGCAATGATTCAAGGAGATATTAAAGAAAGTACAATGGCACGAGAAGCTTACTTTATGGAGTATATAAAAAAAGCTCGAAAACTGGTTAAATCTCCTTTAATGCTAACAGGTGGTTTTCGTTCTGTTTTTGGAATGGATAAAGCTTTAGAAGATGGCCATTTAGATGTTATTGGAATGGCTAGACCTTTTTGTTTGTATCCAAATTTGGCAAATCAAATTTTTGACGGATCTATAAAAAAATTAGAATTGCCTGTACCTCAAATAGGTATTAGATTTCTGGATAAACTTGGTGGGGTAGAATTGCCATGGTATGAACTTCAAATTCAGAGAATCGGTAAAGGTATGTCACCTAAAATTAATCTTTCAGGAATTTTAGCTTTCTGGTTTAGTATCAAAACTCTGATATCGAAATCTTTTTGGAAGAATAAATAACCTTTTTTTGTTCACGCAATAAAATTTAGCCAACTTTCAAGCTTCTCTTTAATTCATGATCTTCTAACTTGTTTTGTTTTGAATTTATTTTTGATATGTAAAACTTATACTATTTGTTAATGCAACATTGTTTTAATAAATTTGTTTTATGGGAATTGTTAGAAAAACTCAAGCATTAGGATTGTTGTTAAATGAATTTAATAAAGATTCAAATGCGATTTCTGCTATCGAATTAGTTAAACGCCTAGGAGATAAAATTAATAAGACAACAGTGTATAGATTATTGGATAAATTTGTAGATGATGGTTTGTTACATTTCTTTTTAGATGCTAATGGAGTTAAATGGTTTGCTAAATGCAAGGGCTGCTCAAAAACTAATCATCAGGACATTCATCCTCATTTTCAGTGCACAGAATGTGGAATTGTAGATTGCTTAGAAATTAACGTTACTATTCCGGATATTCCAAACCGGAGAATTGACAACTCTCAGGTTTTAATTTTGGGGCAGTGTGATCTTTGTATTCATTAAATTGATTCACATATATTATTTTCTTCAATACTTAATTTAAATATTATTTATTTTTGATGATTATTTTAAAATTTATTTCCTGTTTTATAGTTTTGTTTCCAGCCTCCAAATAATATTAAAATACTCATATTAATAATAAAAACAACTAGGACATTTGTCCAGACATTGTTTGCAATTCTATTTATGTATTTAAATTTTGGTAATTCATTGTAGTTAAAGATTGTAAATTTTTGTTGCTTAAACAACATAGTTGCGTTTAAATAATTTTAGTATTTTTTTTAAAATTTAAAAGAGTATGGGTAGTTACATCAAATATTTACTTAGCTGTAACAATATGAAATTGAATTTATATTTTTCGGGGAAAATCTAATATTATTTAAACAGTTCTGCTTTGTAAATAATAAACCAAAATTAATTTTTTATAAACCGCTTAAGCCCAACTTTGTTAGCTGTTGCAATTTTAATAATATAAACTCCGTTAGAGAGTTTTTTAACATTCAATGATTTATCATTATTTGATATTATTTTTGATTTTATTAATCTTCCTGTAAAATCGAAAATCTCAACTACTATCTTTTTTGAAACTGTTGGTAATTTAATGTTTATAAGATCTGAAACTGGATTTGGAGAAATATCAAAATTTAAAAACTTATTTTCTTCATTACTTAATGAATTGATAGCCAAAACTGTAGTGCCTCTATAATCCGGACCATGCCAAGCATAATTCGAAGTACCACCATGAGCATAAATTATAGACAAAGAAGCAGCCGTTACATCAAAAACATAATCATTTGGGTCTTGAGTATCGTTTATTCTAGTTGCTACTATTGTCCTTGTTTCTCCAGTAACTGTATTCGAAATTAAGTTCCAATCTCCACTCTCATTTCCTGGTGAATCTTGAGCTGGAACAGGTCTCTCTAGTGAAGACGACGGTCCTGGCTCTGAAAATGCATCTCTGATAGTACTACCATCAGTCATAAAAATATCAGTTCCATTCATTTCTGAATTTCCAAAGCCGATAGCTAGCCATACATCTGAAGGCCCCGATAATGTTAATTTAGTTGTTAATGTATTTCCGTTTATTTCAATATTAGTGGTTAATCCTGGTAGTAATGTTTGAGTTCCAGTAGTAACAATTTGTGCAAGTAGTGAAGATGAAATTGATAAATAAAAAATAAATACTATTTTTTTCATTTTTTAGTTTTTAAAAGTTTAATGATATTATTATTATTTATAATTTTAGAATAATCTAATGCAGTATTACCTCGGTTATCCTTAATGTTTGGATTAGCTTGGTATTTAACTAATAATTTGATTATCTCTTCAAGACCAAAAATCACAGAAAAGTGTAATGCTGTAGAATTGTTTTTATCTGTTAAATTAGGATTAGCTTTGTTTTCTAAGAGTAATCTTACTAAATAAATATTTTTTTTAACTGTTGCGGCCATTAATGGAGTTCCATAACTACTTTTTGAATTTACGTCTTTAACATGCCTTATTAAATATTTAGCAACCTCATTGTTACCATAATAACACGCTAGAGTCAAAGCTGAATATCCCTTTTTACTAATTAGGTTTATAATGTCTGCATCAGTTTTAATTATCTGCTTGAGTTCAATTAATGTACCATTTCTGGCAATTTCAAAAATAGAGGGTTCTTGTGCCTTTAAATTTGAAATACAAAACAAGGTCAGAAGAAAAATAAAAAATTTATTTTTTTGTATCAATTTATGTAAAGTTAACGATTTAAAATTATGGCTCTTCGTCACAAATATTTCAAGGAATTAAAAATTATTAACGGAAATATAAAATGTAGTATGGTTATGGGATGTCTTATAATTTATAAATATAATTATAGTATTAAATATTTATTTCTATTCTAGTTTCTTTTAACCTATGAACAACTCCGTTCTCTAACGAAGATGATTCTAAATCTGTTTCAAACACTCCTGCAAATCTGTAAAGTCTGAACCCAAGATTATCAATACTTCTTGGAAATGTTATCCGCTTTACTAAATTAGAAGTAACAGTATTAAACCACGAATTATATTTTTCCGAATCCTTACATTTTTCTGTTATTACCGTCCCGTCTTTACTGATTTGATTATCCCAATCTTCGTTTTTATAAAATTTAGGAAACCATAAATAGTGATTCGGATAAATTTTACTTTTGAACCAGGCTTGCTGAACAGCTTTGTAATTTTGTCCTAAGCAATTACAAGCATCAACTATTTTTCTGAAAGCAGGATTTTCATAAACGTCTAAATATCCTTTTTTACGGAAATGATTTGGGTCAAACTCCTTTTCTAAATCCCATCCTTCCCATTGTTTTCTTTTTTCTATAAGTTTAATTTTAGCTCTTATTTGATCAATCAAAACTGTAATTTGACTATTAATAGAATCTAAATCATCGGTAATTTTAATCCGGCTTATGTGGTGGTCAGTTGCTTGAATGATGTCTGTTTCTCTATGAATATCTAATCCGATTTGCTTTTTATGAAAAGGTTCATCAATTTCAACATGAAGTTTTATCTGAGGAAAGTACATGTCTGTTAAAGCATGACCTTCAGGGCGATTTACATATTGTTGAGTTACGAATTTAACATCTATTCTGTTTAGCAAATGATAGATTCGTGTTACAACATAATTTTCGTAATTTTTCTTATTTGTTTTTGCTATTTGACGTATTACATATTCTCGTTTAGTCATTGCTTTAAGTTAAGACTAGTGAATTTACATAATTTATTCCATTTAATTATGTTTTTTTAGATTATGTAATCCTAAATTTAAAGTCAATATTTCTTGTAAATTTTTCATGTAACAAATGTATTTTTTTAAATTAGCTGTCCTGTATAAAATTAAACTTATGACCACAAGATTGTATATCGTGTTTTTTACGCTAATGTTAGGACCGCTTTCTGCACAGAATTCTATGATTCGTATGCCTCGGATTAGTCCAACTGCCCAAGAAATGGCTTTTTCTTATCAAGGAGATATTTGGATTTATAACTTTAATTCTCAACAAACTAAAAGATTAACCATCCACGAAGGTTATGAAAGCAACCCCGTTTGGAATACATCCGGTGATCAACTCGCTTTTTCTTCAAATAGAAAAGGAGCGACTAATATTTTTTCAATTAAAAAAAATGGAGGTAAACCTAAACAGTTAACATATTATCCAACAAGCGATATTCCTTATGATTGGACATCTTCCAACAATATTGTATTTGCAACAAATAGGATTTTGAAAGGGCCTGAATGGGATGAGCAAATTTATCATGTAAATGCTAACGGTGGTACTCCGCAAAGACTTATAACAGCTTTAGGTAGTATGGCAACTGTTTCACCTGATGGGAATTTGGTGGCCTTTGTGAAAGGAGCTTGTAGAATTTCTAGAGAAGATTATTCAGGTTCAGCTCAAAGAGATGTGTGGATTTATAACATTAAAACAAGAAAGTATTTTCAAATAACTTCCTCACAGAAGAATGATCATTCACCTTTATGGGATTCAGCAGGTAATTTATATTATATAGGTGCTGAAAGTGGTCGTTATAATGTTTATCAGCAATATATAAATGTTGATGGTTCAGCAAAAGAGACTCCTAAAAAAATGACAAGCCAAAATAAAAATGGTGTTATTTCATTTTCTGTAAGTAACCAGGGAACCATATTATACTCAACACTTTTTGATTTATATCAATTAGAAAATGGAGAATCTAAGAAGATTAATTTAAAAGTAGAATCAGATTATAAATTTGAAAATGAAAAAGAAATTTCTACAACTTCCGATATCTCTGATTTTGATGTTTCACCTAACGGAAAATTAATTGCTCTTGAAATTAATGGAGAAATTTTTGTCAAGCAAAACAACAAGGATAGAAAAAATTCTAATAATATAAGTAACCATGCTTACAGAGATAGAAACCCACAGTGGATTAGTGATACAGAGTTGTTATTTATTTCTGATAGAGATGGACATAATGAAATATACAAAGCTGTTTCAAATGATACCCTTGTTGAATTAGACAGGAGTTTAAATATTTCAATCTCGAAACTCACAAAGAGTAAAGAAGATGTGTATAATGTTTTGGTCTCACCAGATCATAAAAAGCTAGTTTACAGAGTAGGCAGAGGAAATTTAATGCTAGCTGATTTAAAAGATGGAGTTATATCCAATAGTAAAGCATATTCATCGGGTTGGGCAGAAGCAGAAGATGTTAGTTGGAGTCCGGATAGTAATTATATTGCATATTCTCAAGAGGACTTGAATTTCGATAGTGAAATTTTTATTCAATCTGTGGGGAATCCAAATAATAAATTTAATGTTTCTATGCACCCAAGAAGTGATAGAGCACCAGTTTGGAGTCCGGATGGTAAAAAGTTAGCATTTGTTTCCAACAGAAGTGGAAATAGAGGAGGAATTGATTACGATGTTTGGATGGTATGGCTTAGAAAAGAGGATTGGGAACGATCCAAAACTGACAGAGAAAATGGAGACTACTATACAGAAAAAGATGATGGTAACGAAGAGAAAAAAAAGAAGGTCATTGTGTCTATCGACAAAGAAAGAGTTTTTGATAGACTTACTAGAATTACCAGACTGCCAGACGATGAGAACGGAGGCATGTTCAGCCCCGATAGTAAATATGTATATTATTCGGCTACGAATCCATCAACAAATAATAGAAGCTTTTTTAAAGTTAAATTAGATGGTAGTAGTCCCAAAGCTATTAAAGAAACTTCAAGAGTAGAAAGAGTATCAGAAATAGATGGTAAATTTTATTTTACTTCGGGAGGTAGATTAAAAAAATTGAATCCCGATGGAGACAAAATCACTTCTTTTTCTCACGTTGCAAAATATAAAGAAGATATTGTTGACATGAACAAACAAATTTACCTTGAAGGTACCCGTGTGCTAACAATGGGGTTTTATGATCCAAATTTTCATGGCTATAACTGGAATGCTTTAGTTGATAAATATAAGCCATTAGTGTTAAAAGCGAGTACAGAGCAAGATTACAGTTTTGTATTTAATTTGTTATTAGGTCAATTAAATGCTAGCCATATGGGATATAGAGCAAAATCCTCTGAACGTACAAACAACGACAATATTGGATTGTTAGGGGTTGAGGTAAAGAATATTTCAAAAGGAGTTCAAGTTGAGTATTTACTTAAAAATTCTGTAGCAAATAAATCCAACGTTAATTTGAAAGTTGGTGATATTATCACTGCGGTTAATCACAAACCAATAAGCAAAAATACTAATTTTTATAGTTTGTTGAAAAATTCTAAAAATGAAGAGGTGTTATTAACAAAAAGTAATGGAAAAGAAGTTGTTGTTAGAACTACGAATTCATTAAGAACTTTACAATACGAGGCATGGGTTGACTCTAGAAGAGAACTTGTAAAAAAATATTCAAATGGACAACTAGGGTATATTCACATTAGAGGAATGAATGCTCCAAGTTTTGAAAGTTTTGAACGCGAGTTGAAAGCCAGTGGATACGGAAAAAAAGGGATAGTAATTGATGTTCGATACAATGGTGGTGGATGGACCACAGACCGTTTAATGGCAGTGTTGAATGTGGATCAACATGCGTATACAATTCCAAGGGGAGCAGCTAACGATTTGCAGAAAGAGAATAAAAAGTTTCAATCGAATTATCCTTTTAATGAAAGAGCAATATTATCAGTTAATACAAAACCCACTGTTGCTTTGTGTAATGAGAACAGTTACTCGAATGCAGAAATATTTTCACATGCTTACAAAAACCTAGGGCTAGGTAAATTAGTTGGTCAGCCTACTTTTGGTGCTGTAATATCAACTGGAGGCTATAGTTTATCAAAAGGCTATGTCCGCATGCCATTTCGTGCTTGGTATGTCAAAAAATCTGGACTAAATATGGAAAATGATGCTCCTGCTGTTCCCGACTATTTGGTGAAGAATGAACCGGGTTGGGGAGCCAGAGGGGAGGATACTCAATTACAAAAAGCAGTTGATGTTTTACTTGATGAAATAAAATAAGAAACTACAACATGCTTAATATGTTTTGTTACTAATTCTTTAGATTAAGTCTTTTGTTCATTAATTTATTTATTTAAAGTTTCAAGTATATAAATTTTACACAAAATTATCCTTCGCGAGCGGTACTTTAAAACTTGTTCTGAACTGAAAAACAAATTTCTTACGTTATCTAGTTTAGATAAGTTTCAAGGGAGTGTTAAAAATAATTTTGTAGTATTATGTTGCTTGTTAATACTCTATTCAAGTCAGCCTATAAGACATACCAAAAAAATAAATTACTCATTCATGACTATTATTGTATTTGATATGGAAATGAAGAGTGGTGAACATCAATTTTTAAATTGCCATTAATTAATTTATAACAGAAAGTGTATTCAACTTTAGCCTCATTCCCTTCAAGATCTGAAAAAAAATAATTCCCCATTGCGATGGCTCTTTCTTCTTCTAAGATAATCCCCGTATTTTCAAATCTAACTTTTGTCCACGGCTGAATTGCAAACCCTTTATCTTCTTTACAAGCCCTTTCCTTACCAGCAATAAAATATGAGATAGCCTGTTCTTTTTTTGGTCTAAATTGTTCAAGCTCACACTTAGTTGGTTTAAACAATACTGTTCCTGATTCAAATGCATAACGCTTGTCCAGGAAGTTACTTGTATATGTTTCGCATTCTATTTTAGAATCCTTTAATAATCCAATTTTTACCACTCCGTTTCCCCATTTATCTTGTGCTTCTAACACTTGATTTTTTGTTATCATTTTTTTTATTTACAATTAACTTAATCAAATTTAATAAAAATTAATTTTAACGCAACTTAGTTGCATTAAAATTTTTTGTTCATTGAAATCTTAACTAAAAATTCAAATTATTTTATACTTCATGGAAACTAATATCAGCTTAAATTATAGTAGTATTAATCATTAACTACGAGCTGAGTTCGAATTTTAGAATTTTAAATGATTATTGTAAAATAGTTATATTGTATCATAAGTTTTGATATTATGTTACACTCTTTAATTAAATAGCTGAATTCCGATAAAACCAGTTAGTATAATGCCACCATTAAAGTTTAAAGTATTAAAGGGTGATAAATCTTTTAAATCTATTAATTTTATAGCATGTTATTATTGAATACTAAATGTTAAAAATTGCCTTTGATCCAATCTACAAACATTCACTTAAAATTGGACATAGATTTCCAATGGAAAAGTATGAGTTATTACCAGAGCAACTGCTGAGAAAAAATATTTGTAGTATAGATAATTTTTTTTTGCCATCAACTATTGATGAACGGCACCTATTATCCACACACGATGAAGTTTATTACAATAATTTGATTAATTTGACATTGTCTAAGTTAGATGCAAGAAAAATTGGTTTCCCGCTTTCTGATTCTTTAATTGAACGTGAGCGTGTAATTGCTCAGGGAACTATTCAAAATACACATTTTGCACAACAATACGGTATTTCGATGAACATAGCTGGCGGTACCCACCATGCTTTCCGAGATCGGCCTGGTGCATTTTGTATGCTAAACGATCAGGCCATCGCTGCCAACTATTTAATAAATAATAATTTATCAAATAAAGTTATGATAGTTGATTTGGATGTACATCAAGGAGATGGTACAGCTTCCATCTTTGAAAACAAAGATTTTGTTTTCACTATTTCTTTCCATGGTCAAAAAAATTATCCATTTAAAAAACAAAATAGTGATTTTGATTTACCACTTGAAGATAATACTGGAGATAGAGCTTATTTAAATGCCTTAAAAAATCACCTACCACGATTGATAGATTTGTTTGAACCAGATTTTATATTTTATTTAGCTGGTGTCGACGTATTAAAAACAGATAAACTTGGTCGGTTAGGACTGACTATGGCAGGTTGCAAAGAAAGAGATAGATTTGTTCTAAAGTTTTGCAAGGACCAAAACATTCCAGTGCAAGTAAGCATGGGAGGCGGCTATTCGATGCACTTAAAAGATATAATTGATGCCCATTCCAATACTTTTGAATTAGCTCAAGAGTTGTTTTTTTAAGTATGTTTTGTTATTTCCATTAAAAAAACCTGACTACCAAAGAAGCTACAAATTATTTTTAGTATTGCTCTTGCTTTAAGTCTTGTAAATGAAACTTAATCTTTCAATATTACATATTTTTTAATTTATTATAATCGTAATCAAGTCTAGATTGATCGTAAGTCAAAGGGAAGTGGAATCGAGCTATTTCAACGAGTTCCTAGAGTCGTTTGAATTTAAGTAACCAACTAAGTGAAAGAATATAAATTGCATTAAATCAACATACTAAATAATAATATTATTAATCAGAAATAGTTTTTTTTCCTGTTTTAAAGTCTTTAGTAATAACAGCTTTATCATACAGAATTCCTAACGTTGTATATGCACTATAAATCAATTTGTCATTTTCTATGCTAATAACTTGGAAGAATTGAGTTTGTTTTCCAAATTTATCAGCTTTGTATCCATCAGATTCATAATTTATAATTTGTTCCTTGTCTAATTCATATTGTTTAGGTCCACTCACTGATGTGATGTATAATGTTTTAATATTTCCTGATTCATTCATATTTGATGATTTTACAGGAATATGTCCCCTTGCATATGTGTGATCATGACCATTTAAAACTAAATCAACGCCATACTTGTCAAATAAGGGTTTCCATTTTTTTCTGGCATACTCAAAATCCCTGCCTTTAGCTGGAGAAAATACGGAATGGTGACTTGCAACTATTTTCCATTTCGCATTACTATTTCTTAACTTTTCTTCAATATATTCAGTCTGCTCTTGTAAATTTCCTGTAGAATTAAGTACAACTATAAGTATATCTTGATATTCAACACTATAAACAGTTTCATGAAGCTTACTGTCAAGGGTATGTTCAACTGGCAAATTAAATTGAGGTCTCCATTGAATAGATAATCTTCTTGGTTTTACTCCTCCATATCCATCTATACTTTGAAATTCGTGATTACCCACAACTGGTATTGCTGTCCATTGACTGTGGATAAATCCACCTGCTTTAAACCATTGAGCCCATTCACTATCTTTATGTGCACTATCTACCAAATCTCCAGCATGAATAACAAATGATGCATTTGGAGCAGTTTGATATGCCATCCGTATGACTCTTGACCAGTGGTTTAAAATATCATTTTGTGCATCTCCAAAATATACAAATTGAGTAGAGTTATACTTATTATCAGCTGTTTTGAACTGAATCCACTCTGACCAATTTTCTTTTGACCCAACTCTGTATGCATACAATGTGTTTGGTTTTAAATTTTCAAATACAACACTGTGATAATTTACAATCAAAGAATTATTTGATTTGTATAGACCTAAATCAAATTTCTCAGTTGATGCAATGTAAGAAGTTGCTTCATTAATAAAACTAGAGTTCACACCAGCTACTGCTATTTGAGCTTCACTTTTTTCTACAGATAAATCTGTTCTCCACGTCACTGCTCTTTTGGTCGAAGGATCTCCGTTAAAAGTTAAAATAATTCGATCTGGGTCTTTGCTTGGAATTTCCCAATGATGTAATCCTCCATATTTGTGTTCATGAGTATGAGAATCGCTCTGAGCTTTTGTATTAGAGCAAAATATTAATAAAAAAAGATAAAAGAAGGAAGATTTAAACATATTTAGTTAATAAAAATTTGAATTATAGTATCATTAATTTTCCTGTCAAAAATAACAATTCATGAGATAGATACATTAATAATTTTTTATTTAATTTTGTAATAGATTTTATTTTTTTAAAATACAATCTGTTTAGTTATTGAATTTTGTATTTTGAATTTAAATTAACATGAAGTTTATGAGATTTATCAATTTATCTTTCCTTAAGTGTTTAATACTCTTACAGGCTGTTTTCTTAAATGCTCAGACTAATAAAATTTTATTTTCGCAAGATTTAGAATTTAAATCTGATGGCACAACTCATTACGGAACACTTTTGTTATACGATGATTTTTCTTCAGAATGGATAGTTTCTTCAAAATCTAATGAAATATCAAAAAAAGATTCATTAAGAGATGTTCTTCGTAAAATATCCATAAAGTCAGATATTTTTACTAAATACTGGAGTAATACTAGATTATTTCCATATCCCAAACAAGATCTCCATAATATGATTGACAGCGTAGAAATTAACCTAACAAAAAATAGTGGTTTTCACCTGCCTCCCAATGACCATATTTTTTCACCTTTTGGATGGAGACGTAACCGTCAACACAAGGGTATTGATTTAGATTTGAATATTGGTGATACTCTACGCTCAGCTTTTTCTGGTAAAGTTAGGTTTGCAGATTTCAATAATGGAGGGTATGGAAACCTAGTTATTGTTAGACATTTTAATGGTCTCGAAACTTATTATGCACACCAAGACAAACTACTTGTACAACCTAATGACATAGTACTTGCAGGCGATGTAATAGGTTTAGGAGGCGAGACTGGTAGGGCACTTGGTCCTCATTTACACTTTGAAGTTCGATATAAAGATGTTGCATTTGATTCACAAAATATAATAGATTATGAAAAAGGTATCTTAAAATCAAGTACTAATTACAACAACAAATCTATTTATTATTTGACAAAATCTGATTTCTCATGGGTAGATGTAAATATTAAAAGAGCAGCTGCAAATAATAAAAAGAAATACTATAAATTAAAAAGTGGAGATTACATAGGAAAGGTAGCAGTTAAATATAAAACTACAGTTAAAAAAATTCTTAAGTTAAATCCAAAGCTAAAGAACCTTAATTCGTTACAAATAGGGCAAGTTATTAGGGTTCGATAGATTTTTTAACAACAAGTTGTTGATTTTGATTTTTACTATTTCTCCAGTGATAACCTAGCGAAAATGGTAAGTAGCCTTTGTTTATTGATTTTATTTTGTAAGCTGCCATCAAATCTTTTTGTGTTATTATATCCATAGTGCTCTCAAAATCTTTAATTGGTTTAATGTACTTGCCAAAAAGAGACACATCATATTTATCTTTTTTTAGGAAACGATACGGAATTCCTGTGTCATCTTGGAAAATTGAGTAACTTTTTTCCAGAACAACATTTTTAATTGATGTAAACGAATCGTAGTGCATTAGATAAGACGCCGATTTTACAAAGGTATTTACTTCGCCCATTTTGTTGAAATAAACCAGAAGGTTCGGATTTTTTTTCTTTAAACCTCTGTTTGATATGTCAGCACTAAGGTAAATCAGCTCTTTTTGGATTTTATTGCTGTCTTTTAATAAAAACTTAATACCGTCAAAATTGTCTTTAAGCCATCCTTCTTGGGGATTATTTTCTTTAATTAAATTACCAAGTTTGTCAATTGTTACAAATTCATAATTGATGATTTCGTGATTAGTTCTAGCAATAAACCAATATAAAGAACCTATTACTCCATCTGAACTGCTGTCATTTAAATCAGATTTCATGTGATTAGTTATAAAATAGCCTCTTAAATATATATCTCGTAAAAAGTGATTGATGTCTGTTAAATATTTTTGCGATGACTTAGTAGATTTTTTAAGTAAATTAGGAAGAGTTCCAATTTTTTCAATAGCAGATAATATATATGTTTTGGTATTTGGATATAAATAATTTACATGCAAAAAGTCTGGTCCTGAAAATGGGTAAAACAGTGGAAGTGTGTCTTTGTTTTTACCGATAAAATCTTGAATCTCCCATTCAGAAATTTTTGACAATCTGTTATCAAAAGTTTTCTTAAAATTTTTATCTGTCTCTTTTTTCAGTTTATTCCAAAATGATTTATTAATATTTACTTTTTTTGACTTAGGTAGATCAACTAAACCAATTAAATTAGCCAGCTCAGTTGACAGTGTATCAATTGGAATAGGTAATACTTTTTCAACTTTTAGTGTATCAACTTTTACAATTATTGGTATAACAGTTGTTTTTTCAATTTGCTTTTCTTTACAAGAAAAAATTGAAAAAAATAAAAGAGATATTGTAATGATTTGATAAAATTTCTGTATTTTTTGCATTTATATAAAGTTTATGAAAATGAATCGAAAAATAATAATTTTTTTTGTAATAGTCTTAGGCGTTCTTCAGTTTTATGTAACAGGTGATTTTAAACAAGATATTTTTTTTAAAAAAAATAAAACTATTATTAAAAATACAAAAAAAATAGATTCTTTAGATGCTTTGGGTTCTATTATGTTGTATTGTGACGACATAAATGAAGTTTCTGATTTTCTTTCTTCATATCCTGAAGGTGTGCTTAAATCTCAATTAAGAAAACACAGAAGGAAATTATTTTTAAATACTAGTAATGTTAGATCTTCTAATCTTGACATAGATAGTCTTCTGGCTATTAATCCTTGTTATACTCCAATATACAAGGACATAGATAGGACCAAGGCTAAAAGAAAGTTTGAATTGTTAGATTTGATTAATGATTTTTTACCATCAAACAATCCTTATAAAAATCGATTTTTAGTAGCAGACTTAAATACAGTTGATCTTGATAATAACTCTTTAGGGGCAAATGAAATTTTTCCTGACGTAGAAAATAGCTGGGAATTTATTTTATTATTTGATTACTTAAAACAAAATGGAATTTCAAAATCTAATTTTTCAAGTTATGAAAAATCTCATCTAGATTCTTTGGTTCAAAATAAGAATGATTTAAAAGTATCTTTAAAACTGTATAGGAATTTTTTAAAAAAAGTTAGTATTTACAAGACAAAACCAATCAAAAAATATAGAAGTATAAACAACGGCAAACAATTCGTTACAGGACAAAAAGTTTGTTTGTGTGAGGCCCAAAATGATTCTATTTATTTTGTTGGCCAATTTGTAACTTCTGGCAGAGGTAAATCTAGGACTGAAATTTTAGATAGCATTGAAGATAATCCCCCTGAATATAAATACTTTGAGGCCCTACCAACTGGAAAAGACAAAAATTATTATGCTCCATTGTACCGGATAACCTCCAAAAACTGGGAGACGCAAAGAAAGTATGGCAAAGTTGATAAATTTAGAGATAGTTTAATGGGAGGAGGAAACAAGAGAGTTACCTTTTTTGACGGTAAGTCTCAGTTACCAAATTTTATGCTTATGCGTCCCGATCCTATGTACCCTAGAGCTATGAGACAAAACGGTATTCATGAGTCTAGTCTATCAATAGTCAGTAAATGTATGTTGGGAACTCCTCAAAGCCTTGGATGTTTAAGAATGTCAGACTACACATCTAAATTTTTAAGGTGGTGGACTCCACAGAGCGCTAAATTATTTGTATACATTGATGAATCTCGCTGTACCAACAGCGTTATTGATAATATATACAAAGAAATGCCTTTTAAAAATATAAAAGAGGGAAATGTATTTAGGCGATGGATACACAAAAATCATTTAAAATATGCTAAAAAACTTGATTTAGATACTAAAGGTTCCTGTAATAATTGTTACATGTATCAAGCTTGGAGTAATTTTAAAAATGAATTTTTAAGCTCAGACGAAGGCCGTATATTTGCAGACAGAATTAGTTTACAGTCTCAAAACATAGAAAATCACTTGTAATTTGGAAAAAAAAATAGGTTTATTAGGCGCAATTATGATTGTAATTGCAAATATGATTGGAGTTGGTATTTTTACAAGTTTAGGTTTTCAATTGATTGAACTTTCCGATTATCGTGCAATATTGATAATGTGGGCTCTTGGTGGTTTCCTAGCATTAGCTGGTACATTTTGCTACTCTGAATTGAGCGCAGCTTACCCTCGTTCTGGTGGTGAATATCATTTTTTAAATATTTCTTTTGGAAAATTATTAGGTTTTTTATCAGCATGGACTTCTATGTTAGTCGGGTTTGCTGCTCCAATAGCAGCTGCGGCCCACGCATTCTCAAAGTATACAAATGCATCTTTAGGTCTTAACTTGTCACCAATCTTAATTGGAGCTACTTTAATTATTTTGATTAGTATATTACAATCAATAAATACATCTGTTGGAACTCAATTCCAGATCTATTTTACAATTGGTAAAATAGCTTTAATTATTTTGTTTATTATCGGAGGTTTTTGGATGATTTTAGATAATGACTTTTCAACCCAAAAAACAAACTTAATAACAGGGGATTTAATGGATCAAATTTTAAGCCCAGGATTTTGGATTGGTTCAATATTTGTATCCTATGCATATTCTGGTTGGAATGCTACAACTTATATTATAGATGACATAAAAAATCCAAAAAAGAATGTTTTGAGATCTACTGTTTTTGGTACCATTGTAGTATCTATTTTGTACTTATGCCTTAATTACATTTTTTTAGAATCTTCACCAGCTATAGAAATGGCTGGAAAAGAAGAAATAGGTTTTATTGCTGCTAAAAATTTATTCGGATCAAAAGCTGGTTTAGTAATAAGTGCTGCAATAGCATTCTTTCTAATTTCTTCTGTAAGCGCTATGACTATTGTTGGCCCTAGAGTTCTTAAAAGAGTTAATCAAGATTATAAAATTTTTAATTTTGGAAAAAACGAAGATGAAAACAATCCTCCAAGATTAGCTATTTTAATTCAAACCGTAATTTCAGTACTGATTTTGACAACCAGTAGTTTTGATTTTATTATAACTAGTATGGGGTTTTTGTTAAGTATTTTTTCAACTTTAACTGCAGCTAGTGTAATAATTTTACGAGTTAAAGAACCTAACGTAGTAAGACCTTGGAAAGTTCCACTGTATCCAATAATACCTTTATTATATTGTTTTTTTAATTTTTGGGTAATTTATTATATAATAATTAATAGGCCAATTAGTGCTTTGACTGGTTTTGTATTTCTATTTTGCGGTTTTATAACTTATTATTTTTTAAATAAATCTAAGCCTAAGTGTTAATTAAAACATAACACCCTTTTTAAATTATATAATTAAAAAAAATTATTCTCACGAATAAAATATTATTTTAGGAATAATTTTCTAAAGTAAAGAATAATTTAAATGTTGAATCTTTGCTGATATTTGTATTAAATAAATTAGTTGTCAAACTTCTTCATTAAAGCAGGTAAGTAAAAGATATCTGTAACCAAAGCAATCGCTACTGTCACCGCACAAAGTAATCCAAAATCTCTGACTGAAGGTACAGCGCTTGAGGCTATAATTAAAAAGCCAGCAACCAGTGCAATTGTAGTTGAAAATAAAGCACCCCCAGTATAGTGCATCGCGCTATTCATCCGCTCTTCAGCTGATCCCTGAACCTGGTTACTTTTTCTGTATTTATAAACCAAATGAATGGTATCATCCATCGCAATACCCAACATAATTGGTGTAATCATTGCTGTTGTAACATCAAGCGGGATGTCTAAAAGGGTCATCAATATCGCTAAAATTGTTAGCGGTAGTAAGTTAGGAATCAAGACCAAAATGGTAGTACGTAGTTTTTTTATAAAAATTAGTAAGCACATAAATGCCACAAAAAAGGCTGCAAAAAAGGATTTGAATTGAGTTTCTAGAATAAAACTATTTAACTGAGCAAAAACGACAGCAAATCCATTAATCTTGAGTTTGTAATCATTCGTATCAAAAGAAGATTCAAAAGCTATTTTTACATCATCCAATACTTGATTGAGTTGTGATGTACGACCTTCCATGAGGGTTAAGGTAAACCCTGCGGTCGTCAAATCTTCGGAAAACAATTTAAAAAAACTATTGTCCTTTACATCAACTTCAGAAAGTGTACTTTTCAACTCCTCTTCAGATACATTCGATGGAAATAAAACAGGAGTGCGTTTTTCTAGAAACTGTTTGATGTTAACCACTGAAACAGGATTAGAAATAAATGTATTGAGCTCTAATTTTTTTTGAAATTTTTCTAAGCATTTTAGCGCTTCTTTATTCAAAATAACATCACCGTTAGACGTAGAAATGTTTATTTGTAAACGGTTACTTCCTCCGAGTTCTACCTCTACAGCCCGTAAATCTTGCTTTGCCTTTCCTTCAGCTAAAAGATTACGAGAATTTGTATCTATTTTAATTTGAAAAATAGCATAAAAACCAATTAATAAAATAGCGGTAAAGCCAACAATTATCGTATGCTTATAATCCCAAGTTATACGATTTAACCAGTGAATAAATGCTCGTTGATTCCAACGTTTTAAGCTTAGTAAGGGCTTTGCTTTCTCAAAATTTAAATTCATATAACTGAATCCAATGATGGTAATAATATACACAAGAATAAAGCTTATGACTAAACCTATACAAGTAAAAACTCCCATATTTTTGAAAGCAGGTAATGGTGATAAATACAAGGCAAAGTAACCAACAAATGTGGTAAGAGTTGTATAAAAGCAAGGCGTTATACTTTTACGGATAGCGACTGCTAGTAAGTCAACTTTAGCCAATGTATTGTTTGCCAATCCCTCTTTGTGGTAAATATTTATAATGTGTACAGCATCGCTAACGCTATACACCATTAGGATCGTTGGAATAAGCATTGATATCATATTCAGTGCAAAGCCTAGTGAGGTAATTAGCCCAAAAAGTAAACTTATGGGGATCGCAACAGATAATAAGGAAATGATTAAATAGCGCTTACTGGGCAATAAAAACAGTAGCATTATGGTGATCACCACTATCGTTAACACTCCAAAGATTAAACTCTCCTTATAAATTCCTTTGCTATATGCCTCATTTAAAACTGGAGGTCCAGTTAGATAATGATGCTCATAAAGGGTTTGAATCACTGTTCTTATTTCTTCAGCAATGACTTGTCGCTCTTCTTCGACTGTTGATGTTGGGTTAAGTTGAATATAAAAAAACTGATTTTTATAATCTTTGGTAACTAATTGAGAAGTAATATTTGGTAATTTTGAGAACAGACTTTTTAGACCTTTTTCACTTCGTTTTGAATTATACAAGCCATCAAAATAAAGGGTGTTGTTTGCATAGATAGGATACTTAGCTTTAGCTAAACTATACGATGTTTGTACATATGGTAAATCCTCAATACGTTGGTGTAACTCTTTTAATGATACAACTTCTGTTTCACCAATGGCATTTTCTACCGGTAACATCGCAATAAAAATTTCATCGGAACCGAAATTTTGCTGATAATCGATATAAGCACGATAGCTTGGATCATCTTCCAAAAACCAGATGCCTAGCGAATTGTCAACACTTAATTTAGTTACCGTATGATATCCGGATAAGCCCATAGCAACTGTCAAAACAGCCATAATCGCTATTCTGAATTTGATAATCGTCGCTATGATTTTTCTTAATCTTTCCATTTATGTTATTTTAAAAGCACAACGTATGACTAGGACTTCCATTGTCTAAAATAAAATATTGTCGTAAATAAAAAAACTTGGCTCGTAAGTATATGTTTAACTGTAATATCAAATTATAATTTTACTGAAATAATTAAATTTAAAAAACCCTACCAAAATTGGCAGGGTATGTATAAGAGCTAAAACTCTGGTAGCTTATTCAGTCATCTCTACCTCTTCTTGGGTTTCTTCCTTTTCTAGAAAGTTAATAAGACCTGTAGCATCAAAATAATCACCTCCAGTTATAATTTGTCCATCTTTAAAA
>ERZ1039804.253-NODE-253-length-34869-cov-19.193744_pt1 | contig 34869 bp, 34 predicted proteins | sample MGYA00383089_ERZ1039804 | MGnify/ENA primary metagenome ERZ1039804 (study PRJEB29581, sample SAMEA5548359) | metagenome | biome: marine; feature: coastal; material: water | depth 1 m | study: Short-term variability in the microbial, nano- and picoplankton...
CACCAGGACAGCACGGTCAACGTCGTGGCAGATTATCTGACTACGGTGTTCAGTTGCGTGAAAAGCAAAAAGTACGTCGTATTTATGGTGTACTTGAAAAGCAGTTCCGTAACTACTACAAAGCTGCAGCTAAAATAAAAGGTAATACAGGTGAAAACCTACTGACTCTTTTAGAAACACGTTTAGACAATGTTGTCTATCGTATGGGTTTCGGCTCGACTCGTGCTGAGTCACGTCAGCTAGTTGCACATAATGCAATTCTAGTGAACGGACAAAAAGTAAATATACCTTCATACAATGTTCAGGTTGGCGATGTTGTTAGCCTTCGTGAAAAATCCAAAAAGCAGCTACGTGTTCAAACGGCTCTTCAGTTGGCTTCACAACGCGGTGAAGTTGAGTGGGTTGCAGTTGATAGCAGCAAAATGGAAGGTACATTCTCAAGAAATCCAGACCGTGCAGATTTGCCGGCCGAGATTAATGAGAATCTTATTGTTGAATTGTATTCTAAGTAATCGCTGAATAGCTCTTACAGGAAAAAATATGCAAAATTCTGTTAATGAATTTCTTACCCCAAGAAATATTGATGTAACTTCGTACGATGCTAACCATGCCAAGGTTGTTCTTGAACCTCTTGAAAGAGGGTTTGGTCATACTTTAGGTAATGCGTTGCGTCGCATTCTTCTTTCATCAATGACTGGCTGTGCAATTACAGAAGTTGAAATTGAAGGTGTTGAACATGAGTACTCAGCTATTGAGGGTGTTCAAGAAGATGTGATGGAAATCCTTCTTAACCTTAAATCTGTTGCCATTGTTATGGAAGGTCGTGATGACACGACTGTTTCTTTAAGCGTTCAAGGCCCTGGCCCTGTAACTGCGGGTGACATTGAAAGTGATGGCCATATTGAGGTGATCAACCCAGATCATGTTATTGCTAACATCACGGGTAAAACTCAATTAAATATGCAGTTGCGTATCGTTCGAGGTCGAGGGTATCAGCCTTCAGATGCACGCGTTTCTGATGAAGAAAGTCGCTCTATTGGTCGCTTACAGTTAGACGCTACCTTTAGCCCAATTTTCAAAGTGTCTTATGACGTTGAAAATGCACGTGTTGAAAACCGTACTGATTTGGACAAGTTGGTTCTTGAGTTAGAAACTAACGGAACAATTGATCCTGAAGAATCTATTCGTCGAGCAGCTACCATCCTTCAACAACAGCTTGCTGTATTTGTTGACCTTGAGGGTGAAGCAACAGCTGAGCCTGAAGAAGAAGAGGATGAAATTGATCCAATTCTACTGCGTCCAGTGGATGATCTTGAGCTAACGGTAAGATCTGCAAACTGTCTTAAAGCAGAAAGTATTTATTACATTGGTGATTTGATTCAGCGTACAGAAGTTGAGTTGCTGAAGACGCCTAACCTAGGCAAGAAATCATTAACTGAAATTAAAGATGTGTTGGCTTCTCGTGGTTTATCTTTGGGAATGCGTCTAGAAAATTGGCCGCCAGCAAGTTTACAAACAGAACGTGAGCTAGCTTAAGCGCTTAGCTTGTATAAAAATCATTGCTGAGAAAGCAAAGAATTAAGGAATAGTATCATGCGTCATCGCTATAGTGGTCGCAAACTCAACAAAACCAGCTCTCACAAAAGAGCTATGTTCCGTAATATGACGGCTTCATTGGTTGAGCATGAGTTAATTAAAACGACCTTGCCAAAGGCTAAAGAGCTTCGTGGTTTTGCTGAGCCTCTAATTACCCTTGCCAAGGAAGATTCAGTTGCTAATCGTAGACTAGCTTTTGATCGCCTTCGTAACAAAGAAGCGGTTGGAAAGCTGTTTTCTGATCTAGGACCTCGTTATCAAGAGCGTCCAGGTGGCTACCTACGTATCCTTAAATGCGGTGTACGTACCGGTGATAAAGCACCTATGGCTTATGTTGAGCTTGTTGGTCGTGAGATTGTTGAAGCCGCAGAAGTTGAAGCTGTAGAAGCAGCTGAATAAGCTTTCTATAGTCTTAAAAAAACCGAGCATTGCTCGGTTTTTTTTGGTTTTAATTTTAGTCAATAAATGCTTGATGGAATATTTGTTGGTCTTCCAAACACATTAAACGCATTGAACCACCCCAAACATATCCTGTATCTAAGGCAAATAGGGGCGATTTAAAGGGCTTTCCTTTTAATGCGGCCCAGTGCCCAAATATAATCTCAATAGGCCTCTCATCAGTCCGCTCATAGCTAAACCAAGGTTTATAGGGTCCGGGTTGGCTGGTGCAGTCTTTTACTTTGAGATCTAATCGTCCCTGCGGGTCACAAAGGCGCATTCGGGTTAAATAGTTGGTAATTGTTCTGAGACGCTCAGTGCCTTCTAGGCTGTTATGCCATATATCGGGATGATTGCCGTACATATGTTCAAAAAATTTTCTTCGCTGCGTGGATTGAATTGCATTACTGACTTCATTTGCGAAGCTTTTTGCCTGCCCTATGTCCCATATATGCGGGATACCTGCATGCACTATTTGGTAGTTGCCCTCAGAAAGTATCAGCGGTTGGTTGCGAAGCCAGCTAAAGATTTTTTCTCTGTCGGGTGCATCCAAAACTTCTTGAATAGTATCCTGCTCACTGGGCTTTCTTATCCCCTCAGCAATAGCCAATAGATGAAGGTCATGATTGCCCAAAACCATCTTGAAAGCATTACCAAGCCCCATACAGTATCTCAATGCCGCTAGGGATTGTGGACCCCGATTTACCAGGTCCCCAGCGGAGATAAGGGTGTCACATGATGGGTTGAAATCTACCCTGTTTAAAAGCGCCTTAAGAGGGTCTAAGCAGCCTTGAATGTCACCCACAGCATAGGTTGCCATAAATTAGTTGACCGTATTAGGTACGGCTAGTAAAAAAGGTGAAATGGGTGCTTCAACGGGGTGCCCTAGGTCATTGACCATTTGATATGACCCCTGCATAGTGCCAATAGGTGTCTTGAGAACAACGCCACTGCTGTATTGGTATCTTTCGTTGACTTCAATTCTGGGTTGTTCACCAATAACCCCGGGGCCTTGGACTTCTTTCTGTTGCTGGTTGCTATCGACAATAATCCAATGTCTAGCCAGAAGCTTGACGGCCTGTGAAGAGTTGTTTTCTATTGTGATGTGGTAGGCGAAAGCATATTGATTGTCTTCCGGCTTTGATTGCCCCACTAGGAACTCAGTAACAACAATCACATTAATATTGGATTTTTTATCACTCATCTAATACAGCCTTGTTATGATTAATATGATTACTAAGAGCGACAAATTCTCTGACAGAAAGTTGTTCTGGACGTTTTGTTAACTCTACAGGTTGGGCTGACTGATCGATATATTCCGCAAAGGAACTCAGGCAGTTTTTTAAGGTTTTACGTCGCTGTTGAAAGCATAGACTCACCAGTTGGCGGAGTAGCTTTGAATTATCTGCTTTGTAAGGAGTTTTTGCGTGGGGAGTTAATCTGACCACCGCAGACTGTACCTTGGGTGCAGGATTAAACGAGGAGGGCGGAACAGGTATTAGCGGGTTTACTCGGCAATGATACTGGATCATCACTGAAAGTCTGCCGTAGCTTTTATCGCCTGGTCCAGCACAGAGTCGATCAACCACTTCTCGCTGAAGCATAAAGTGCATATCCCTGATTATTGTTCTCGCCTCTAAAAGATGAAACAGTAGTGGCGTAGAAATATTATAGGGTAGGTTACCTACGAGTCGCAGTTTATCGCCCGAAAAGAACTGCGAATAATCGGTTTTCAGTGCATCACTATTAATGATGGTGACATTGGGAAAGTCAGCGAGTTTTTGTTTTAAGAATTCAATAAGATCACGGTCTAGCTCAACCAATGACATCGAAGGGCAGCGCTTAACTAAATGCTCTGTAATCGCAGCCATTCCAGGGCCAATCTCAATGAGGTTGTCTTCGGGTAAGGGGTTGATGGCAGAGACAATTTGCCCAATGACTTGCTGATCGATAAGAAAGTTTTGCCCAAAACGTTTGCGCGGCTTATGCGGACTGTTCACTGGCTGCCATCCGTTCGTCGCTCAGTCATTTGTGCAGCGCAGTTCACGGCAACATCAAAACTGCCCTTATCGGCAATGCCTTTGCCTGCTAAATCAAGCGCAGTGCCATGATCTACGGAGGTTCTAATAAAAGGCAGCCCTAGTGTTATATTAGCTGCTCGTCCAAACCCGCTATGCTTTAACACGGGCAACCCCTGATCATGATACATCGCCAGAACAGCATCTGCGTTTGATAAGTATTTCTCTGTGAAAAGGGTATCTGCAGGGTAGGGCCCTGAAATAGCCATACCCTGATGGACAAGTTGTTCAATTACAGGGATGATGACTTCGATTTCTTCATTACCAAGATGGCCGCTTTCACCAGCATGGGGATTAAGTCCACAGACCAATATTTTTGGCTGTTGTATACCGAATTTTGAACAGAGATCGTGGTTGAGAATATCTATAACTGATCGTAGTAAGGGTGCGGTTATCGCATCGGCCACATCACGAAGAGGCAGGTGAGTTGTTGCAAGTGCAACGCGTAAATTATCGGTTGCCAACATCATTACAACATTATCAGTATGGGTTTTATGGGCTAGGTATTCGGTATGCCCTGAAAAATTGATTCCAGCATCATTAATAACTGATTTTTGCACTGGGCCGGTAACTAAGCCATCACACTGATTAGATTGGCAAGCATCGATAGCCGCATCTAGGCAAGCCAGTACGTAGGACGCATTAGCGGTATCCAGCACGCCTGCTTTTGCCTCATGATCAGTAATAACAGGGGATACATACAATTCGCCAGGCAGAAGGGGTGAGGCTGGACTATTCGGGTCAAAAAGCTTTAGTTGTAAGGACAGTCCTAGTAGCTCAGCGCGCTGCGTCAGCATATTAGGATCTGCAAAGGCTACGAGTTGCTGTTCGCAACCTCCCTGTACTGCTTGTATAAGCAGTTCTGGCCCAATACCTGCTGGTTCGCCGGGCGTTATTGCCAATCTGCTAGTCATCTAGATTTCTTTGATCTCGATAAAGGCTTCATCACGAATTTTTTGCTGCCATACTTGAAGTTCTTCTGAGTATTTTCGTTGGCGAAGTAAGTTATCGGCTCTATTGCGTAAAATGTCTTCGCTAAAATCTTGCATACGGCGTTCGGTTACTTGCAATATATGCCATCCAAATTGTGATTGAAAAGGTGCGCTTATTTCATTGAGCGCAATACTGTCCATGGTTTGCTCAAATTCAGGAACAAAAAGACCAGGCGTCGACCAGCCAAGATTTCCTCCTTTAAGAGCGGAGCCAGGATCTTTTGAATGTTGCTTTGCAAGTGAAGCAAAATCCTCGCCATCAATAATCTGCGTGCGAATTTTTTCTAGGAGCTCAACGGTTTGTTGTTCGTCTCTAATTTGATTGGGAGTTAACAATATATGTCGGGCAAAATGTTGCTCAATTAGTTGCTCGCCACCTCCCTTTCGCTCATAAAGTTTCAATAAATGGAAGCCCGCACCACTTCGGATAGGGTCAGAGACCTGGCCTGGCTCAAGTTTTTCGATGGCTTCACTAAATAGAATGGGCAACTGAGCAAGTTTTCGCCAGCCTAAATCGCCTCCTTCAAGGGCACTTTGATCATCACTGTTGGCAATTGCTAGCTGTTTGAAATCAGCGCCCTCTGAAAGTTGTTGAGTAATTTTAGACAACTTGGTTTTAATATTTTCTAATTCATTAACTGTTGCTGTTGAGGGTGCCGAAAGTAGAATTTGACTAATTAAGACATCTGGAGAGCTGACCAGCTTTCCTTCCTCCGAGTTTAGAAAATTATTGAGTTCTTGCTCACTAATCTGAATACCACGCATAACACTGCCCTGTTGCACCTGCATGATGATCATTTCATTCTCTATCTCCTGGCGTATCCTTGTTATGGTCTCACCGCTAGCACTAATTTGAGCAATATATTCTTCCACACTTATGTTCTTGCTGGCAGCAATTCGAGCAATAGTTTGATCAATTTCTTGATCTGCAATACGAACGCCTGCTTTATCTCCGATGTTAAGTTGCAGTCGTTCCAGAATAAGCCGTTCAAGCACCTGTTTTTTGACAACCTCAGCCTCTGGAGGTTCGGTACCTGATTGTTTAATTTGGTGGTAAATATTCGCAGTACGCTGTTCAAGTTCACTCTGCAGAACAATATTGTCGTCCACAATGGCTACCACACGATCAAGTAAAGCCACCTCTGCTAGGCTAACTGAGGCTGCTAGTGATGATAATGCGAATTGCATGATTACGTTTAATTTAAAACTTTTCCATAGGCTCATAGCCATAGATTCCTTTTTTCAAAATTGAACTCACTCTACTGCCAGTCCCAGCCAGTCCTCTTAATTGGACCTCAAAGAATATACCATTCTTTGGGGTAAGTAGCTCAGGGTTTGCATCTTCGTATCGATTATCAAGCCATCGCCGAACAATTAAGCCTGCACGCCAACAGCAATTTTTATATTCGAACCCAGTAAATAGCTCAAGTTCCCTATTATGAGAAAAATCATGATGCCAACGGCCGAGCCAATTAAAATTTCTTCCCATTGGGAGACTAAATGATAGATCTAGCTGATCAATATTTTCTGCGGCTGAAACTGGGGCACTGGCAGCTGTCTCTAAGCGCGAGTACCGATAACCTATATTAAATATTTTATCTTCATTGTTATGAAAATAAAGATTTGCAGTACCTTTACTCATTTTTCTTTGGCTATTGTTATAAATAGCCTCATTATACATACGCCAATTATCATTAAGCCTGATGCTAAGTTCAAAGGCGATATCTGACTTATCGCGCTCAAGATTCATTGGTTGCAGAAGAGTTACTTTTCTGTCGTTAAAATAGATGGCTTGAGCAATGCTCGCACGCAGTTTTTCTTGGCCTGTATTTTTGTTGATGAAGCTGGTGGATATACCCAGCGTAAGCCGATGATCATCTGAAATGCGATCACCGCCTGAAAAGCGATTTACACGAAATAACTGTGAAAAAGACGGTGTCATTACTTTACTATCAAAATCAGGGAAATTATTTTGATTGCTATAATTTGAATTGACATAAAATAATCTAGGTTCAAGCGTTTGCTTGTAATTCTTAATTAAACTGCTAAATTTTTCAAACCTCAAGCCAGTATCAAGGCTAACAATCCCCGAGGTAACCTCTGAATCTAACAATTGATTATTAGAGTTATTGGTTGAATCTAAAATATTGTCATTTAGTTGATAAGCAAGATGTTGCAGTCCAATTTTGGGTCTAAAATAACCCCACCCACTGCGTTTATCTAATCCAATAGTGTAGTCTAATCTGGTTCGGCCACCGCTCACGAAGTTATTTAAATGATGAGAAAATTCTGACTGTTGGTTGTATATTTTAACTGTGACATCGTTGCTGTAATGGTAATTGCCTTCAATAGAAATTCTAGCTTTAAGTCGGTATGGGCTTTCAATACCATAGGTGATTGATTGATAATCTTGAGCTTCGAGAGACAATTTCCAATGATTAGTCTGGTAGCCTAGTTTACCCGTTCGCCTCAGGTAGGTTGGGGTAATCTCACCATCTGTTGGATTGCCAAAGTCGAAAAAATAAGCCTTATCGCTAACTTCATTAATATCTAAAAAAGAAGACCATGATTTAGAGAAATTGCCACTGTGCTGAATACGAGCCATGTAGCGATTATCCCCTTGATTGGGTAAGGGTTCGCTAGGATTCATAAATGTATCACTTCGCCTACCACCCTTGTCATTATCAAGGTAGCCGGCTGAAATTTCAGTGTGTGACCAGCGACTAAGATGCCTAAATTGTGCCTCAATACCTGTGCCGCGATGTTGCAAAAATCGTGGAGTTAATGTGGCATCATAATTGGGTGCTAAGTTGAGATAGATGGGCAATGAAAAATCGACACCATTTATGTCATCATTGGATATGCTTGGAAAGAGGAGGCCGCTAGACCGGCGATCATTTATCGGAAATTTACCATACGGGAAATAGAAAATTGGCACACCCGCAATATCTAGACGGGCGTTTTTGATGGTGGCAAATCCCGTGGCTTCATCAAGCTTTATTTCTTCAGTTTTTAGCTGCCAAGAATTAATATTGGGTGCACAACTGGTGTATGTTGCGTCTTCAATAATAGTTATGCCATTTTTTTGTCTATGTAATGTATCAGCTGAGCCCCTTATGCTGGCATTATGAAGAACATAGTCAGCATTTTTAAGCTTTAATTCTTGGCTATCTAAATCCAATAGCGCATGCTCGCCTGCAAGTAAAATATTGGGTTCTCGAAAGTTAACATTACCCGATAAATTGATTTGACGGTTCTCTGGATCAATCAGCGCATAATCGCTGGTTATCTGACGATAACCTTGAGAAATAACAACATCACCCTCAAGAATAGCCGCTGAATTTTTACCTGTTTCGGTACTCTGGGCACTTACTCGAAGTGCAGATTCGCTGGGATCCTGTTTTGATTCTTGCCCATCAGGTTGGGGCTGGAGGAATGCGCCACAACAAGATCTGGGTATCTTTGCCTGCTGCTCCGCACTCATTTCATGGCGATCAACCCAGTCGAGGGTTCTGCCTGCTTGAGTTAAATCAACGGGGAATTCTCCCCAGGTAGCTGAGGAAAATAGGCAAACTGCTGAAGTAAGAAGACTGAATCTAGCTGCTTTTAACAAAACCATTCTCAATGCAAATACATAATCCTTCGCATTCTAACGTATCTGGGCTAGAAATTGATGATTCTTGAGTAATAAAACTACAGGGATATTTAGATTTTTTTCAGATAACTTGAATGCTTATGCTCTCTTGGGGATATAATGAATTTGCATTTTTTCAGATATAAAATAGTTATGCAAAATCAACAGCAGTTTTTTCAATGGATTGAGCAGTCGTTGCCCGACTGCATAGACATTCAGGACCCTATACAGCTTGATGCGCTCGCTGGAGATGCGGGTTTTCGAAGATACTATCGAACCAATACTCATCCGAGCTTAATAGCAGTGGATTCGCCGCCCACTAAAGAAAAAAATTTGGCTTATGTTGAACTGTCTTTATTTCTAAAGTCTCAGGGTGTTAAAACACCTAAAATCCATGCAGTTAATTTTGAGCTAGGTTATTTCTTGCTAGAGGATTTTGGCCCGATTTTGTTTGCTCAGCAGATTGAAAAGAACAGCGCAGACAGTTTGTATGATCAGGCAGAACAGGTGCTGTTTCAAATTCAGCAGGCCACTCTGGCAGCACCCTCTATTCCATGTCATGATGCTCGTAAACTACAAGAAGAGATGGCTTTGTTTGAGCGATGGTTTTTAAATGAGCTATTGGATGTTGAGTTGAATGATAGTGAAAAAATCCAACTTAATGGCTTATTTCAAAGCTTAGTAGAAAACGCCTTAGAGCAGCCTCAAGTCGTGGTGCACACAGATTATCATTCTCGTAATCTAATGGTTTTGGCGGATGAAACTCTGGGAGTAATAGACTTTCAGGATGCTATGTACGGTGCTATTACCTATGATTTGGTTTCCTTATTAAAAGACTGTTATGTGAAATGGCCCGCTGAGTGGGTTGCAATGCGTGTGGCATGTTTCAAGCAGCATCCTGAAGTAGCCGCAAGACTTCAGTCTGTAGATGATAGGCAGTTTTTACAGTGGTTCGACTTTATGGGTCTTCAAAGGCATATCAAGGTGTTAGGTATTTTTGCTCGGCTTGCACTTCGTGACAGTAAGCCGGCATATTTGAATGATTTGCCTTTGGTCATCGATTATTGTCTTGAGGTCACAGAGCAGTATTCACAGACTTTACCGTTTAATCTGTGGTTTAAGGAAAAAATCATGCCCATGGTGCTTAATAAGCCTTGGTACAAAACCCCTTCAGGTGACTGCTAGTGAGGGCGATGATTCTGGCTGCAGGCTATGGAAAGCGGTTAAGACCATTGACCGAAAAAATACCTAAACCGATGATTTCTGTGGCAGGAAAGCCGTTACTCCAGCATCATATTGAGCGTTTAGTTGCCATGGGTATCACTGAAGTGGTGATTAATATTTCTTGGCTTGCGGACCAGATCGAGAGTTTTTTTGGTGACGGCTCAAATTTTGGCATTCGTATTACTTGGTCAAAGGAGTCAGAGCCGCTTGAAACGGGCGGGGGGATTCTAAAGGCATTGCCGTTATTAGGGGATGCGCCTTTTCTACTGATTAATGGCGATATTTGGACGGATTTTCCATTGCCAACAGTGGCCGATATTACATTAGATGATAATCAGTCAGCTTGGTTACTTCTCGTGAATAATCCTCAACATAATCTAGCTGGTGACTTTGGACTGCAAGACGGTTTCATTAGTTATAAGCCAGACTTAAAACACACTTTTAGTGGTATCAGTGTTTTTAAGCCAATGTTATTTGCTGACTATGCACAAAATCGTATGGCAGCTTCCAGTTTTCCTTTGAGAGAGATTTTGCGCCCAGCTATTGAGTCGAAGCGAATCATAGGTTCGGTATACGCAGGCCATTGGTGTGATGTGGGAACCATTGAGCGCTACAATGAACTTAGTAAACGCTTGGATTTACTTAAATGAAGAACAAAAAAGTTTGGTTCAGTCTGATGTCTAAGCTATTTTTCTGGCTAATTTTATCTCTGGTTGCTGTAGCTTCTATGCTGGCAATCCCCGGGAAGCAGGCATTTCAGTGGCAAGACAAGCTTAGCCATCTAGTCGTTTATATGCTTTTATTTTGGCTGCTTTTACTGGCCTATGGGAAGCATTGGAGCCTGATATCGCTAGGTGTTCTTCTTGCTTTTTTTGGTGGGCTTATTGAAGTGGCTCAGTCATTTACTGGCTACAGACAGGCGGAATGGCTTGATCTTTTAGCTAATATAGTCGGTATTTTAGTGACGGCTTTTCTTTATAAGGCATTGAATTTTTATAAAAAACACTAACGCTTAGGCCTGCAAAAGAAGTTTTATATTCTTTGGGTGCAAGGTTTGACTGCCCGCAAAAGATAACACTAATGTGGTTATTTCACTCCAAAAGTCCGCCTTGCGTAAGCCTTTTACACCTCGATCAATGGCGCCTGCTTGATGAATCAGCATGCGCAGGTGAGCGGGGGATAGGCGGCCTAAGGCTTTACGAAATAACGGGATACGTTTATCCCATACACCAGCATTTTTTAGCGCTCGATCCCTTTGTTCGCCTGACGCGACAGCCTGACTCGCTTTATTTAAAGTGCGAAGTTCTCGAGTAATCGCCCAGAGTAATGCTAGTGGATCCGTGCCTTCGTTTTCTAGTCCGCGTAATGCCCTTGCTGCAGATTCTGCATCACCCTCTAATACCTTATCAACAAAAGCAAAAAGGTTATATCTAGCACTATCGGCCACCACCGTGGACATAATATCAGCATCGACTTTGCCTTCTAGGGAGAGCAGGGTCAATTTGTTAATTTCTTGCATGGCGGCAAGCAGATTTCCCTCTACTCTATCAGCAAGTATATTGACCGCCTCGGCATTAGCATTAATGTTATGTTGCTTGAGCCGCTGACTAATCCATCGTGGCAGTTGCTGAGTGCTGACAGGCCACACCTGTATATGAGCGCCATTGGCTTCCAGTGTTTTCATCCACTTGCTTTGATAACTGCTTTTTTCTAGCTTGGGTAAGACAACAAGAATCAGGTTGGTGTCGTTAAGATTTTCACAGAGTTCGCAAAGTGCTTTGCTACCTTTGTCCCCCGGCTTACCGTTAGGGATGCGTAGTTCGAGAATTTTTTTATCGGCAAAGAGAGAGAGTGAGTTCGTCTCATTGAAAACTTGATTCCAGTCAAATCTTCCATCAATCTCAAAGGTTTCTCGCTCATTGTATCCTAACTGGCGTGCTGCAGTTCTTATATCATCCGCTACCTCTTGTGAAAGAAGGGGCTCCTCGCCACTAACCACAAAAACTGATGGTAACTGTTTTGTTTGCAAGCCTTTTTGCAAAAAAGAGTAGAGCTGTTCCGGTTTGATTTTCACTCTACTGATTCAGTGCTTAGTGATGCTTCGCTAATATGGCTAAGCATTTGCCTTACAATATCTAAGCGTAGGCTATCTTGAATGAGTGATTCTTCATTTTGAGAGGCTAATATATCCTGTTCATTGAAATCATGACTTCTTTCAGCATAAGCTGTGGTTAGAGGTATGATTTGTCTTCCCATTTTATCAATCGTCATGTAGTCCACGGTCTGATAGAGCTGATATTGAGAAGCGCGAATATTGACATTCACCGCACTAATTCTTCGGGTGCTCTGAGTATCAATTATCTTAATTAAATAGTCAGCCTCAGCGCTACTTTCAACCAATTTAACTTGGCTGGCGTTCAGTTCATGGCGCAGTGCTAAGCCAATATTGGCCTGAGAATCTGGATAGCTGATATAAACCTTACCAAGGTCGTTGGCTGTGGAGGATATATCGCGAAGCTGCCATCCACAACCACTGACTGCCAGCAAAATGCAGGTAAGAACATATATCAGTGGTTTTGCTAGCATCGCATCAGCCTTTAATTGAATTATATTTAGTTAGCTACAATATTAACCAATCTTCCAGGAACCACAATCACTTTTCGGATAGTATTTCCATCGGTAAAGCGCATAACATTTGGCTCCTCTAAGGCACATTTTTCAATGTTATCCTTAGACTCGTCAACAGCAACCTGTATTTTCCCTCTTACCTTACCGTTGACCTGAACCACCATTTCAATGGCACTCTGAACTAGTGCAGAGGCGTCTACCTTAGGCCATGAAGCATCTGCGACGTTGTTCTTATTACCCATTGCTTGCCATAAGCTATGACAGATATGCGGCACGATTGGGGCAAGTAACAAAATCGCTGAGTTAAGTGCTTCGTGTCGAACTGCCTGTGATTGATCGTTATTGTCGCTGAATTGCGAAATATTGTTAAGTAGCTCCATCACCGCAGCAATTGCGGTGTTAAAGGTATAGCGTCTTCCAAAATCATCACTCACTTTTTCGATGGTTTGATGGGTTTTTCTGCGTAAATCTTTTTGTGCATCGGTCAAATTATCTGGATTGAAATTGGTTGCAGGCTTTAGTTCGCAGTGAGCAGTAACGGCCATCCAAAGGCGCTTCAAAAATCTATGAGCACCCGCCACGCCGTCATCACTCCATTCCAATGTCTGTTCTGGGGGTGCAGCAAACATAGTGAATAACCTTACGGTATCAGCCCCGTGCTGCTCGATAGCCGCCTGAGGATCAACGCCATTATTCTTAGATTTAGACATTTTAATAATGCCACCACTTTTGACTTCCTCGCCCGAAGAAATTTCCGTGGCTTTAAGGGTGCGGCCTTTTTCGTCACGTTCTATTTTTACATCAGAGGGGGCAAGCCAGACTTTACGGCCTTCTTCCTCCGTATAAAATGACTCCGCTAAAACCATGCCTTGGCAGAGTAGGCTTTTAAAGGGCTCATCACTTTCTACGAAGCCCTCATCTCTAAGAAGTTTGTGAAAAAATCTCGCATATAAAAGATGCAAAATTGCATGCTCAATGCCGCCAACATACTGATCCACCGGTAACCAATAATTAGCGCGATCGGGGTTGAGCATGGCTTGGTCTTCGTCAGGGCAGGTAAAGCGAGCATAGTACCAAGAGGATTCCATAAAGGTATCGAAGGTGTCTGTCTCATGTTCAACAGCCTGACCCTCTAGCTGAGCTTTGCGCCATTCAGGGTCAGCCTTGATTGGCGACTGGATACCATCCATTTCAACATCTTCAGGTAATAACACTGGCAGTTTTTCAAGAGGAACAGGGATGTCCGCGCCATCCGATAAGTTAAACATTGGAATAGGTGTGCCCCAATATCGCTGGCGGCTAACCCCCCAGTCTCGCAATCGGAAATTTGTGGTAACAGAGCCCAGATTGCTAGCTTCCAATTTTTTAGCTATAGCATCAAAGGCCTGGTCAAAGTCTAGGTCGTTAAACTCGTCAGAATTAATCAATTGTCCTTTGCTAGTAAAAGCCTGATTCTCTAGGTTGCATTCCTCCCCCTGAGTTGGCGCAATGACCTGCTCGATCGGCAGACCATATTTATGGGCAAATTCATAGTCGCGCTGATCATGAGCGGGTACCGCCATAACCGCACCTGAGCCATAATCCATTAATACATAGTTGCCAACCCAGACTGGAACTGGCTTACCCGTGATAGGATGAATGGCATTGATACCTGCGGCAATGCCCGCCTTTTCAAGGGTTGCCATTTCTGCTTCCGAGACCTTTTGGGCTTGGCACTGCTCAATAAAAGAAGCTAATTCTGGATTAGATTTTGCTAATTCAAGCGCAATAGGGTGTTGCGGCGCCAAGGAAACATAGGTCACACCCATTAATGTATCTGGACGCGTTGTATACACCTCAAAATCCGAGTGATTATCTACAGCTTCGGAGAGCTTAAATTTCAGAGTAATGCCGCGACTTTTGCCAATCCAGTTGCGCTGCATGGTTTTCACTTGCTCTGGCCAATGATCTAATTGGTCGAGATCCTTTAATAGCTGATCCGCATAATCGGTTATACGAATAAACCATTGAGGTATTTCCTTGCGCTCAACTGTTGTGCCACAGCGCCAGCAGCCGCCTTCAATTACCTGCTCATTAGCTAATACAGTGGCATCATGAGGGCACCAGTTCACAGCACTGGTTTTTTTATAAATTAGGCCTTTTTCGTAAAGGCGAGTGAAAAACCACTGTTCCCATTTGTAGTAATCAGGCTCACAGGTGGCCAGTTCTCGCGACCAGTCGATACCAAAACCCAGCGATTTTAGCTGAGTTTTCATGTACTCAATATTTTCTCGCGTCCATTTAGCAGGGGCAGTTTTATTCTGTATGGCAGCATTTTCAGCGGGGAGTCCAAAGGCGTCCCATCCCATAGGGTGCAGGACATTCTTACCCTGCATTTTTTGATAGCGTGCGATCACATCGGTAATAGTGTAATTGCGAACATGACCCATGTGGAGCTTTCCACTGGGGTAAGGAAACATGGCCAGGCAATAGAACTTTTCTTTATTGGCGTCTTCACCAACCTCAAATGTTTTATTTTCAGACCAATAGGTCTGAGCTTCCTGTTCAATTAGTGCCGGATTGTATTGCTGCTCTTGGGTCATTGCGCTCGCTGCCAGTGTTGAATTTAAAACCAGTGGCGAATTATAGGCGAACCAGCGCGTCTCTAACAGAGATTAAGTGCAGCGGTGTGAATTTGTTGATGATTAATGTTTTTCAGTCGAACTGAGGGAGATTTTAGCAACCCCTAATTTTCTCAAATTTGTCGCTATATCCTGTGCAGAAGTTGCCGCATTGATTTTTCGGTCAACCTTGAGAATTGTACCTTGCTTGCTTATGTAAATTGTGTGTCTTTTAGGCTTGCCATAAAATGCTAAAACATCAAATGCTTTTGCGGCTTTTTTACTAGTATCGCTTAGAAGCGGGAAGTCAGCATTTGTTGCTTCTGCAAAAGCGGTATTTTTCTCTAATGAATCTACGCTAGCCATAAAATAAGAGACATCGAATTGTTTCAATAAATGACCGTTTTCAGCTAGGGATTTACACTCGATGGTACAGCCTCGCGTGTAGGCCATTGGATACCATGCGATTACTATAGCCTGCTTGCCCTTAAACTGTTCTAGGGTATAGGTCTTTCCGTCTGAGCCTTGGAGAGAAAAATCTGGCGCCATATCGCCGACTTCCAAAGAATGAGTGATGGATGACAAAGCCATAAATACCCCAATTAGACCAATGTTTAAAATTTTCACTACAGATTCTCCATACGTTTATGTTTCAATGAATTACAAATTAGGAACAAAAGTGTTAACAAGCAGAGAGAGATAATGGGCCAGCTTCCCCACTGGGTAAATAGTGAATTACCTTCTCTTGGCCTAATTGTTGTTTGTAAAACACTGCTTTCAAATTGGGCCAGCTGTTGCTGCGTTAACCCTTTATGATCAACGAGGGCCGTAATGCCATTATTAGTTCCTCGCAATAATGGTTTAGCAGCCTCAATGGCTCGCATTTTGGCCATTTGCATATGTTGGTGAGGTGCAATCGAATCACCGAACCAGGCGTCATTGCTTACCGTCAATAAGATGTTGTTATTACGACTATTTCTGGCAACCAGATCTGGGTAAGCGATTTCATAGCAGATAGCTGTAGCAATTCGAATGTCCTTCACAGCTAATGGCAGCTGACTTTTATTGCCCAAAGAAAAAGACGACATGGGTAAATCAAAGAAGTTGTTTAATCCGCGAATCAAATTTTCAAAAGGCACGTATTCGCCAAACGGAACTAGTCTTGTTTTGTCGTACCGCCCCTTTCCGGTTCCTAATGCCAACATAGAATTATAGTATGGCCCCTCAGGTTTTGTATTGGAGGGCAAGCCAACAATAATAGCACTTTGATTCTCAAGACCATGCTCATGAAGTTTTCCTAAAAAAGGGGTTACTTGAGTATATATGGCAGGAATTGCTCCCTCGGGCCACAAAATAATATCAGTACCCCAGTAGGGCTGAGTTTGGATGACCAGCTGCTCCAGTATTTGGTTACGCATCGAGAGAGACCATTTATCACTCTGATCAATATTGGGTTGCACTAGGGCTACAGATAGAGATTTACCTGTAGGTTCAGTCCAGTTTACCTTTTGCAGGAAATAGCCGCCAAGAAATAAAGCCCCCACAATAAATATGCTAATTATATTCGCTTTCTTTGAGGGGTGACTCAGGGCTTGAGCCAGAAGTGCTGCTATGGCGCCGCAGAAATAACTAATTAGATAAATTCCGCCAATAGGTGCCCAGCCATTTAGCCAGGTTTCTGTATGGCTATAGCCAGCAAAAAGCCATGGAAAACCAGTGAATAACCAGCTTCGAATCCACTCGCTTATTACCCACAAGGCTGGCAAGCCTAGTAATAATGCATAACGTTTGTCTGGGAAAGACGCGCTCAATGAAAAAGGTATAGCGAAGACAGTGGCATTTAATAAGCAAAACAGTACTGTACCAACAATAGCGAACTGTATAGATACATCACCGAATGAATGCATGCTAACAAACACCCAGCTAGTGCCAACGCCAAACATACCCATGCCGAATAAAGTTGCAATCCAAAAGGCGCGCTTTGGGGTTTGGTTACCTAGAGCGTAAAATAAGGTAGCCATACTAAAAATAGCCGCTGGCCAGATAGAATATGGTGCTAGTGAAAAGGGAAATAAAGCCCCTGCACCCATCAGGCCAAGTATCTTTATTAAAGTATTAAATTGCATGGCAAGCAATTAACTGTTGTCGTCTTTACTGACTTCTAACAGCGTTATTTTTCGGTTATCGGCATTAAGAACTTTGAATTCAAATGGGCCAATTTTAGTTTGGTCGCCAATAATTGGCAGGCAGCCAAAGGCATTAACAACAAGACCGCCTACAGTATCGAATTCGTCATCAGGGAAGCCAACATCGAAAAATTCATTGAAGTCATCGATAGTAGTAATTGCCTCAACGCTAAAGCAGCCATCAGAAAGGTTTAAAATTTGTGCTGGCTCATGCTCATCTGTTTCATCTTCAATTTCACCAACGATTTCTTCAAGCACATCCTCAATAGTTAAAAGCCCAGAGACGCCGCCATATTCATCAACGATAATCGCCATGTGGTAGCGTTGCTCGCGAAATTCTTGCAATAGCACATTAAGACGCTTGCTTTCTGGAATAATTGTCGCAGGTCTCAATAGGTTTTGTAATTCAAAGGATTCCTTACCTGAAAGTACTAGGGGCAAAAGCTCTTTGGCTAAAAGGATACCTTTAATATCATCAGAAGACTCACCAATAACAGGAAATCTTGAGTGTTGGGATTGAACCACTACCTGAAGGATTTGCTCTAATGAGAAATCTTCTTCGATAACCATCATTTGAGATTTTGGCACCATGATTTCACGTGCCTGCAGATCTGATACTTTAATAGCACCTTCCATGATTTGCAGTACACCAGTATCAATGATTGATTGATCCTCAGCGTCGCGAAGTAATTCAATAACATCATCGCTATTTGACGGTGCAGGTGAGAAATACTCCCATAACTTCTGAAGGGGATTTTTCTTTGGCTGGCCGTTGTCTATCTCGTCATTCATTATTGTGCTCTTATTGACTGGAATAGGGCGGGGGAAATCCCAAGCCCTGCATAATTTCGGTTTCAAGGGATTCCATTAGGTTAGCATCAGTTTGATTTTGATGGTCATAGCCTAGCAAATGTAGCACACCATGAATAATCATGTGAGCCCAATGTGCATTTAATGGTTTGTTCTGCTCGATCGCCTCTTTGAGGACTACAGGGGCGCATATGACGATATCACCAATCAGTGGAAGTGGTTCGGGCGATTCATTTTCGAAAGGAAAAGACAGTACATTGGTAGCCCCAGTAGAGCCTCTAAATTGCTCATTTAGCGCCCGACCCTCTTCGGTGTCGACAATGCGAATGCTAAGTTCTGTTGAATCACGTTGATTATCTATAGCAGCGCTTACCCAGCGCTCAATACTTTGCGGGTCGGGGGCTTCTTCAGAGGCCGATGCCATCTGAATGTCTACGATCAAGGTCATAATAAACGCTAGCTAAGCCTAGGATTTAGATTCATGGAGATCATAGGCATCAACGATGCTTTGAACTACAGGGTGGCGCACAACATCGCGCGAGGCAAAATTAGTAAAACTAATTTCATCTACTGACTGAAGAACCTCTTGCGCGTGAATTAAGCCAGAGCTAACCCCTTTGGGAAGATCAATCTGCGAGCAATCACCAGTGATAACTGCAGTTGAACCAAAGCCAATGCGAGTTAAAAACATTTTCATTTGTTCGCGGGTCGTGTTTTGGCTTTCATCCAAAATTATGTACGAGGCATTCAATGTTCTGCCCCGCATATAAGCTAGCGGGGCAATTTCAATAACCCCACGCTCCTGTAATTTTGCGACTGTTTCAAAGCCCAGCATCTCATGAAGCGCGTCATACAGCGGGCGTAGATAGGGGTCCACTTTTTGTGCTAAGTCACCCGGCAAAAAACCCAGTCGTTCTCCAGCTTCTACGGCAGGACGAACAAGAAGAATACGTTCAACTTCGTCTCTGAGTAATGATTCCACGGCGCAGGCTACAGCAAGGTAAGTTTTACCCGTTCCAGCGGGGCCAATTCCAAAATTAATATCATGGGTCTGAATGGCTCTTACATAGCGCTGCTGGTTGAGCCCTCGTGGTTTGATATTTCCTTTTTTAGTGCGAATGACAGAAAAGCTTTCCACGTTATCAGTTGCTTCTGCAGAGCTAGCATTTTGAGGCATAGGTTGTTCTCTTTCAGTTTGTCTAAGACTTAAATGAACTTCTTCAATAGGTAATTCGGGAAAATGCGCTGTTTCTTGGTAGAGATTGAAAAGTATATTAACTGCACTTTTGCAGGCATCTGACTTGCCATAAACGGCAAAGTAGTTGTCTCTAGAGCGTATTTCGACATCTAGTCGCTGTTCAATAAGGCGGATGTTTTCGTCGAATTGACCGCAGAGGGAGGCCAGACGATGGGCGTCGTTGGGCTCTAAGTTGATGCTTTGAGCGGGCTTGTTGGAATCTAGTTGATTCACTAAGAGTATTTATACCTTTTTATAGGAGATGACACTAGCATAGCGCGAAATTTAACTCAGCGTAAATACTTTTTATCAACAAATTATAACAAAGCGCTGTGGCATTAAGGTTTAAAGAGTTAGCAAAGCACACCGCGAAGACTGTTGGGTAGCGCCTCAGTGATTTCTACCTCAGCAAACTGGCCGATTAATTGATGATTGTCAGTTGAAAAATTAACTACCCGATTATTTTCGGTACGCCCCTGAAGTTGACCTGGGTCTTTCTTCGAAACTCCAGTAATCAATAGGGTTTGTCGCGTGCCAACCATACGTTGACTTATTTTAATGGCATTCTGAACGATGCGGTCTTGAAGGATTTTAAGTCGTTTCTTTTTAAGGCTTTCATCTTCATTATCTGGTAAGTCAGCTGCCGGTGTTCCGGGTCTTGCGCTGTAAACAAAGCTAAAAGAGGTATCAAAACCTATTTCCTGAATCAGCTTCATGGTGGCAGCAAAGTCTGTTTCTGTTTCTCCCGGAAAGCCCACAATAAAATCAGAAGAAATACTTATATCCGGACGAATGGCACGCAATCGACGGATTTTTGACTTGTATTCAATGGCGGTATGGCCGCGTTTCATCGCCATTAGAATGCGGTCAGAACCACTTTGAACGGGTAGGTGAAGATGGCTAACCAATTCAGGTACTCTGGCATAAACATCAATCAGTGCGTCAGAAAATTCTACCGGATGAGAGGTGGTATAGCGCAGTCGATCAATACCCTCTATATCAGCGGCATAAGTAATTAATTCTGCAAGGTCACAAACTGAGCCATCGGGCATGTCACCACGATAGGCGTTTACATTCTGCCCGAGAAGATTAATTTCTCTAACACCCTGTGCCGCTAGGGCACTAATTTCAGAGAGCACATCCGCTAGTGGGCGACTCACTTCTTCGCCTCGAGTATAGGGAACAACACAGAAGGTACAGTACTTCGAGCAACCCTCCATAATGGAAACAAAGGCGCTGACGCCATCGGCTTCCGGTGTCGGTAGTCGATCAAATTTTTCAATTTCTGGAAAGCTAATATCAACCGCTACGGTACCATCTTTTTTCTTGGTTTCTATCATCTCAGGAAGACGATGAAGAGTCTGCGGGCCAAATATGACATCAACAAAGGGTGCTCGTTTTGCAATGGCGTCACCCTCTTGGCTGGCTACACAGCCACCAACACCAATCACCAGATCGGGGTTATTATCTTTGAGTTTTTTCCATCGACCTAATTGGTGAAAAACCTTTTCCTGTGCTTTTTCGCGAATCGAGCAGGTATTAAGCAGCAAAACATCCGCTTCATCAGCATTTTCTGTGGCCACCATATTGTGACTATCACCAAGTAAATCTGCCATGCGCGAGGAATCATACTCGTTCATCTGACAGCCGTGAGTGACAATGTGCAGTTTTTTTACCGAATCATTAGGCATTAGGAAACTAAGGGTCGAGTTAAAGTGATAGGCATTATAGCTTTGCCCCATTAATTGGCAATATTATCCCTATATTTATGGTATCATTGCCGCCTTTTTTTGTGACAAGACCAGTGAAATCAATGACAAGTAATCCTATTTACCGAATCACCTTCTTTAATCAAGGTGAAGTTTACGAAATTTATGCGCGGCATGTGTTTCAAAGTGAGCTTTGGGGCTTTTTAGAGGTGGAACAATTTGTTTTTGGCGAACGCTCAAAAATGATTGTTGACCCTGCTGAAGAAAAACTAAAAAGTGAGTTTTCAGCAGTCAAGCGCAGCTTTATCCCTATGCAATCGGTGGTCCGAATTGATGAAGTGGAAAAAGAAGGTGCCTGCAAAATTTCGGAAGCGCCACAGGGAGGGAATGTAAGTCCATTTCCTTTTCCAAATATGGCGGGTGTCAAGCCTGCTTCAGAATAATTTCTGTTGTAATTAGCTAAGTCGGCTCTAGGCTCAAACGGTTTATCACGCCATTATCGTTAAGGCGGTCCATAAATAAGCCATAATTACCTTTGGCGGTGTATACTTTACATAAGTGTATGGTAGAGTTTGAATTACTTTATAGCTTAATTAGATTTGCTGTTTAAATTAGCAAATATCGGGAGTTGCTGTGGAACATCAAGCATTAAAATTGTTGCCCTTTGAGTTTGCTCGAGTCAATCGAGTGGCTGTCGACAATGAGCGCCAACAATTGCTGATTAGCCCAGCTGCGCCGCTCTGGGCAGTTAGTGAGGCCAGCCGCTTCACTGGTGCCAAACTCCCCGTAGAAAATTTGCCCGAAGCAGAATTTGACGCCTTGCTGAGTCAGATTTACAGCGGCCGTTCGGGAACATCTGAATCAGTTATGGAAGATATTAAAGACTTTGTGGATATGGAGTCTGCCGCAGCTGATCTTGAAGATGTCGGCGATCTTTTAGACGCTGAAAATGATGATGCTCCCATAGTGCGGCTACTCAATGCAATACTCACAGAATCCCTTAAAGAAAACGCCTCTGATATTCATATTGAGCCTTATGAAAAAGAAGCGTTGGTTCGCTTTCGACTCGATGGCGTCTTAAGAACAGTTCTTACGCCTTCCATTCAGATTGCCCCCTTACTTATTTCGCGTATCAAGGTGATGTCTAAGCTTGATATCGCAGAAAAAAGATTACCTCAAGATGGCCGCATGAGCGTCTTAATTGGGGGCCGAAGTATTGATTTGCGGGTTTCAACCATGCCTTCTAGTCATGGTGAGCGCGTGGTGATGCGTTTATTAGATAAAGATGCTGGTAAGTTAAAAGCGCAACAGCTAGGTATGCCCGAAGAGACCAAGCAAGAACTGGATGGTTTGATTTCTAGGCCTCATGGCATCATTCTAGTGACTGGTCCAACAGGGTCGGGTAAAACCACTACGCTTTATGCGGCACTTCAGCAAATGGATCGACAACAGCGCAATATTATGACGGTTGAGGATCCAGTGGAATATGATTTACCTGGGGTAAGTCAAACGCAAATAAATTTGCGCGCAGGTATGACATTTGCTCGTGGGTTAAGAGCGATTCTTCGTCAGGATCCAGATGTTATTCTTATTGGTGAGATTCGAGATGGTGAAACCGCAGAAATTGCAACCCAGGCTAGTCTTACAGGGCATTTGGTGCTTTCTACACTGCACACCAATACAGCGGCTGGTGCCATTACAAGATTGCAAGATTTAGGCGTTGATAGCTTCCTACTTGCCTCTACGGTAAGAGGTATTATCTCTCAGAGGCTCATGCGCAAACTCTGTACTTCTTGCCGAAAAGAGGTTCTCGCAGATGATTATCAAAGGGAGCTGTTGAAGCTTCCAGAAGATGCGACTATCTACCAATCCCAGGGTTGCGATAATTGTAATAATACCGGATTTATTGGTCGTCAGGCCCTGTTCGAATTAGTCACAGTGAATGCATCCTTGCAGGCTTTAATTCATGAAAATGCCGGTGAAATTGAGCTTGAGCAATCTATACGAAAAGATGTACCCAGTATTCGAGAAGCAGGTTTTGAGTTGGTAAGGCAAGGAGTCACTACAGTGGAAGAAGTGCTCAGAGTTACGAGTGTGTAATCGTCCATGCCTACTTTTGATTATTCAGCCTATGATGCCAAAGGTAAGCTTGTTGATGGCGTAGTCACTGCAGATTCTGAGCGGCAAGCTCGCCGACAGCTAAAAGAAAAGAAACTTCTCGCGTTAAAGCTTGCTGAGGTAGCAAAATTTTCCTCAAGCTCAAAAGTGGGTAGCCGCAGCAAGGTTAGTGATTTCGATCTTTCTCTCGTACTTCAACAACAAGCTATTCTGATTCAGTCTGGATTGCCCCTTGAAGATGCTATGCGTATGACCATCGAGCAGGCTGAGACAGATCGTCAGCGAAGAATGGTTGAAAGTTGGCGTTCAGAAATTATAGAAGGGCGAAGCTTTTCTGAAGCTATGCGCCGCTCGCCATATAGAATCCCAGAAAGTGTTATCGCTGGCGTGGGTGTAGGTGAGGAAAGTGGTCACTTGCATACTGTACTTATGCGCTTATCTGAAGACATAGAAACAAGTGCAGAAAACCGCAAGACGGTTTCTAGGGCTATGATTTATCCAGCTACGCTACTTGGGGCATCCATGTTGGTAGTGTCTATGATGATGGTCTGGGTTGTGCCTAAGATTACAGCAATCTTTATCAGTTCAAATCGAGAGCTTCCAACCATTACGAAAGTGATTATGGCGATTAGTGGTTTCGTTCAGGAATATGGTCTGATGATGCTCTTACTTGCGATACTGATGGCCGTTACTATTTCATGGTTGCTGAAGGATACTGGTCGCAGAACAAAGTGGCACCAATTGATATTAGGTATTCCCGGTCTTGGTCGCTGGACGACCATGGCTAATGTGGCAGATTGGTCGAGAAGTTTAGGAGTTCTTCTTGGCAATGGTGTTCCTGCCTTGGCGGCATTAAAAATATCTTCCTCAGTGGTTGGGAATCTTTATCTCAGAGAAAAGATGGAGCAAGTTACAGAAAGTATGAGGCGCGGAACCAGCTTGCAAAAAGCCCTAGAAGAAAACAATGTCGGCAGTGGTTTTTTAATCCATATGGTTGGTAGTGGTGAGGCTTCCAGTGAGTTGGATAAAATGCTTATTCGCGTGTCCGAGTACTACTCGCTTCGTCTGGCCAATGCAGTAGAAGTATTTTTAAAATTAATTAACCCCATACTGATTATTTTTATGGGTGGCATTATTTTATCCGTAGTGGCCGCGGTTATGTTACCTATTATGGATATGGGTAATATGGTTTAGGTATTATTGAATAGTTGTAAGAATTAAGAAGGGTAAACAAGAGGAAAAATAATGAAATTATTAAACAAAAGAAAACAGGCAGGGTTTACTCTGATCGAAATGATGGTTGTTGTTGCGGTAATTGGGCTATTGATCGCAATGGTGGGGCCAAGAGTTTTTAATCAGGTTGAAAAGGCTGAGAGAACAAGAGTGGCACAGGACATTAGAGTGGTTGAAAATGCACTCAAGTTTTATCGACTAGATAATTTCCGTTACCCAACACAGTCGCAAGGTCTAAAGGCGCTTGTTACTGCGCCATCAGGTTCGGATAATTGGAATGGTCCCTATCTTGATGCGGTACCTAATGACCCATGGAAAACCCCCTATCTCTATTCGAACCCGGGTTCTCGTGGAAAGGATATTGATGTTTATACTTATGGTGCAGATGGTGCATCTGGCGGTGAAGGTTCCAACAAAGACTGGGGTAATTGGAATGTCCAATAGTGCGAGGCTTCTAACGAATAATTCATAGGAGCATATTTTGCTTGATAAGCACGACTATCAGCGCGGTTATACACTGATTGAGATAATGGTGGTTATTGCTGTACTTGCGTTGATTGCAACTGTTGCGGTGGGCTCAATAAATCAAGCGATGAATAGGCGTTATGCCAGCGAGGCAGAGCAGCTTTCAATTTGGTTAAATCAAATGTCTGATATGGCCATAATCCAGGGTGCTGCCTTTGGTGTTCTAGCAGAAGCGGATAAGAAATCAGAAAAAATAACTCAGCTAAATGCAGCAATATATTACAGAAATAAATGGGTTAAAGTGTCTTTTCCCGACCCATACGTTCTTGGGAAGGGCGCTATTGTAAGTTGGACTGAAGAAACGTTAGAGGATGAATCGTTGTTTTTTCAGCAAAAGACCGAGGGAGAGGACTTCTCAAACGAACTTGAACTTAAAACCAAAGAAGAAAAAAAACTGTTAACGCCGTTTATAGCTTTTTTACCTGATGGTTATGTTGAGCCAGAGGTTGATATGATTTTGCGCTATGAAAACTATGAAATAACCTATAGTTATTCATGGGATGTCGATTATTTTCAAATTCGTATGGATATGAAAAATGAATTGCGTTAAAGGAAAATCTGGTTTTACGCTTATCGAAGTGGTGGTTGCCTTGGCTATTCTGGGGCTAGTGCTTGGGGGTGCGATTTTTACAGTTAATCAATATGCTGATCAAAGAGGATCTATCAATGCCAAAATGATTGGCTCGCAAGTGGCCTGGAATGTCCTTGTAGATCAGTATCGGCGGTCTGAAAATTGGATTGTTAAGTCTGGTTACAAAAGAGGGTCTGTTGATTCAAGAAAGGGTATTGAAAAGCAAAATGGCCAAGATTGGACTTGGGAGTTGGATGTTGAGCCTGCAGTAGGAAAGGATATGTTTCGATATCAGGCGAGCGTGAAACTCAAGGGCAGTAAACGTAGGGTAAGTTCTCTATCTATCTATATTATTGAGGACTAGATTTGAAAAAAATAATCTCTCCTATAAAGATCTCTCGGCGTTATTCGCAACATGGTTTTACCCTTATAGAAACGCTGATCTCACTTTCATTATTAGCTATTATTTCGGTGATGTCTTTTCAGGCAATTGAAGTTGTAATCACTGCTGATGAGCGCAGTCGTTCTAAGGAGTCTGGTGCGACTGAAATTCAAAAAGCCTGGCAAATTATTCATCGAGATCTAATGCATCTGAGAAATCGCCCTTTTAAAGATGGGCTTGGTGGTATTGAGCCTGCGTATCAGACTGATAATGATCAGTTTGGTGTCCGTTTTACACGCGGCGGCGGCCCCATGATAACCACAAATCCTAGCGGTATCAGGCGCATTTACTACAGTTTGAATAGCTCTGGACAGTTAACTAGGCAGTCTTGGGGTATTTCTGAGTCACCAAGGTATAGTGATGGAGTTACTTTGGTTATGTTGGATGGTGTGATCGAGGTATTATTTGAGCAGCTTGATGATTTAAAGGGTTATACGATTAATTGGCCTCCCTCTTCAGGTCAAAATAAGGCGATATTTCCAAAAATGATTCGTGTGACAATACGCCTAGAAAATAATATAGAAACGTCCAGGCTATTTATAGGGTTGGACGCCTGATGAGGAGCTTAAAGAAACGCGAATACGGAGTCGCTCTTGTTGCGGCGCTTATTCTTATGACCAGTATTGTGTTTATTTTGGGTAATATTTTTTATCGCCATCAGATTAATGTCGCACAATCAGCTCTTGCTATGCATCAAAATCAAGCTTATTTCTTAGCGCTCAGTGCTGAAAGCTGGGCAAGGCAGCTTTTAGATGAGGATGGTAATGAATCCTCTTATGATCATTTTGATGAGCTTTGGGCGCAAGCGATTCCTGCAATGCCAGTGGATGGCGGACTTATTAATGGCTGTATATCGGATATGCAGAGTCGTTTTAACCTCAATGCATTGGTGAAATATACCGATGCATCGAAATTAATGTCAGATTTGAACAGTGAAAATAATAGCCATGCCTCAGTATGGAATAATCTTTTACGTCTTATGGACGTTCCGTCAGATCAAAACCGCCTTGAGACAATTATTGACTGGATAGATAAAGATTCTTCAATTATAGGAGCAGGTGGTGCCGAGCAGGAAATATATGAAAGCATGAGGCCTCCACGAATGATAGCTGACTCACAAATGACTCAGCCCAGTGAGCTAGCTGAAGTGATGGGTTATAGTGTTGTAGACGTTCAGCAATTAATGCCCATTATGACCGCATTGCCCGTAGCGTTGAAGGTCTCTGCAAATCAAGTAGAGCCTTATGCAATAAATATTAATACAGCGACCGATGAATTACTTTTAGCTATCGGTGGTGATTATGATATGAGCTTTAGGGATGCAGTGATTAATAATCGTCCCTTTGAGAAAATACAGGATTTTTACAATGAAGTGGGCTTTGAGCTTGGGTTGTCTCAAGATAATAATATTAAGAAATTATGGCCTAATGACCTTGTTGCAGTTTCCACGCAGTTTTTTGAGCTATATCTTGAAGTGGTTTTAGGTGAGGCGCGAATTGAGGTTAGAAGTATTATTATGCGCAGATATGATGCAGATTCGGTTATACTTAACAGGTCGATGACAACAGTTCCAGCCAGTATAAATAAAAAAAGTGCGTCGCCTTTGCTAGGCAATATGTTGGGTGTTGAAGCTGAAGATGAATCAGAAAATAATTTGGATGATAAGCAGGTGGTACCTGCTTGTTCAATGATTGGGGCCTAAAATGACATTGCCGGTGGATCATATTCATAATCTTGATAGCTATATCACTAATGAGGGTGAGGCTTTTGAGGGGCCGGCTGATAAAAATTTGGTGAATATGGATTTATGGGTGCCCTCTGAGCTGGTGAGTCTTCATTTGCTTGAGCCTCCAGTTGCTCCAAAGCGAAAATGGGCTGAGCTTATTCCTTGGATGCTCGAGGATAGGTTGTTGCAACCTGTTGAGGAAATGCATTTTGTGGACTGTGGGCAAAATACTGACGATCAAATTCAAGTTTTAGTGGTAAGCAAATTAGATCTTCAAAATTGGCAACGCATTGCAAAAAATTCTGCTGTCACAGCTTACGGTATGTATCCAGATTACTTAACGCTTGCATGGGAAGTGGGTCGAATTTCTGTTGGTTGGCGTGATGGTGTCTTTCTTGTTAGATACGGAGTTGTAGAGGGCTTTGCGGCAACACCAGATATAGCATGGCCAATGATTGAGTCTATACTCAAGGAGCATTCGGAGTTAAGAGTTTCCTTATCAGTTCCCAGTGTTGAATTAGTGCCACAAGCCATAATTGAAGTGGCAGACATCAATGATGCCGAGCTAGATTGGCAGTTTTCGCCACTTCCAAGTCAATGTAATTTACTAAAGGGAGAGTATGGACGAGAATTTTCTGCAGATGCCTTAATAGCTTGGCTTCCTGTTTCAGTTCTGGCTGTGGTCTCTATTATACTTTCAGTGATTTATTTTGATATTGCTAATTCTAATTTGGATAAACAAATTAATCAGTTAGAAAATAATCTTACTCAGGGATATTCGCGTCTATTTAAAGGGAGAAGACCTGAGCCTAATAAGGTCCGCTCTGAAGCTGAAAAGAATATTACATACCTTTTTGAGCAGCGTGCGGGCTTAAATGCGCAGCCGGCAGCGGGTTTAATTGCTTTAGATAAGCTGATGTCGGGATGCGGATGTCAGCTCAGTTCATTGAGTTTGTTAGATAATACTATCGTAATGCAAATTGAAAATGGTTCAGCTCTCAAAAAGAGAAAGCTTAATGTACCCGGATATCGTGTTGCTATAACTCAGCAGTCGGGAGGAGATGAAAATGCGATTGAAATGCGGCTTGCCCAGGTGAAATCGGAGGCAGAGTTGTGAAAGATAGTTTATCGACAATTTTGAACGCCTTCGAAGCTTTACAGCCCCGCGAAAAACTCTTTATGAAGGCGGGAGGTGTGTTAGTAGCTCTTGTTTTGGTTGCTATGATTTTACTCCCGAGTATAGAAAAATATCAACAGCTAGCTGATCAAAAAAATAGTTTGGCGGCTGATATAGCTTGGTTAGTTGGGCAGAGAGAACTTGTTGGGGGTTTATCTAATGGCTGCCCTAAACTAGGACAGTCTGATGCAGATCAAAAAGTTAATCTTTCTAATATCGCAAAGCGAAATCAGCTTAAGGTTGAAAATATTATCGACAATGATCAGTCTTTTTTGATTTCAGTATCTGGTGATGACGGTAATAAATTTTTAAGATCGATTTATCAGATGGCTTGTCAGGGTTATATTATTAAAGCTATTAATCTTGATACTGAAGATGATCAATTATCGATTTTAAAAGCAAAATTTGAGGTTCAGCGTGTTAAATAATTTCTCTCAAATAATTAAAATCTTAAAAGCACAGCTCATACCTTTGTTGGTTTTTAGTGCGCTTGCCCTAGGGCTAACGATAGCTGTGGTGGTTGAGAAAATTAGTTTGGAGAATGAAGAGATAGTAATTCAGCATGTGCGCACTCCGGCAAAAATGAGCTTTAACTGGTTTGGGAATAAAGTAGTCGACCAGAAGAAGGTAGATATGTCGAACATTTATGATGTGCTGCCAACCGCTAATATAGATGCTAAATTGGTCGGCGTTGTTATTGCGGGTGATTCCTCATCAGCAACCATAAAATTTGGCCGATCCAAAGAAGTGGTTCATTTTAAAGGTGACAAATTAAATTCTAAGACAACTATAATTGATATACAGGGTTATCGTTTAGTGGTGCGTCAAGATGGCGTAAATAAGCAAATGCTTATGCAAAAGCCTGAGTCAATTATTGAGCAGTCGCAGGGTGCCATCACAAGTTCTGGCTCCCAAGATGGGGGCAACGGTTTTTCTTTGGCTAATATGTTTGGTGCTGTGCCGGTGATGGTTCAGGATTCAATAGGATTTAAGGTTAATAATTTATCAACTGAAATGCAGCAGTTGGCAGATATCCAGGAAGGCGACATCATTGCGCTAGTTGACGGTGTCCCAATTAATGAAATTATGTCAAATCCAGCAATGTGGTTGAAGTTTAGTTCGTCTACCAGTTTGCCATTATCGGTAATGAGAGATAATCAGATGCAGATAATTTATATCAATGCGTCTAGTCTTTCAGCTAAGATGATGCCTAATCTCGGACTCTAGCCTAATTATGAATATTAAAATTAAAAGATGGTTAAAAATATGAAAGTGGGTCATACGTATATGCGTTCCAGTCTTCTTCAATGGTTCTTGAGTCTAATGCTCTCGTTTGGTTTTGTGGCAGAGGCACTAGCGGCCGATTTGGTGAAGATCAACTTTCGGGATGCCGATATCCGCAGTGTGATAGAGAGTGTTGCGGAAATCACTGGTGAGTCCTTCGTTTTAGACCCAAGAGTGAAGGGCAAGGTTACTATAATTTCACCTGAGACTATTGATAAATCATTGCTTTACGAAGCCATTCTTTCCGCAATTCAGGTGCAGGGTTACCAGGCGGTGCGCGATGGTGCTGTTACTCGAGTGTTGCCTTTTAACCAGTCATTTAATCTTGCCGGTGGCGGACAAAGTGAGCTGGTAACTGAAATTCTTAAAGTTAGGTTTGTTCAGGCTGCAACTCTGATTCCTGTACTAAAACCATTAATGAGTAATGGCGCTCGTGTTCAGGCATACAATCAAAGTAATTATCTAGTGGTTTCCGATATTCGCTCCAATGTTGAGCGTTTAAAAATGTTGCTTAATGAGCTTGATGACCCCGATCAAAACGCAGTTGAGGTTATTACTCTTGAACATATTTCTGCTGCAGAGGCTGTTCATATCGCTGGGCAATTAAAGCAGTTGCAAAAACAAGAGCTCTCGCTGGTAGAAGATGATCTAAATAACCGAGTGATTGTCAGCGGCCCCGGTTCTGCAAGAACTGCCTTTAGAGAAATGCTCAAATCATTGGATGTACCCCTAAGCAGTAAGGGTAGTGTTGAGGTCATTTACCTTAATTACTCTCGTGCCTCTGAGTTAAAGCCTGTTCTTGACGGCCTGTTAACCTCTGAAATATTACTGCGATTAGCTGGAGAAACTAGTGGCAAGGGGAAAAAAGGCGGTGCTAAGGCGAGTTACAAGGTAGAGATTGATGAATTAAATAATGCACTTATTTTGGCAGCACCGGCTGCGGTAATTCGTGAAGTTAAAAGTATTGTTGAAAAGCTGGATATCTCAAGACCACAGGTATTAATTGAAGCAGTTATTGCACAGCTTTCTGAAGACCAAGCCAAAAAGCTCGGCGTTGATATTCTGTTCACTAGTAAGGATACGGGTGGCTATTTAACCAATTTTGATGGCTTGCTTGGCACATTGGTTGGTGCTGGTATCAATGGTACTCCAGATGCAGCAACCTTAAGCACGTTGATTGGTGGTATTCCTAATGCACCTGTAGCCTTTGGCGGCGAATTTAATGCAAATACAGGCAAAGGTATGGGCTTGCTAGTTCAGGCATTACAAGACGACAGTGATACTAATATCTTGTCCACACCTTCGGTGGTGACATTGGATAATGAAGAGGCATCACTATCCTCGGGTAAAGAAGTACCTTTCCAAACAGGTAGCTATACAAATAACAGTAGTGGCTCGAGTAGTAGCAATCCCTTCACTACCTATAATCGTGAAGAAGTGGGCATACTGCTAAAAGTTAAGCCACAGATTAGTAAGGGTAATGCTGTGCGACTTGAAATTGAGCAGGAGTCCTCTAAAGTTGAGGCGGGTGGTGCTCCTGGGTTGCAAACAACCACTAAGAACACTATAAAAACGAATGTGATGATTGAAAATGGCGAACTACTTATTCTTGGTGGGCTAATTGAAGATACCTTTACCGAGAGTGATTCTAAAGTACCGTTATTGGGTGACATTCCTTTGTTAGGTAGACTTTTTAAGTCTACCTCAAAGCGACAGGATCAGCAGGTGCTGATGATGTTTATTCGACCCACCATTATTCGTAATCCTGAAGATGCCAAAAATCTATCTAACGAGCGCTTCGAGCATCTTATTAGTCGTGATCTTGATGGTAAAAAGAAAAGCCTGTTGAGTGATCAGTTAAAAGAAATTATCAAACAAGAGCCGATACCAGAGGCCGAGTAACCGTGCTATATGAGCATTTATCAGCAGTATTTTGCCCTTAGTTGCGAACCTTTTTCTATAGTTCCTGACCCAGGATTTTTATATCCCAGTAGTCAGCATCGTCAGGCCGTTGCTCATCTTAAATATGGTTTAGATCGCGAAGGTGGTTTTGTTCTCCTTACTGGTGAAGTAGGGACGGGAAAAACTACCCTAACGCGAACGCTGATCAAGCGTTTGCCAGCCCATGTTCGGGTTGCTTATGTACTGAATAGTACTTTTGATGCCGCTGATGTTTTAGCCAGTATCTGTCAGGAGTTGGGGATTACTCTTCCCAAGTCTTCAAAAACCTCACTCACTAAAAACTGCATTGATGCTTTGAATGCAGATCTTATTGGATCCCATGCCGAAGGCAAGAAAACCCTAGTAGTAATTGAGGAAGCGCAAAATTTAAGTCCTGAGGTTTTGGAGATTCTACGTCTGCTAAGCAACTTAGAAACGGCGACCCATAAATTACTACATATTTTGTTAGTCGGTCAGCCAGAATTGCTAGAAACGTTGGCTCAGAAAGACCAACGCCAATTGAACCAGCGAGTTGTTGCTCGATATCATTTATTACCTCTCGCAAAGACTGATGTAGCTAATTATGTGAATCACCGGCTACATCATGCTGGGGCTAACCGAGCGATTTTTGAAAGCTCTGCGATGACAGCGCTATTTAAATTGACTCAGGGTGTACCGCGGTTGATTAACCTTATTTGCCATCATGCATTGTTGGCAGCCTATGCCACAGGAGCTAAAACTGTATCTGCCAGGCTAGTAAAGGCAGCCGCGGTTGAAATCTTTGATGTGGAAAAGCCTAAGCGAAAATCATCTAGCATAATAGGCTGGAGTCTTGTTTTTTGTGCAGTGGTTGCACTATTAGTAACAGTAGTCTTTTATGGAGATCAATTTCCTAATAAGACTATGTTAAAAGCTCAATCTGTTGAAGTACCCGTCAAAGTTAAGACTCCGAATGAAACTGCGTCTCAGCCGTTAATAGTGGAGGTTGAGTCCGAAGAGATTGTTTTAGAACCAGAAATAGAGTTAGAGCCCGTGGTTTTTGAAACTCTAGAGCCACCCGTATTTAATAATCCATTTTCAGCTTTATTCGCGCTGTGGTCATTAGAGATTGAGCCTTTATTTTCGGAAGAAGAAGTTTATGCTGTGGCAGCTGAAAATGATTTGGGCGCTGAAAAACTAATTAACTTACCGCTTTCTGAACTTATTGAACTAGACCGCGTTGGTATAGTTTGGGTGCAGGATGAAAATAATCGGCTAAAAAGCTATGTGCTGACCGCTATTGATTCTGGTGCTGTGTATTTGCAGAGCGTCAAGGGTGAGCGCCAAGAAACACTAGAGTGGTTGGCTGAGAACTGGAATGGTGCATTTTTGTACCTCTGGCATAGACCAATTGATATTTTAAGTTTGCGGCTAGGTGATAAAAATAGCGTTGCACTAGACTGGTTGCAATCCCGCTTGTTACAGATTGATGATATTTATCAGCCAATTATTACTGGCGGATATTTTAATGAAGCGGTGAGATTGCAGGTACTAAATTTCCAGCAACAGCAGGGCATTCGAGCTGACGGTGTGGTGGGTCAGCAAACCATCATGAAGATAAATGAACTGACCATGTCGAGTTTGCCTCGATTAAATAAGACTGTTGCTGAGAGGGCTAAAATCTGATGTCATTTATTTTGAATGCCTTAAAAAAAGCTGAGCAGGATAGATTGCGAGAGGATCCAAAGAACTTGGAGGATTTTGCTAGTGCGCGATGGGACCCTTATGAGCAAAAGCCCTCATCTAATAAGCCACTGTTAATATTTTGTGCAGTGATACTTATCGTATTCTCAGTTGGAGTGCTGTTTTATCTTATGGATGATGCAGGGTTCAAACAGAATAACCCAGTGGTTAATGTGATTGAAACCAATACAGAGCCTGCAGTTGGCGTGCCTAACTCGGTTGTTGCTCAGCAGACTCAACCTATAGACCCTATGGCAATTCCTCTATTAAATATTTCTGGGCATATGTTTTTTGCGCAGGGCTCATCGTCAAATCGGTTATTTGCTAATGATCAGTCTTATAAAGAAGGTGATTTAGTCGCTAATGGTTGGGTGCTGATGTCTATTCAGTTAGATGGAATCAAGCTTAAAAAGAATGAGCGATTAGAGTTTATTCCTTATCCCTAGCAAACTCTTTTTAATCAATTAATTCTTGTAGCTTTTTAAGCTGCTTGAGGTTTTGCGCTTTACTGGCTTTTTTTCCGGAAGTCTCAGGCAAACTCTTGGGCTTTTCTATCTCGAGCCTTTCACCAGCAAGAACAAGGTCGCAGTATTTACGGTATGTTTCATTGAATATAGGAAAGGCTTTTCGTTCAATTTCATTGGCAAGCATATGCCAGCCACTGTCACGGCCCGCAAGATAAACAGCAGCGTGAGACCAGAGTTGTTCAGATTTAGGGCTGGGTTTATTGCAGGCTTCAATATAGGCGTTGCGCGGCTTAGGCAGACCTTTTGGCATGCCAACCTGACGACAGGCCTCAAGCATTTTGTGGAGGGTAGGCAGGTAATCGCTATCGGCAATAATTTTTTCCGCCGCATCGCAGATGGTTTTTGCGCTAAATAACGATAACTTGTTTAACCAGAGATTTTTAGCAAGGTTTTCAGATTTGGTGTTGTCCCCAAAGGCACTGAAATATTGGTTATGATAATTTATTTGAAACAGCGCAAAAACCTGATTGA
>ERZ1039804.256-NODE-256-length-34771-cov-22.066828_pt1 | contig 34771 bp, 26 predicted proteins | sample MGYA00383089_ERZ1039804 | MGnify/ENA primary metagenome ERZ1039804 (study PRJEB29581, sample SAMEA5548359) | metagenome | biome: marine; feature: coastal; material: water | depth 1 m | study: Short-term variability in the microbial, nano- and picoplankton...
ATATTGTTATAAATTTAACCTAGCATGGATAAAAACCGCAAAAACATTATTTTGCAATCACTAGCAGGGCTTCTTGAGGAGGCCTCTTCTACAAAAATCACTACAGCTCTTTTGGCTAAAAAATCTAATATTACTGAAGCCGCTTTATACAGACATTTTCCAAGCAAGAGATCTATATATGCAGAGCTTTTTTCATATTGTGATGAGGCTATATTTTTAAAGAGCTCTGAATTGAAAAAATCTGATTTAAGTTCAAAAGACAAAGTAATGAATATATTTAAATTTTTTATGCTTTTTGTTGAAAAAAATAAAGGTTTTGCAAGGCTTCTTTCGAGGGAAGCGTTGTCTCCATCCGAGAAAAATGTTTCTGACTCCGTAAATCAATTTTACGAAAGATTTGAATTAACTATTAAACAAATTCTTGCAGAAGATATTGATGCGCTGATATCTCAACCAGGCATATCAGCTCAATTAATTACAACTTACTTAGAAGGAAATGTTTCAAGATATATTAGATCAAAGTTTAAAGATTCTCCAAGCAACTATATTGATAATGCCTGGGAGCTTTTGTCAGTGAATCTATTTAAATCCTAGTCTTTAATATTTTCATCTAAAAATAGCTCAAAATATGTGTTTTTTGCTTCTTGAGATTTATCAACCTTTCCAGTTGCCTTATTTACTTTTACATAACTCAAGTTTGAGGGGATTGTTATTGGTTTTATCTGCAAATCATCCAATGCTACAGACATATAATCCAGCCATATAGGCATAGAAATTGTTGATCCGTACTCATTTTCTCCAAGGGATGTGAAGTCATCAGTTCCCACCCAAACCGTTGTAACTAAGTCGTCATGAAAGCCTGAGAACCAAGTGCTTATTGCATCATTGGTAGTTCCTGTTTTGCCACCAATATCATCTCGATTTAAAAATGCTGACTTTCGCCCTGCTGTTCCATTCTTCATAAAATCTTTAAGAGTGTCTTTTATTAAATAAGCAACTCTTTCATCAATAACTTTTTCTGATCTATTTATGGGCTTTACTAAGTAGTATGGTTTTTTAATATCCATTTCTAATGTATTTAGCCATGGGAAAGCTATTAGATCTTTACTTTCTTGAGAGGTTTGCTGCGATGAAAAAATTATATTACCAAACCTGTCTTCAATTTTGTCAATGTAATATGGATCTGTGATATATCCCTCGCTCGCAATAACACCAAAAGCCCTAACCATCTCAGCAGGAGAGAAGTTACCAGAGCCAAGTGCCAGGGATAAGTCTTTTGGCAGCCTTTCTCTTTCAAACCCAAAGTTTTCTATAGTATCGCTTGAAGTTTGAATCCCTACCTCTCTTAATAATTTAATAGAAACAATATTTATTGACCTAATCAAAGCGCTTCGCAGAGGAGTTAAGCCATAAAATTTACCTGTGTAATTCTGAGGCCTCCAAACGCTCTCGAGGTTATCATCTTTAAAGGCAATCGGGGCATCGTTTATTAATGATGAGAGATTGTATTCATTAGATAATGCTGATGCATATATAAAAGGCTTGAAACTAGAGCCAGATTGGGGATAAGAAAGTCGCACTCTATCAAAGTTACTCTTATTAAAATTTGAACCTCCAACATAAGCTCTTATTGCTCCAGTATTTGGGTTTGCAGATATTAAAGCAGATTCAGCTATTGGCAATTGATCTAGAAATAACAAATCACCAGCTTTGATTAAATAAATAAAATCACCAAAATTTAAAAAATCATTAAAACCATTTGGAAGCCTGTCTCTTGTATTGATGTCAATTTGTTTTCTAGCCCAGTTATAACGCGAAGACCAATTGATGGTTTGGATATCTAAGTTTTCGTCAATAAAAAGTAGTTCATTATCTGATATTCCAGCTACTATTCCCTTAGCATGAGATTCATAGTACGGATAAGATGAGAATATATCGCTAACCCTACTTCCAATAACATTACTGTTACTGTTAAAAGATGATGCTTGCTCCATATCTTCTCTTAAGAAGTCTGAGGACCCTTTTGATAGAAATTCCATCTGTTGGTTATTAAAAATATTTTTATAATTATCTGCTAACCTCCAACCATGGCGTTTATCATAATCAGCAAGATGTTTTTGGATACTTTTATTAGCTGCTGTTTGATAAGAAGAATTAATAGTTGTGTATACATTCCATCCTTCCTTGTAGGCTTTTAGACCAAACCTCTTAATGATCTCTTGTCTTGTAAGCTCGGCTAAATACTTTGCATCTACTTCATATAAATCTATGTTTTTTACAACTTTAACTTCATCATTTATAGCTTCAGTATATTGGCTTTTAGAAATTAAATTGAGTTTAAGCATCCTCGATAAAATCCAATTTCGTCTTTGTTTTGTCCTAAGTGGAGATTTAATTGGGTTTATGACTGAAGGAAGTTGAGCTAGAGCAGCTATTGTTGCAGATTCTGATAAGGTCAATTGATCAACAGACTTATTAAAGTAAGTATTTGATGCGGCTTGAATTCCATAGGAGCGGTTGCCTAAAAAAATTCTGTTAACATATAGCTCAAATATCTCTTCTTTTGACGCCCTTCCCTCAAGCTCATAAGCAAGATATATTTCTTTTAGTTTCCTTACTATCGTTTGATCTCTTGTTAATACATAACCCCTTACCACTTGCATTGATATGGTTCCACCTCCTCCAAGACACCCATTAGGGCCAATACATCTGATAAAAGATCTAATAATTCCTGTATAACTTATTCCTTGATGTTCAAAAAACCTATCATCTTCTGCAGCTAAAAATGCATTTTTTAAATCATTGGGGATTTCATTGAATACAACTGGTCTTCTTTTTATTTCTCCATACTCTCCGATCAGCACCTTGTCTTGGGTATAAATTTTTAGAGGGAGTTGAAGCTGAGATTCATTGACCAGAGAAATTTCGGGCAAATTAGGTTTGAGATAAAAATAAGCAGCTATCACACTAGACATTGCGATGACGCATGCTAATAATGAAGCATAAAAAATTATTTTAATTAATTTAACCATAAAGCGATTGTATTCCAGATACCTAGAATACAACTTTTAAGCACTAAAAAAATCTATTTTAGATAGTTAGATGCTAAAATTAGGTACATTTAACAAAAATCAATCATGAATATTTTTATAGTTGGTCCAATGGGATCTGGAAAATCAACAGTAGGCAAGATTATATCTAGTGAATTATTTCTCACTTTTTATGATACAGATGCTGAAATTGAATCAAGAACAGGAGCCTCCATTGATTGGATTTTTGATCTTGAGGGTGAAGAAGGTTTTCGTAAAAGAGAAAGTGGTATTCTTGGTGAACTCGCTGAGCTTAACTCAATAGTTTTGTCTACCGGTGGTGGAATTATTCTCTCAGATTCAAATAGGGATACCTTGTCATCAAGAGGTACTGTATTCTATTTAGCTACCCCAATTAATGTCCAACTAGAAAGAACTTCTAAAGATAAAGATAGACCACTTTTAAAAGATGGTGATCCTGGAAAGATTCTTGAGAAGCTACATGATGAAAGAGTTTCTCTTTATGAGGAGGTAGCAGATTACGTTGTTAACACTGAGAACCTTTCCAGCCAAGAAGTGGCCTCAGAGATCATAAAGCTCGTTAAAAATTATGGCTAAAATCATACATGTTGGCGAAGGCAGTACTAGTTATAAAGTTATTGTATCTTCAAACTCACTCACCAAATCCAACCTTAAAGCGGTTACCAGATCTTCAAAGAAAGTTCTTATCATTACAGATGATGGCATACCAAAGTCCTATCTTAAAAACCTAAAAGATAAGCTTAGTGAAGACATCAAGATTTACGTTCATAAAATACCAAAGGGTGAAACATCTAAATCATTTACAGAATATGTAAAAATTGTAGAGAAGCTTGCTACACAAAAATTTGATAGATCCGATCTCCTTATTGCTCTTGGTGGAGGAATGGTTGGAGACATAACAGGGTTTAGTGCCTCAACTTATTTAAGAGGTATTGGTTTTATTCAAATACCAACAAGCCTTTTAGCTCAAGTTGATTCTTCAGTTGGTGGTAAAACAGCAATTAATATTGAACAAGGGAAGAATTTGGTAGGTGCATTTTATAATCCAAAATTAGTGCTCGTTAGCACTTCATTCTTAGAAACTCTAACCAATGATGAGTTTAATTCTGGGTTAGGTGAAATTTTCAAATATAGCTATTTAGGAAATAAAAAAATAAGAAGTATCTTAAAAAATAAGGCATCAAAAGTAACTGAAAGAGAGCCAAAAGTAATGGAAGATCTTATAGTTGAATCAATAAAAACTAAGTCTAAGATAGTCACCGAGGATGAAAAGGAGAATGGCATAAGAGCAATTCTCAATTTAGGCCATACATTTGGACATGCTATTGAGGCAAAATGTGGATATAAAAATATGCCCCATGGTCAAGCTGTAATATATGGGATGCAAATAATTGCTAGAATTTCTTTTTTAGAAGGGTTGATTGAAAAAATTAATTACATTGAAATGGATCAAATTCTTAACTCACTAAATCTTGATACTAATTTCCAAAAGTTTAGATATGCCGAGCTTAGGCCCTACCTAATGAATGATAAGAAAGTTAGTGGCGGAAAATTGAATCTAATCTTATTAAATAGCGGCTTAACTGGTTATAAGACCGACAAGTTCGATCCCTCAAACTTTTCAAAAGCATTCAAATTAAACTAAGCTGCGTTAGATCTCGTGGCTTTCAATAAATCTTGGATGTTAAGTGCCGCTGGCGAAACAAGCCAAAAATGAGGTTCAAACCTGTCAAAATCTTCAAATATTTTTTTTGATTTTGGACTTTTAGTATTTTCGTAATGTTTCTCAATGATTTCTTTAAGATGCTTTCTGTGTGGCTGCATATCTTCAGTTGTTATTCTTTCAATGTTAACCATGCTTCTATTACACTTATCAAAGAATGTTCGATCTTCATCTAAAACGTAAGCAAAACCACCCGTCATGCCTGCTCCAAAATTAGCCCCAACAGAACCTAAGACTGTTATATGACCGCCTGTCATGTATTCGCAACAATGATCACCCGAGCCTTCAATTACTGCATTTGCACCTGAGTTTCTTACACCAAACCTCTCACCTACACGACCACCAACAAATAACTCTCCACCGGTAGCTCCATAAAGACAAGTGTTGCCTGCTAGAACGGTATTGCTATCATTTAATGCAAAATTATTATCATTTTTAATGATTATTTTTCCGCCATTCATTCCTTTTCCAACGTAATCATTAGCGTCGCCATTGATTGTAAGATTAACCCCATTTGCGTTCCAACAACCAAAACTTTGCCCTGCTGATCCATCAAAATTAATACTAATAGGACTGGAAAGACCTGCCTCTCCTTTTTGAGTTGCAACATAGCCGGAAACTCTTGCGCCTATTGATCTGTCTGTATTTTTAATATGGTATGCAACTGTTAAAGACTCATCATTATCAATACTGCCCTTAACATCACTTAATATTTTTTTAGCAAGTAGCCCCTTATCCCATGGTTTATTTTGTTTTTCCGTACAATAGAAAGATTCACTTGTTTCATTGTCTTTATGAAGTAGTCCACTAAGATCTATAGATTTATACTGAGGGTCAAGTGTATTTAATTTTTCCAGGTATTGGGTTTGCCCTATTAAATCTTCAAGTGTTTTAACTCCTAGAATTGATAAATAATTTCTTACATCATTGGCTATAAACTCAAAATAATTTATTACTTTTTGCTTCTCGCCAACAAAATGATGTTTTATTAAATCGTCTCTTTGTGTCGCAACTCCAGTTGCGCAATTGTTTAAGTGACATATCCTTAAATATTTGCAACCCATTGCAATCATAGGCCCTGTTCCAAACCCAAACGATTCTGCCCCTAATATTGCAGCTTTTATAACATCCAAGCCTGTTTTCATTCCTCCATCAGCTTGAAGCCTAACTTTATGCCTCAAACCACTATCTCTTAAGCTTTGATGTGCTTCTGCTAAACCAAGCTCCCAAGGCGATCCTGCATATCTAATTGAAGTTAATGGACTTGCTCCAGTGCCACCGTCATGACCAGATATTGTAATTAAATCAGCATACGCCTTTGCAACACCTGAAGCTATAGTTCCAACTCCAGGCTCAGATACTAGCTTCACAGAAACAAGAGCCTTAGGGTTTACTTCTTTTAAGTCATATATCAGCTGAGCTAAATCCTCTATTGAGTAAATATCATGATGGGGCGGAGGTGATATTAGGGTCACTCCAGGTGTTGAATATCTTAGCTTGGCAATTAGCTGATTTACTTTTCCACCTGGCAATTGGCCACCCTCACCAGGTTTAGCTCCTTGAGCTATTTTTATTTGAAGCACTTCTGCATTGACTAAATAGTGAGGAGTTACGCCAAATCTACCTGAGGCAATTTGTTTAATCTTTGACATTTTTTCAGTGCCATAGCGCTCTACTGCTTCTCCGCCTTCTCCAGAATTAGACCTGGCCCCTAGGTAGTTCATTGCTTCTGCAAGAGTTTCATGAGCTTTTGGAGATAAGGCACCAAGACTCATTCCGGCTGAATCAAATCTTTTTAGAATATTTTTAGCTGGCTCTACTTCTTTTATATCTTGTGGATTTTGTATTTTTTTTAATACAAGAAGGTCTCTTAACATTGCTGGAGCTCTGTTATCAACCAACTCTGCATATTCTCTGTAAACAGCTTCTGATCCAGAAGAAACAGCTTCTTGCAGTTTTTTTACAATTTCAGGATTATAAGCATGATACTCGCCACCATGGATATACTTTAAAAGACCTCCAACATTGATGTCTGCTAAATTTGACCTTGCATACTCATCCAAAGATCTGAGTTCAGTATCTAAATCATGAAAAGACTTACCTTTTATTCTGCTTGTGGTATTTGTAAAACATTTTTGCACAATATCATCACCAAGGCCGACTATTTCAAAAAGCTGAGAACCTCTATAGCTTGAAATTGTAGATATGCCCATTTTTGAGATGATTTTTAATAAGCCTTTATTAATACCTTTTCTATATCTAGCACAATTTTCATGTGCAGAGCCCTTAAGCTCCTTTCTCATGGATAAATCAAGAATCGTTTGATAGGCAAGAGTTGGGTAAACAGCAGTGGCTCCAAACCCTATCAAACATGCAATCTGATGAGTATCTCTAGCTGAGGATGAGGTTATAACTATATTTGCATCGGACCTTAAACCAAGAGAAACAAGCTCTTGGTGGACGGCTCCAACAGCAAGCAATGAATTAATAGATAAATAATTCTCATCTGGCATTTCTTCAATGAGGTGAATAATAGAATTACCTTTTTTGACAGCTGAGATAACCTCTGCTTTTAAAGTATCTAAAGCAGCTTCAAGCGATGTATCGCTATCAAAAACTAGGTCAAATTCTTTTACTTTAAAATATGGATTATTTAAAAGTGATTGAAGTTTTTTATAAGATAAGACTGGAGATGTTGTAACAAGCCTCCTTGCATGGGCTGGAGATTCTTCATAAATGTTTAACTCAGGACCAAAACACGTCTCAAGCGACATTACGCCCACTTCTCTTAAGGAATCTATTGGAGGGTTTGTAACCTGAGCAAATTGCTGTCTAAAGAAATCATAAATTTGCCTGTGCATTTTGCTCATAACTGCTAAAGCAGTATCGTCTCCCATAGAACCTGTCCCTTCTTGTGATTCAACTGCCAAAGGTTTAATTACTGATGTTCTTTCTTCTTTAAATAAGAGAAATTGTTTAGTTGTTTCTATAAATTCGCTTTGATTAATTGGTTTCAAACCAGGGCCTTCATAGGAGTCTAAACTTGATTCAATGTAAAGAGCATTCTCTTTTAACCATTTTCTATATGGGTTTTTACTCTTTAATACGTTATCAATTCTATCTTGGTTATAAATTTCACCTGTATCTGTGTTGATAGCAAGAATGCCTCCGGGCTGAACTCTTCCTTTAGATTTTACCAATGAATTTGTAATAGGATTTACGCCAGTTTCAGAGGCTATGGTAATAGTATTATCATTATCAAGCTGGTATCTTGCTGGCCTTAATCCATTCCTATCTAATATACATACAGCCCACTTTCCGTCTGCCATAACAATTCCAGCAGGACCATCCCACGGCTCCATATGCATTGAATTATATTCATGAAATGCTCTTATATCCGCATCAAGTGTCTGAGTATTTTGCCATGCTGGTGGGAGTACCATTCTAATGGCCCTAAAAAGATCAATACCGCCTTTTACCAAAAGCTCTACCATGTTATCCAACGAGGAGGAGTCTGATCCATTTTCGTTTACCAGCTCCTTAAATGATTGTATTTTTGGAATATGAGGTGTTGTAAATTTATTAGACCTTGCCTTAACCCAATTACGATTACCTCGAATAGCGTTAATCTCCCCATTATGTGCAAGCAATCTGAATGGCTGAGCGAGATGCCATCTCGGGCTGGTATTTGTTGAAAACCTTTGATGAAAAACACATGTTGAAATTTCAAATTTGGAGTCTTGGAGTTCTGTATAAAAATCTTTTAGAGCGTTAGGAAGCATTAAGCCTTTGTATACAATTGTTTTAGGTGAAAAGCTGCACAAATATAAAGTTTCATCGTCAGCGTAGATCTCTTCAATAAATTTTCTAGCTTGAAGGATGTTTGACTCAAACTTTTGCTCATTGAATACTTCATCGCTAGAGCCAACAAAAATTTGATAGATGTTAGGGCAACATGCAAGTGCAATATCACCAAGAATTTTTTTATTTACAGGCACTTCCCTTAATGAGATTAACTTTAAAGATTCTTGCTTTAAAATACTTTCTAATTTCGGGACTAGTATTTCTATTTTTTCTGAAAAGAATAGTTGGCCAATAGCAAACTCTTCTTCAATAACTATATCTTGCTCCTGTTTAATTATGTTTCTAAAGTAATTATGATTGATATCAAACAAGAGTCCGCACCCATCACCTGTTTTGCCATCAGAGCCTACCCCGCCCCTATGTGTCATACTTACTAGAGCATCTATAGATTTAGTAAGAATAGAGTGAGACTTAACACCATGAGTATTTGCTATAAGCCCAAACCCACAGTTGTCTCTAAAATCTTTTTTATTAAATAGTTGTGTCATATATTTTCAGATGATTCTATCACAACTATCTACCATTTAAAGTCCAAAAGTGTCATACTGCGTCATACAAAAATTCCAGCCATGCAAAATAAAAATAAACAATATAGAGTAGAAAAAGGGTTGCTTCTTTTTACTCAACCCAAGTCACCTTATTTCTATGGGAAAATAAGATTAGATGGAAAATATGTTACTAAGTCTTTTGCTCCTGTATCTAATTTAGATGAAGCAAAGGTGGAGTTATATAAATGGCGTGATTCGTTAAAAGATGATTCCATAAAACAAACTAATTCGCATCAACAACAACAAAATTTAAGAGATGAGTATATTGATCATCAAGAAATTGAAAATGATTTTCAATTTCTTGAGGTAGGAAGATTTGATCCTACAAAAAAACCAATTGAAGAGCGGAAAATTAGTTTTGTAGAAATCTATAATGAATATAATCAGGTAGAGGCATCAAACCAATCTCATAGATGTCTTGATTGTGGAAATCCATACTGTGAATGGAAGTGTCCCGTCCATAACTACATACCCGATTGGTTAAAGCTTGTTAATGAAGGAAACATAATAGAAGCTGCAGAGTTATGTCATTCAACAAATAGTCTCCCAGAAGTTTGTGGAAGAGTTTGCCCACAAGACAGACTATGTGAAGGCGCATGCACATTAAATGATGGTTTTGGTGCTGTTACGATTGGTTCAACTGAAAAATATATTACTGAAAAAGCTTTTGAAATGGGCTGGAAGCCAGACATGTCAATGAGAAAGTGGACTGATAAAAAAGTTGCTATTGTTGGTTCAGGTCCAGCTGGAATAGCGTGTGCTGACGTTCTTACAAGATCTGGTGTCCATAGTCATGTATATGATAGAAATGAAGAAATTGGTGGGCTTTTAACTTTTGGTATACCTGAATTCAAGCTTGAAAAAAAGGTTGTCAGAAGACGAAGAAAAATTCTTGAAGAGATGGGCGTAGAATTTTTTCTAGGGAGAGAAATTGGAGTAGATATTCCATTTCAACAACTCTATCAAGACTATGATGCAGTATTTTTAGCAATGGGGACATATACGTCATTAGAAGGTGGCTTTGAAGGTGAAAAACTTCCAGGTGTTTTTAAGGCGATAGACTACCTAGTTTCAAACACAAATAATTTATTAAACATAAAGCAGCAAAACCATGGATTTATTAACCTTAAGGGCAAAGATGTGATTGTCTTGGGGGGTGGCGACACTGCAATGGATTGTAATAGGACTGCGATCAGACAAGGTGCAAAATCTGTTACCTGTTTATATCGAAGAGATGAAGAGAATATGCCTGGATCAAAAAGAGAGGTTCAGAATGCAAAAGAGGAAGGTGTTGATTTTAAATTTAATATTCAACCCATTGATATAATTGGATCTGATACCGTTGAAGGAGTAAAAATAGTTAATACTCACCTAGGCGAGCCCGATCAAAATGGAAGAAGGGTTCCCGTACCTGTTCAGGGTTCAGAAAGAATTTATAAAGCTGATGCAGTTATAGTCGCATTTGGATTTAGGGCCAGCCCCTCAGATTGGTTTAAAGATTTTGAGATTGAAACCAAAAAAAATGGCCTTGTTCTCGCTGAAGAAAAACAAGAATTCAAGTTTCAAACCACGAATAATAAAATATTTTCTGGAGGTGACATGGTAAGAGGCTCGGATTTAGTTGTCACCGCTATATGGGAAGGCCGCGAAGCAGCCAAAAGTATTATAAAATACGTCTCATGATAGAAAACTCTCCCTTTATAAAAGCATTAAAAAAAGAACCTTTAGAAATACCTCCGATCTGGTATATGCGACAAGCCGGCAGGTATATGCCCGAATATAGAGCTGTTAGAAGCAAATTTAAAAATTTTTTGGATATGTGCAAAAATCCTGATGTCTGTTGTGAACTTGCAATGCAGCCCATTGATAAGTTTAGGCTCGATGCGTCTATACTTTTTTCAGATATCTTAACCATTCCTGATGCATTTGGGCTTAAAGTTGAATTTGTAGAAGGTGAAGGTCCTGTATTTAGGAATCCAATTAGAAAAAGAACTGATATTGAATCTCTACCTGAGTTTAATCCAGATGACTTAGCTTATGTATATAAAGCAGTCGGTAACATAAGATCTGCATTGCCTTCTCATATACCCCTTATTGGTTTTTGTGGAAGTCCCTGGACCTTAGCAGCATATTCAATTGAGGGGGGCTCATCTAAAGACTTTGCATTTACAAGAAACTTTGTGGCTGAAAATGCTGATATATCTGAAATTTTTTTAGAGAAACTTACTAATGCTTGTTTTATATATTTAAAAAATCAGGTTATTTCTGGTGCAAATGTTCTCCAAATTTTTGATTCTTGGGCAAACCTTCTTTCAGAAGCAGATTATTTCAAATATTCACTTAAACACATCAATAAATTGATACATATGATCAAAAGTGATCCTATTACTGCAGATATTCCCATTATTTTATTTGCAAGAGAGCCCAAATGTGAACCCATCGTTCTTGCAGATAGCTCAGCTGACTGCTTGAGCCTTTTTTGGTCTATGGACACAATAGATATAAATCAATTGAAATCAAAAATTTCTATACAAGGAAACTTAAATCCAGCATTTTTATTAGAGAGCAGAGATACTATCAAAAGAGAAACTTACAAAATCTTAGATAGATACAAAAATTATCCTGGTTATATTTTTAATCTAGGCCATGGAATAACTCCCAATATTGATCCTGAGAATATAAAATATTTAACTGATTTGGTTAGATCGTATTAAGACTTACTTGGCCACTGCCTAATTAATCCCTCTTGAGCACAAGATGCAAGCAAAACACCAGCCTGTGTGTATATTGCTCCTCTTGCATAGCCTCTAGCATTTCCAGATATAGGGCTATCTATTGAGTACAAAACCCAGTCGTTGAGATCTAATTTTCTGTGAAACCACATTGCATGATCGAGACTGGCAACTTGTAAATTATCATTCAAAAAATTAACTCCATGAGGGTTATTTGCTGCGGCTAAAAGACCCATATCAGAAATATATAATAAGAAAGCTTGTTGTATTATTTCATTATCAGGAAGTTTTCCCTCAGGTCTTATCCATGTATTCTTATAAGGAGGTGTTTTCTGCGGATTGGCATAATCCTGAACTTCAATTGGCCTCATCTCAACCTCGCGCTTTCTCAAAAATAAAGGTGCTATTTTAGGATCAATGTCATTAGCCATTTCTTTTCTGATTTCATGTTCATTTTTCAAGCCGTCTGGCAAGGGGAAGTCTGACATTTCAATTTGATGCTCGAGCCCATCTTCATTCTTTTGGAATGAAACAGAACAACTAAAAATAGCTTCTCCATCTTGAATAGCTTTTACCGTCCTGGTGGTAAAACTCTTTCCATCTCTTATTCTATCGACTGTAAATGTAATAGGTTTGTCCATTTGGCCAGGTCTTAAAAAATAAGAGTGAAATGAATGTGCAAAATGATCTTTATTGACAGTTTTGTAGGCTGCAATCAGAGTTTGAGCCATCACTTGGCCTCCAAAAATTCTCGCCCACCCAACATTTTTACCAGTCCAGGTATAAATATCTCTATCAATTCTGTTTAACTCAAATAGCCCTAAGCAATTTTCTAAAAGATTTTCTTTGTCGGGCATTCTGTTTCTCTGTCTAAGTTATAATGATTTACATCTTACATTGTTTGATAAAAAACTAGAACTTTGATATTTCAAAAGGTAGGATAATTTTTAAAAATAATGAAAAAAAAATAATGTCTAATTCTAATATTCAACTTCCACAAAAACCCAATGCTGATTTTAAAGTGTCAGAGGTGTTTAAAATAAAATCTGATTTAATTGTAAAAGGTTATAAAGAAAAAACAGAGTGGGTTCCTGAAGTCGATAATAGTTATATTTTTGATCAAGAAACTACTCTATCCATTCTCGCCGGGTTTCAACATAATAGAAGAGTTATGGTTCAGGGTTTTCATGGAACGGGAAAGTCAACACACATAGAGCAAATAGCAGCAAGATTAAATTGGCCTTGTGTGAGAATAAATTTAGATAGCCACATAAGCAGAATAGATTTATTAGGCAAAGATGTAATTAAGCTGGAAGATGGCAAGCAAATTACAGAATTTCAAGAAGGCTTGCTCCCTTGGTCTATTCAGAACCCTGTTGCATTAGTTTTTGATGAATATGACGCAGGAAGGCCTGATGTTATGTTTGTAATCCAAAGAATTCTAGAAGTTGAGGGTAAATTAACACTTTTAGATCAAAATAAAGTGATCAACCCTCACCCATCCTTTAGGCTTTTTGCAACAACTAACACAATAGGTCTTGGAGACGTGACTGGTCTTTACCATGGCACTCAGCAAATCAATCAAGGCCAACTTGATAGATGGCACATCCTCTCGTCTTTAAATTATCTAAGCCCAACTCAAGAGTTTAACGTTGTCTCTTCAAGGCTTAAAAAACTCAAATCTCAAAAAAATAAAACTTTAATTAAAGACATGATTCAAATGGCTAATTTAACAAGAGCAGGTTTTATTAATGGAGATATTTCAACAATTATGTCTCCTAGGACTGTAATTTCTTGGGCTGAAAACTTCACTATATTTAAAGACATAAGCACATCGTTTAAACTGAGTTTCTTCAATAAATGTGATGATACAGAGAAACCAATAATTGCTGAGTACTATCAAAGGTGCTTTGGTGAAGATATACAAGAGAAAAGGCCTGATTAAAAAATTATTATGAATTGGAAAAAAAGAAGAGAGATGCTTCATGAAGCTGGGATTTCTTCTTTAAAAGCCATATCAAATAATAAAGAAATCCAAACAAAAATTGGCTCTCCTTCAAGGCCTCCTCATTTTAATGAAGCAAAAATTTCTCCAGTCCCAAGATCTTCAAAAAAACTTAACGCCTGGAGAGCTGAATCAGATTTTCAAGCTTTCTGGCATAGTTTCCATAAGGAACTTGCAAAACCCAATATAAATTCATTTGCCAAAGATATAATAAATGAATTGGAAATATCTAGGGTTGAGATTTTAGGAACTGCTCAATTTCATGGCTCAAAAAAAAATATTACTGAGTATTACAATGCAATTGCAGATGATCTTTATGATATTAATGAAAACACTCCAATGGTCTTCAACTTGTGGCTTAAGAATGCAGGCAATCATCGGTTAGGGCAGAAATCAAAAAAACTCATTAGTGAGTTAGAAGAAGAATATGGAAAAGATAAACTTAATGTATACAAAAAAAGCTTATTAGAATCTATTGAGAATCAAGATGGCTTCACCTCACTAGCAATCAAACTTCTAGAATCACTCGATCTTATTAGAGTTGAAGACGAAAGTGGAGATTCTGAGGACACTGTTGATGGTGAAAGTCAGTCAAATGAAAGCACTCATGAAGATGGAACGGAAAATAGTAGTGATGACAGTGTTGATGATATCAATTCAGAAGAAATTCTTGAAATAGAAATGGGTATTGATGAGCTGCAACAAGAAGTTACAATTTCTTCAAGTGAAAGCTCTATTGATGAAGAGATTGAATTAAGCAACATTAACAACATTGATATTATTGGTGCAAATGAAAAAGATTATAAAGTTTTTACAAATAAGTTTGATGAAGTAATAGAGGCACGAGACCTCATATCGCCAGAAGAGGCAATTAGACTGAGATCTCAACTCGATAATTTAATAAAACCGCATTTAACTACAATAGGTAAATTGGCCAATAGATTGCAAAGGCTTTTACTGTCTCAACAAAATACTAGCTGGAATTTTGATCTTGAAGAAGGAACATTAGATACGTCTAGGCTTCATAGAGTTGTTGCTGAGCCAGGCTACCCACTTAGTTATAAGCAAGAATCTGAAAATAAATTTAAAGACACGGTAATTACATTATTGATAGATAATTCAGGCTCAATGAGAGGAAGATCTATAAGTCTTGCAGCTATTTGCGGAGACATTATAAGTAGTACTTTTGAGAGATGTGCTGTTAAGACTGAAGTTTTGGGATTTACTACCAAGAATTGGAAAGGCGGAGGCTCAAAGGAAGAATGGATAGATCAAGGTCAACCAGCAAATCCTGGTCGATTAAATGATTTAAGGCATATTGTTTATAAAAGTGCTGACAATAGCTGGCGAAGAGCAAGAAAATATTTTGGAGCAATGTTAAGAGAAGGTTTGCTTAAAGAAAATATAGATGGGGAAGCCTTGCTATGGTCCTATAGCAGGCTAATGAAACGGCAAGAGGAAAGAAAAATTATCATTGTTATATCTGATGGCGCCCCAGTGGATGACAGCACTCTTTCAGCTAATTCAGAAAATTATCTAGACACTCATTTAAAAGATTGTATTGAGTATATTGAATCTTCAAAAAATATTGAACTTCAGGCAATTGGAATTGGTCATGATGTCAATAAGTACTATAAGGATGCTATAACTATTCACAGAGCCGAAGAACTTGGTGAGGTTTTGCTAGAGAAATTAACAAAACTTTTCAAAACAAGCTAACTGCTATAGAATAGGTGTATGTTTACAGTGTAAACATTGAATCGTAATAGCAGAGGTTATATGAAAATTAATAAGCAAGATGGTCCCCCTAAAGATTTACTTTACTTTGATGATGAGCTTGATATAAAGCCTTCACACGTTGAGGATGTGGTGGAGATATTTAACACGCCACTAACAGGTGCATACAACTGGGACTATACAGTTGCTGATAATAGAATTAAAAAACTATACGAGCTTGGTAAGGAATTGAACTGGAATGGCTCCATTGACTTGCAGTGGGATTATAATCACCCTGCTGATGAAAAGCTTGTTGATCCTGATGAGCAGCTGCCGCACGAAACTTTGGCGGCCTATGAGGCTCTATCAGATGAAGATAAAATTAATTTTGATAGACATACTACCGCAGAACTTCTAAGCCAGTTCCTCCATGGTGAGCAAGGCGCTCTTCTTGTTGCTTCTCAGCTTGCTAGTTGTGCTCCAACTTACAATGCAAAACTTTATGCAGCATCTCAAACCTTTGATGAGGCCAGACATGTGGAAGTTTTTAACAAATATTTACAAGATAAAATTGGGATTCATTACCCAATCAACCCATCATTGAAACTATTACTAGATAAAATTTTAACAGATGAAAGATGGGATCTTAAATTTATAGGCATGCAAATTATTATTGAAGGATTAGCTCTTGCAGCCTTCCAGATGCTAAAAAATATAACAAAAGATCCTCTATTAAAGCAGCTCTTGCATTATGTGATCAGAGATGAAGCTAGACATGTAACTTTTGGTATCAACTATCTTGAGGACTTTGTAAAAACCTTAAGTCCAGAAGAAATCCAAGATAGAGCTGAATTTGCATACGAGGCGTGTGTTATTTCCAGAGAAAGACTGATCAACACAAAAGCTGAGCAAAAATATCTGAAAATGACTGCGGATGAAGCAAGAGATTTTCAAATGCAAACCTCATCTTTTGAGATGTTTAGGAACTTTTTATTCTCAAGAGTGATACCTAATCTTTCTAGAATAGGCCTTTTAACTGATGAAATTAGGCCAAAATTTGAAGCATTGGGCTTGCTGGAGTATGAACATGCCCCAGATGATTTTGAGTGTGACTGGGCTGAACTAAATAAACCTCTGGAAAAGTTTGATGAAATACCTGAAGCAAGTTAGTTTTTGCTTCTTACTAATCCATAGCACTTTATTATTTGCTGACCTCATTGAGGTGTCACCAAGCGAGGACCCCTACTCGGAAATTCAAGAAGCCTTAATACTTGCTTCCTCTGGGGACATAATTAAGCTTTCAGATGGGTACTACGAATTAGAAGATTCTTTATCCATAGACGTTGACGGTATAACCTTGGTTGGCTCTAGTATGAATGGCACAATAATCTCATTTGCAAATCAACAAAGTGGTGCTCAAGGCCTTCTTGTTACTTCAGATGATGTTACTTTGAAAGAATTCACTATTCAAAATGCCAAAGGTGACGCCATTAAAGTAAAGGGTGTTGATAACATTAAATTTATTAAAGTTAAAACTGAATGGACTGGTGGCCCCAATTCAGAAAATGGTGCATATGGCCTCTACCCAGTTGAATCTACAAATGTTCTTATTGACGAATGTGTTGCCATTGGGGCCTCTGATGCAGGAATATATGTCGGTCAATCTCAAAACATCGTAGTCAAAAATAGTACCGCTGAATTTAATGTTGCAGGCATTGAGATTGAAAATTCTTACTATGCAGATGTGTATAACAATACTGCTACTAACAATACTGGTGGAATTCTTGTCTTTGATTTGCCCAGCCTTCCTCAGCAAGGTGGTCATCATGTAAGAGTTTTTGATAATAATATTGTGAACAATAATACTGACAATTTTGCTCCAGAGGGAAATATTGTTGGTGAGGTCCCTAGAGGGACAGGCGTGCTTGTTCAAGCAAACTCTGATGTTGAAATTTTTAATAATAATATAGGCGGCAATGAAACTATTAACATTGCAGTAGTGACCTACTCCTATGAAACAGATGACGCGCAATACAATCCACATCCTTCCAGAATACAAATCCACGGTAATAAATTTTCTAAGTCTGGGTATAATCCTGATCTTGAAACCGGAGAGCTTGCAAAAATTTTATATGAATTATCTGGTGGCAACATGCCCGACATCTTCTGGGATGGAGTTGTTCCAGTATCTAAGATTTTTTCCTCAAAAACTAAAAAAGAAACAATAATTTTAGGCGATAACGGAGATGCAACCTTTCTTACCATAAGCCCACTAAAGTATATGCTTCCATTATTTGATCCAGTTGTTAGGGATTATGACTGGTACGTTGGGGGAATTTCGCCTCTTGAAAGAGTTGTTCTAAGTGAAGAATAAAAAAAGCTTATTTTTTTTCTTTCTATTCTTTTTAACTATTCCAGGTCTAGTCTATGCAACAGTTAATGATTCTGTGGTTTTAGCTAGCAAAATGCCAAAGAAACTTTCTGATTTTGGTTTTTTCTCAAATATGAAGTTGCAGACACCGCAAGATGGTGTTTTGCCATATGATCTTGTAAACCCATTATTTACAGATTACACAGATAAATTAAGATTTATTTACATTCCTGCAGGTGGAAAAGCTGAGTATAAAGAGAACCATGTTTTTGATTTTCCAGATGGATCAGCCCTGATTAAAACATTTGCATACCTAAACAACACAGTTGAGTCAGAACTCGAAGAGCAGCTGCTTGAAACTCGTCTACTAATTAAAAAAGGCGGGGCTTGGAGAAATATTAGCTATGTATGGAACGCGGAACAAAACGATGCATTCTTAAATATTGCAGGAAAGACTATAAATACCTCATTTGTGACTGATAAAGGAAGTATTAGAGAAGTCCGCTACAGAGTTCCCAATATCAATCAATGTAAAGAATGTCATCAATCTGGAAAAGAAATTAAACCTATAGGTCCTAAGGCTAGAAATCTTAACCATGATTATGATTATGAAAATATAAGCATGAATCAACTTGATAGATGGGCAGATGAGAGCTGGATAGATTCTCAAATAAGCTACAACACCATGCCTGATTGGTCTGATGCATCGATTGATCTTGATTCAAGAGCTAGAGCATATTTGGACATAAATTGCGGTCATTGTCATATACCTGGAGGCTCTGCAGATACTACAGGCCTTTACCTTAACTTTACTGAAGATAGAAGTGAGCATATAGGAATTTATAAAAAGCCAGTTGCAGCAGGAAGAGCAAGTAATAATTTCAAATACTCAATTAAACCAGGCGCACCTGAAGAATCAATTATGCCTTACAGAATGCAATCACGAGATCCAGGCATAATGATGCCTGAATCAGGAAGATTTCTTAATCATGACGAAGGTGTGGCTCTCATAAATAAATGGATTAAAAGCATGTAAAGCCTTTTAATTTGTTTATTTGGCACTAGATAAATTACTATATACATATTTATATTATTAGGAGAATATTAATGTCCAAACATTCAGCCCTTAATACATTTGGTAGATCTGGAAACCCAGCATTTACTAGAAATTTTACATCTAATGACTCTACACTTGCTTCAAGTGAAAGAATGACCCTTGATGGAGCAGTCAATAAGACATCCATCTTGCTTGGGCTTTGTTTTTTAGGTGCTGGAGTTGGTTGGAATATGCCTGCATTGTCTTTGCCAGCTGGAATTATTGGCTTCATCCTTGGCATGGTTACAATTTTTAGAAGCCCTTCAAAGGCTGGGTCAACTGCACCATTATACTCTTTAAGCCAGGGCATTATGTTGGGTGGAATAACAATGTTTGCGGAAACCATGTATCCAGGCATTGCCATTCAAGCGCTAGGCTTAACTTTTGGAATACTTGCTTCTCTTTTATTTTGTTACAAAAGCGGGATTATAAAACCTACAGAAAACTTTAGATTGATGATTTTCTCAGCAACTGCCGGAATAGCATTGTTGTATTTGATTAGTTTCATAATGAGCTTTTTTGGAAATAGTATAGGGTTCATTCATTCTAATGGCCTTATGGGTATAGGCTTCTCTGTATTTGTTGTTGGTATAGCTGCATTAAATCTTGTCTTAGATTTTGATTTTATTGAAGATGGTGCAGACAAAGGTATGCCAAAATATATGGAATGGTATGGTGCATTCTCTTTAATGGTTACTCTTATATGGCTATACATAGAAATTCTTCACCTTCTTATGAAACTTAATAGTAGAAGATAAATGTCCTGGAACACTATTATATTTGGTGGAATGTTTATCCTTTCTCTATTTATTTTTATAAATCTCTCTAAAGTTAAGGCCTCAAAAAAACAACTAGATAGGCCAGATAGAATTAATAGGTTCGGTGATAGAAAACCAGAAAATGATATTAAGATAATCCGAGATATAGATGAAAATAAATAATATATTACTGCTATTACTAGTTTCAACTAACCTGCTTCATGCTCATACAACACATCAATCAAAAATTGATTTTAACGACAAATTCCGTCAATTAGAGGAAAGGTATCCAGATCCAAATCAGTACAGGCCTGCTACTGGAGAGCCTGGAAAAGAATACTGGCAGCAAAAAGCAGATTATAAGATTTCAGTTTCTCTTGACGAAGACAAAAGATCAATAAAAGGCTCTGAGATAATCACTTATCATAATAATTCACCGCTTGATCTTAAATATATTTGGCTTCAACTAGATCAAAATATCTTTAAATCTGACTCTATTAAAAATCAGACTTTAACTCAGTCAAGCACAAATAGAATTTCTTTCAGCGAGCTTAGAAGAAATAATTTTATGGATGAATTTGATGGTGGATACAAAAATTTATCTATATCAATTGCCGGTAAGAAAGCACGTGTAAATTTAGTTGGTACATTGGTAAGGGTTAACCTTGATACTCCTTTAGAAGAAAATAAATCAATTGAATTATCTGTTGATTGGGAATATAGGCTTGTTGAAGAAAATGCTGTTAGAGCAAGAAATGGTTATGAGACTTTTGAAGATGGTAATGATATTTTTCTTGTAGCCCAATGGTACCCTAGGGTGGCCGCATTTTCTGATTATGAAGGATGGCATAACAAAGAGTTCATAGGCAATGGTGAGTTTACTCTTGAGTTTGGAGATTTTGAGGTTTCAATAACAACACCTTCAGATCATATTGTTTCATCTACTGGTGTTTTACAGAATGAGCGAGATGTTCTCACTAAATCACAAATAAAAAGGCTAAGAAAAGCAGAAGCTTCAGAAAAGCCAATATTTATTGTCACACCTGAGGAAGCTTTTGAAAATGAAAAAGAGAGGTCCTCAGATAAAAAAACATGGGTATTTAAAGCAAAAAATGTAAGAGATTTTGCATGGGCTTCATCCAGAAAATTTATATGGGACGCAGCTGGCTACAAACAAGACTCTGAAAAAAACCCACTAGTTATGGCGATGTCTTTTTATCCATTTGAGGGAGAGCCTCTATGGTCAAAATATTCTACAGAAGCAGTAATGCACACTATGGAGGTATATTCAAAATTTTCATTTGAATATCCATATCCAACCTCTCAAAGCGTTAACGGTCCTGTTGGGGGGATGGAATATCCGATGATTACCTTCAACGGACCAAGAACTGATCTTGAGGATGATGGAACAAGAACCTATTCTAGGAGTGAGAAGCAGTTTTTAATTGGGGTTGTTATTCACGAAGTTGGGCACAATTATTTTCCAATGATTATTAATTCAGATGAGCGCCAGTGGACTTGGATGGATGAAGGATTGAATACTTTCATGCAATATCTTGCTGAGCAAGAATGGGATGTTGAATATAATTCAAGAAGGGGTGAAGCCAGGTGGATTACTGACTATATGAAGAGTGAGAACCAGGTCCCAATTATGACTAATTCAGAATCACTTCTTCAATTTGGAAATAATGCATATGCAAAACCTGCTACTGCTCTTGTAATACTTCGAGAAACTATTCTTGGTAGAGAGTTGTTCGATCAGGCCTTTAAAGAATACTGCTTAAGATGGAAATTTAAGCGCCCTACTCCATATGATTTTTTTAGAACTATGGAAGAAGCATCTGGTGTAGATTTGGATTGGTTTTGGAATGGATGGTTTTTTTCTACAGATCATGTAGATATTTCTATCAAGAATATTTATCAAGCAACATTAGATACACTTGATCCGTCAGAAAATCTTAAAAAGGACAGAGAAGACTTTGAGGTTGAACCAGACATGATCTCAGATATAAGAAATATCAATGAGGGTATTATTGAAAGAGTTACTGTTAGGCCTGAGCTGCTAGATATTTATGATCAATACGATAAATTTACGCCATCTGAAAGAGAGATGGGAGACTATGAAGATATTCTTGATGATTTATATGATAGAAATAATAGCGATCCTGAGTGGATGAAGAAAGCTCTTACAGAAGCTGTTGCTAAAAATGAACTCTATTATATTTTTGAATTTGAAAATATTGGAGGGTTAGTCATGCCCCTCCCTCTAAAGATTGACTATGAAGATGGTTCAAGTGAAGAGCTAAAAATACCTGCTGAGATTTGGAGAAAGAATCCCAAGAATGCAAGATGGCTTAAAAGGTCGATTAAACCAATAAGCTCAGTGGTGCTTGACCCATATTGGGAATTAGCAGATGTGGATATAGAAAATAACTACTATCCTCAAAGAATGATACCTTCAAGACTTAAACCAAAACCATATAGATCTAACCCTAAGAACTTAATGAAAGACTTAATGGAGAGAAACAAGCAAATAACCTCGCATAAATAATGCTCATAGCAATAGATTTTGGAATATCAAATACTGACATTGTTGTTAATGATAAAGGTGCATATAAATTTTTCTCGCATCCTACAGATGAAAAAATTAATGAGCGATTCCTAGAGAAAATTTTTTCTTATATAGATATACCTGCTGATAATTTCTCATTAATTGGAGTGACGGGAGGTAAATCTAGCGACCTTTCTGATGAATACCATAATGTAAAAATTTTAAAAGTTAATGAAGTAGATGCTATTGCTATGGGCGCAAAGTCTATTTTTAAAATAAATGATGGTCTGCCCTTTGTAGCTATAAGTGCGGGAACAGGTACCGCATGTATTTATAACGATAATGGAGTTACGACTCATCTTGGAGGTATCTCGGTAGGAGGAGGAACCCTTCAAGGACTATCTAAGAAATTATTCAATGAAGATTCATCAGCCACTCTTGAAAAACTATCATTAGCTGGAAATAGAACAAATCTTGACTCGCTTATCGGAGAGGTTGTAAATGATATTGGCTCTCTTCATCCTGAAATTACGGCATCAAACTTTGAAAAAGCTAAGTATAGCGATGATCATTCTAATAGTGATATTGCTGCGTCACTTTCAAATATGGTTGGAGAAATAATTGGAACTATTTCATATTTGAACGCTCTTCTTATGGGCGTAAGTGAAGTATTTTTTATAGGGAGAGTTGCTAACTTGGAGGTAGTCAGGACTGGGATAACTGATAGGCTTGCACTTGCAAATATAAAAGGTAATTTTGATAGTCAATCTGGGTTTGGTAATGCCCTTGGAGTGATGTTTTTCTTAAACAAGGAAAGTTGATATAATGTAATAAATTTACATGTTCAATTATGGTAATTACCGATAAATCACTAGTCATAACCTTTGCAATTCCTGTTTTTTTCTTATTGATTTTAATAGAGTATATTTATGGGAAATATGTAGGCAAAAATACATATAGACTCAATGATACTTTTACTAGTATATCTATTGGCATGATAAGTAGGTATCCAACCATGTTAAATCTTGGTTTTCAGAGTGCTGTATTTATTTATATAAGCTCTAATCTCAATCTAAATATGCTTTCTAATTTAAATCCAGCTACTTGGATACTAGCATTTCTTATGTATGATCTCTCTTATTATTGGATGCATAGAATGCACCATGAAATTAAAGTTTTATGGGCTACGCATAGCGTTCATCATCATGGTGAGGATTTTAATTTATCCACTGCATTGAGACAGACTAGTACTGGTTGGTTGTGGAAATGGGTTTTCTATTTACCTATGGTTCTTATTGGGATACCTGGGGAAGTGTTTGTAACAGTCGCTGGTATAAATTTGGTATATCAGTTCTGGGTTCACACTAAGCATATAGGTCATCTTGGTTTCCTAGAAAAAATATTTATAACGCCAATGAATCACGGCATACATCATGCTAAAAACAAAGAATATATTGACGCAAATTATGGTGGAGTTTTCATAATATGGGATAGGATGTTTGGCACGTATACCGCGGAGTTACCAGATGTTAAGCCTGTATATGGAACAGTCTCTGCTCTAAAAAGTTGGAATCCTATTTGGGCTAACTTTCAAGTTTTTTCAACAATGTTCAGTGATTCAATTAAAACTAAAAAATGGAGCGACAAAGTAAAAGTCTGGTTTTCTAAAACATACTGGAGGCCAGAGGACTGTATTGAAGAAAAAGACCCTAAAGATTTTTATGCTAAATTTAATCCAGAGGTTACAACAGATGTACAGATATTTAGTTTCTTTCAGTTAATCTTTACAATTGCTGTATCTGGGAGTGTATTGTTTTTCATATCTGAATATACAAAAATGGAAATTGCTACCATTGGGGTATTTATAATATCCCTGACCACCCTCACAAGCATGCTCCTACAAAGCCATAATGCCTATATCGCACTATTTATACTTTCATGCTTAGGTGCTGTTGGAATAACAAGCTTTGAGATCATTAATTATGAAGTGCTTTCATCAAAGCTTCTAGTTGCTCAATTTGGCATTAGTGCATTTGGTATTGCAGTAATAGCTATTTACAAGAAATTGTTTGGAGTTGAGTTAGCTAACGCTTGATTAAACCCAATCGGGACAAGGAAGGTCGTTATTAATTAAAAAATTTCTATTATAGAGCTTGCTTAAATACCTAGAACCCGAATCACACAATATAGTAACAATATTACTTCCAGCTTCCATATGTTTAGACATTTCAACTGCTCCAGCAACATTGATACCGGCACTCCCTCCAAGATACAAACCTTCAGTTTCAACCATCTGAAACATAGCGCTTAGAGCAGCTGTATCACTTATTCTTAATGGGATATCAACTTCCAACCCTTCAATATTTTTTGTAATTCTTCCTTGACCAATACCCTCTGTAACCGAAGAACCTTCTGATTTTAACTCTCCATCTTTGAAGAAAGAGTAAATAGCTGCGCCATGCGGATCAGCAAGGCCGATCTTAATATCCTTATTTTTGTCTTTAAGATATTGAGCTATTCCAGAAAGAGTTCCACCTGTTCCAACAGAACATATAAAGCCATTTACTTTTCCATCAAGCTGATCATATATTTCTGGCCCAGTTTCATTGTAATGGCCTATCTTATTCGCCTCATTATCAAATTGATTTGCCCATAGAACACCGTTGGGGTTCTCGTAAGATTCTGCAACTTTTTTTGAGTATTTCACATAATTATTTTCATCTTTATATGGAACGGCTGGAACTTCTATTAACTCTGCGCCACAAGCTCTTATAGTTGCTTTCTTTTCTTCAGATTGAGTATCTGGAATAACTATAACTGTTTTGAGACCAAGAGCATTTCCTACAAGTGCCAACCCAATACCCGTATTGCCAGCTGTACCTTCAACAATAGTCCCACCTTTTCTTATAAGGCCTTTTTTTATTGCGTCCTCTAAAATATATTTAGCTGCTCTATCTTTGACTGAACCACCTGGATTCATGAACTCTGCTTTACCAAAAATATTACAGCCTGTCTCATCAGAAAGATGCTCTAGTTTTATTAGCGGTGTATTTCCAATGTATTTAATCATTTAAAGGCTCGAGTCTCCTGGATCCCAGTCATTGCTGGAAATATTTAATTTATTAACTTCTTTAGCCGGGATTCCAGCAACGGTTGTCTCATTTTTTACATCTTTTAGAACTAGGCTTCCTGCTGCAATAACCGCTTTGTTACCAACAGTAATATTCCCTAAAATGGTGCTAGAAGCATATATTGTTGCACCACTTTTAATGTTTGGATGCCTCTTTCCAACCTCATTGCCCCTACCCCCAAGCGTAACACCCTGAAAAATTGAAACATCTGATTCGATGATAGCGGTTTCGCCTATAACAATTCCAGTTGCATGATCCATCATGACTCCTCCTGCAATCTTCGCAGCAGGGTGAATGTCTATGCCAAAAATTTCTGATGATCGATTTTGAAAAAATAGTGCCATAGTGTGTCTATTCTTATTCCAAAGGCAATGAGAGGCTCTATATGTAGCCAAGCCAAGAAAGCCTTTGTAGAACAATAATGGAGTTGAAAAGTAGTCGCATGAAGGATCGTTATTTTTAAAAAAGATAAGATCTTTTTCAATATCACTTTCTATATTCTTACAATCATCAAAAACATCTATGATAAATTTTTTGATATCCATAGCAGATAAAGCATCACTATGAAGTTTAGACGAGAGAATAGATGCAACTGCGTTGGTAAGATTTTTTTGAGATAAAACTAGGGAGTGTAAGAAAGAACCTAGTGATGGCTCTGCATCAACTCTTAGCTCTATCTCATCTCTAATGTTTTCCCATAAACTGTTGCTCATAATCAAAGATTATAAACTTAAACTATTAAGAATACCTATGGTATGCAAAGTAATATAAAATCAGAAATCTAGATAAATAAAATATTATGAAAAAAGTAAAAATACTAACCTTTTCATGTCCTGATCAATCAGGCATACAGGCAAAAGTTACAGGCTTAATGGACAAATACAATGCCTTCCTCACAGATGTGCAATCCTACTCTGATAAAGATACAAATAGATTTTTTTCTAGAATCGTTTTCTATATTGATGATGTAGAGATTGCAACAGCAGAATTTTTTTCTGAATTTAAAAATTTAGCAATGAAGCTTTCAATGCAATGGTCTATTGATGATGAATCTAAAAAAATTAGGACTGTTATAGCTGTTTCTAAAGAAGGGCATTGTTTGAATGATTTGTTGTATAGAGCGAAATATAGAGATATGCCCATAGAAATAGTTGGGGTAGTATCAAATCATGAAGTGTATAGAGAAATAGTAGAATTTAGTGGTATAAAATTTCATCATCTGCCAATAGAAAAGAATTCTGAGTCAAAAAAAATACAAGAGAATGAATTCAAATCTATCGTTGCTTCTAGTGGTGCTGAGCTAGTGGTATTGGCTCGATATATGCAAATTTTGTCAGACAACCTTGCAAATGAATGGTCAGGAAAATGTATTAACATCCATCATAGCTTCTTGCCTAGCTTTAAAGGAGCCAGGCCTTATCATCAAGCTTTTCATAAGGGTGTAAAGATTATTGGAGCTACTGCTCATTATGTTACTGGGGATTTAGACGAGGGTCATATTATTGAACAGGATGTGCAAAGAGTCTCTCACAATGATTCGCCAGAAGATCTAACAAGAAAAGGTAATGATATTGAATCAAGCGTTTTATCTAGAGCAGTTAGATGGCATGCAGAAAAAAGGGTTCTTATAAATGGGTCTAAGACTGTTGTTTTTAATAATTAGATAAAATGGTGGAGCTACGCGGGATCGAACCGCGGACCCCCTGCTTGCAAAGCAGGTGCTCTCCCAGCTGAGCTATAGCCCCATTTTGAACTGATAATTGTACTTTAAAAATAAAATATATCTACTCATATTTCTATAAATAAAAAAGGATGGCTTAGCCATCCTTTTTTTAGTAAAGAATAACTTAAGCTACAAAGTCATCGCCTTCTGACCAAGAACAGCCAGTAAGGCCTCCTGCTTTTAATGCTTTAAGAGTTCTAAGAACCTCGTCTGCATTTCTTCCAGTGTCCAAAGCATTTACTGATACATGCTGAATTGTTCTTTGATCATCAATAATAAAGGTTGCTCTATAACAAACTCCCTCTTCAACATTTACAACACCAAGTTCATTAGATAAACCAAGGCCGGTATCTGCAGCTAGTGAATGTTTTATATCACCAATTAAACTATTATCGTTTTTCCATGCAAGCTTACAAAACTCGTTGTCGCCACTTATTCCAATAACTGTTGCTTCATCAACAAGTTTATCCATTGCAGCAATTTCTGTTGGGCAAATGAATGTAAAGTCTTTTGGATAAAAGTAAATTACGCTCCAATCTTTTTTTAATGGCTCGTAATTTTCTTCTACAGAAACCTCAACAAGCTCATTATCACTATTAACTCCCTGAAGCTTAAAAGCTGGGAATTTATCACCTACTGTTAACATATTTTTTTCTCCATTTGTCTCAATCATCATTTCATGAGAAATATAATTGTACTATTTTATTTAAAAAAAAGGATGGCTTAGCCATCCTTTTTAGTACCTAAATTGAATTAGGCTATCTCTCCCACAAGACTAAAGTTTATAAGTAAAGCCTACTTTGAGTGTTCTTGGTTTTTGTGATCTTGCGCCGTCTTTTGGAGCTCTGGCAACAATATCTTCATGATCAAGAATATTTTCCATTACGAAATACACATCTGTTTTATCATTTAACGGTTTTCTTAAATTTAAATCTATAAATGAGTGGGCTTCAATGTTTTGATTCACGCCACAAGATGCTGTTGAGCAAGCACTTCCATTCTCTACAAGCCTGATATTTCCACTCAGTCCATTTGAATTAATGAACCCAACAACTAGAGCTAGAGAAGAGCTTGGTACATAAGGGACATCGTCACCTGCAGCAACCACGCCCCAATATTCTCCATCATCATCAAAGCTGTTTTTAAATGTTGCATCTGTAGAGGTAAATGTTAGCCCAATTGGATATACCATTCCCTCTGATCCATTAAATATATGAGATCCTGATATCTCTATCCCTGAAACATCTACAGCTCCACCATCAAAAATATCACCATCATTACAATCTCCACCTTGAGAATTTTTACAAACAGCCTTTAAGTTCTTATAGTCACTTGCAAAATAGAAGGCTTCGAGACTTGAATCATTTTTAGCATATCTAAAACCAAGCTCCATGTTATCTGCCTTTTCAGGATCTGTGCCAAACATTGCTGTCATCCCTTCGTGAAACCCAGCTACTAGCTGTAAGTTTTCGTTCAGATCATAAGTGGCTCCAAAACCTGTTGTGCTGTGGTCGCCGTCTTTTGTTTTTGGATACCCTGATGCAAGCATAGTCCTTGTTGGAACACCGTCATTCCACCTATTCTCGACTTGGTCGTAATCTTCAGAACGATGACCAATTGTCAGCGCTAATGCTCCTAGCGTAATTTTATCCTCTATATAAAAAGAAGTTGCCTTTGAAACTCTTAATCTATTATTACTTCCTGTATACCCTGAAGAACAAGCGTATAAAGCAGAGTTTGTTCCGTTTGCACTTTGATCAAAACATTCATAATTTTGATATCTGCTTTCAGAGTCTTCCATATCTCTATAACCAATTGTTATATTATGATTTTTTACATCAGTTGAAACTTTAAATTGGTAGCCTTCATTAGTATAGAACCTGTTGTTATGCTTTAGCTTAACCTGAACAGCCAATGTGCCATCTAAAATAGCTTGTGCATTTTCATTACCAGCATTAGCTGCAGAAATAACAGTATTGATTCCATTTCCAACTCCATGATCAGAGTTATTGTTTGCTTTATCTACTTTAAACCAGTCTCTGTGATAGTCATTGCTCCATGTTGATGCAATAACTCTAAATTTTTCAAAATCTCCCAAATATGTAAGAGACTTTTGATCGCCATCGTTATTCATTTCATCATACTGGGTCATTCCATATCTCACCCTTGGATTAGCATTAAAGCTTTGACCTGATAAACCAACATATGATTGATTAGATACCTCGTCTATATCAACCATTTTAAAGGTTACAGAATGATCTCCGCTCTCATATCTTGCTTTGATCATTAGATCTGATTTATCAAAACCTGTGTCGCCGCCAACATTCGCAATGCTATCAAACCCATCACTTTGATGTTCGTGAATCTCAACCAGCCCACCAAAATTACCAGATACTCCACCATAATATGCATGAGTTCTTAACATTCCATTTTGCCCAAACTCCTGAGTTAATTTTCCAGAAGCTAGCTCAGGTATAGGTGTACTGATCATGTTTATAGCACCCCCGATCGTACTTGGTCCTTGGCTAATTGAAGATGGTCCTTTTAGAACCTCTACTGAATTAATTCTTCCTGTAGTTGGAAAATAATATGCTGAAGAGGATGTATATGGTGCAGGTGCTACAAGTATGCCATCTTCCATAAGAGTAATTTTTGCTGACCTGTCTATTGATGTTCCTCTGATTGAAATATTTGGTCTAAGCCCATACCCATCTTCAGTTCTAAAATAAACACCTGGGACCGCTGATAAGATTTTATGAATATCTGTGTCCATTGCTTTCTGCAGCTCTTCATTGCTGACAACTGTTCCAGAACCAGGAAGCTCTTTTATGTCTGCTTTAGTTCCTATAATAGTTACAGTCTCCACTTCTTGGACATCTGCATAAATCTCGGAAGTAACTGAAGCAGCTGATAACAATAATATAATACCTATAGCTAATTTGTTTTGTTTGATAATTTTCATAATTTACCTTTTTGTAATTTTATATATGAGCCAGTAAATATATTTGTATAAAACGAAGATGAATAAATCCAATCACTTCTATAAATCCAATCACTTTTAGGGGAATATATATTCACCGGCTCTTGTAAATGCAAATGATAATGATTCTCATTTACAAATGCAAGCTCAAAAAGCTTTTATTTACATAAATATGATATTTTTTGATTAAGTTATTTTAGTTGTTGCCTTTAATAGCAAAAAATAAGCCAAGTGATAATAAGAATATTTGCTCACTCATAAACAGCTTCTCTGTGATAAACCAATCTGGATGCGCAATAGCAAAAGCGCCTATCATTATTACAACAACCGCCCCTCCGGACAATCTAGTAATAAGGTTTCCTATTTGATTAAACAAAAGGCCGCCTACAATTATACCGATTCCTGCAATAACCTCGCCAAGAGCAACTAGGCTAGTTATTAGTTCAGGCCAAATAATTCCTTTGCTTTCAAACCACACCACCATTTTTTGAGGCGGTAGCGGGAACTTTCCATAACCATGGAGAAAAAAAGAAATACCAAGTGATAATCTTAATATCCAAGGGGCTATACCCATAAATGGTTTTGCAATTTTTTCTAAAGTATTATTTATATTCATTAATTTAAGCCTCGTTTAATAAAAGTATATCCTCATCAGAGCAAATGTTGAAACCTTTGTTAACAATGAGTCTGTCCAGCTCATCTCTTCCTATATCAATTTTTAAATATATGGTTCCTGACCCAGAATTTTCTTCCTGCACTATACAACCCATACCATAAAGGTCGGACCTAAGCTTTCCAAGCGAGGCCTCTATTGAAACCCACCCTTTATAAATCCCGTTAAATAATTCAAGATTTATCTTCTCTCTTAGATGTTCAATGCCGAGGTTTTTCTCTGCAGATATCCATACCTCATCATTTGATTTTCTTTTTTCAGGATCTCTTAGTCCAACCAGGTCGCACTTATTATTGATTCTTATTTGAGGTATTTTTTCAAGACCTAGGCTGTTCAGAATATGATCAACCTCACTAATTTTTTGATCGTGATCAGGATCAGAGCAATCAGCAACATGTAAAAGAAGATCTGCTGATTGCAGCTCATCTAAAGTAGCTTTAAAAGACTCTATAAGCTCGGTTGGTAAATCTGATATAAAACCTACTGTATCTGAAAATAAAATTGGGCCAAGCTCAGGGTCAACATTTCTTCTTGTAACCGAATCAAGTGTGGCAAATAGTTTATCTGCAGCATACTGATTGCTTTTTGTAAGCTTATTAAAAAGTGTTGTTTTTCCTGCATTAGTGTAACCAACTAAGGCAACTAATCTATTCCTACTTTTTTTTCTTGCGTAACTGTTTAATTGTTTTTGCTTATGAGCTTTGACTAACCTGCTCTTTAGAGTTCTTATCCTATGTCCAATTAATCTTCTATCAGTTTCAAGCTGTGTTTCTCCAGGTCCTCTAAGACCGATACCCCCTTTTTGTCTTTCTAAGTGAGTCCACCCTCGAATGAGCCTAGTGGAAAGATGGTTTAACTGGGCTAACTCTACCTGAAGCTTGCCTATATGTGTTGTGGCTCTTGTAGCAAATATATCTAGTATTAATTCTGTTTTATCAATAACCCTTACTTTTAGTTTGAGCTCAAGGTTTCTGGCTTGTGAAGCAGAAAGCTTATGATTGATAATTACTAAGCCAATATCTGATCCATGGACTAACTCATATAGCTCTTCTAACTTGCCTTTGTTAATAAAATGGCTAATTGATGGTCTGCTTTGTTTATGAGAAGTGGTGCCTACTATCTCTGCTCCAGAGGACTGAACAAGATCAAAAAACTCTCTTTCGGCATCGTCAATTAATTGTTTTTCTTTAAGCGAATGAACATCAATGAAAACTAGAAATGTTTTTGTGTTAGCTTTTTCTTCTTTAAACATGTAATTAATATTGTAGAGATTTTATTTATATTTGTTACTATTATTAAGTAAATATAAATTCTTTAATTAAGGAGCATTTATTAATAAAGGTGAAAGAGCTGCGAACTCGTCACTTGCCAGTAAAAAAAGAAAGGCTGTCAGAGAAATAAAAAAACTCAGATTGGAAAAGAAATATAAAGAACTTCGAAAAGCTAGAAAAAATAAATAACAAAGAAGTTTAATTTTTATTAGGGCAAGTAAAGCCGCAAATATGGTGGCATAGGACTTTATTAATCAATAAAAATGGAAAAAATAGATAAATACATACCTTTGCTTATAATCTTGGGTTCTCTTTTTATAGCTTCAATAGTTTAAAAAGTTCTAGAATTTTTTTTCTTGTAGGCCGCATTTTCCGGAAGCCCTGACTTCAACTTTTGGGCTCGAGTTTTTTGAACCTTTTTTATTTTTTAGCCAAATATCTCCTTGAATCTTTCCTTTGCCGGTAAACCAATTAAAAGAGTTGGTAACTCTATATAGTTCAACCTCATATTCAGGAAACAAAGGATGCTGATCGCCCGGCTGCATTGTATGAAATACCTCAATTCCTGTTTCACTAACTTCGGATGACCACGATGCATTTGGATTAAGCCATATAGGAGAGGGATCGAATGTATGAGTTAATGATTTAAATTTTTCAGCATTCATATCGGCTTGCCAATATTGGACTACATACATTTTATCTTTTTCCCAATCCTCAGAAGCAAAGCTTGTTTTGGCTCTTTGAAGAAGAAAAAGTGATTGTTGAGTTTGTGTGGCAAGATTTTTAAAAAACTCTATGCCTTCTGATAGATATGTCTTCTTAATATCCTTATAAGTAATTGAGTAAGTACCATCAAGCTCACATAAAACTTTAGATTGCTCAGCATAAAGAGTTATTGAGAATAAAAAAACTATAAGAAATCGCATAATTAATATTATAAATCGTTAAAGCTAGTTCTTAAATAGCCTACCTTCAACTGAAGTTCCTTTTATCTCAATATTCTTTATTAGCAAGGGGTCAATGGTGAGAGGATTGTGAGATAGAATTGTAAAATTAGCATATTTGCCAGGGCTAATACTGCCATAATCATCCTCAAGCCCCATCGTATATGCTGAATTTAAAGTAACGCCTTTCAAGGCCATTAAAGCAGATATTCTTTGATTTGGGCCAGCAACTTTACCTGCATAATTAACTCTGTTAACAGCTGAATGCATTAATACAAGAGGAGAAGCTGGCGCCATTGGCATATCAGAATGAAGCGAAATTGGTATATTTGCAGCTGCGACATCTCCCAGTCTCACCATCTGTTGAGACCTCTCAAATCCAACCCCTTTTCTACTGTAAAGATCTGACAAAACAGAAACATAGTAAGGATTTGCACTCACTATAACCCCCAAAGCTTTCATTTTTTCAATTTGATCTTTTGCAGAATACCCAAAATGAACAATGGTAGTTCTATGATCTGTTCTAGGATTTCTTTTCATATTATCATCAAGCACATTAAGTATTCGATCCAACCCTTCATCGCCATTTTGATGAACATGAATTTGATAGCCGGCATCCCAATAGAGCTGAAATGTTTTTTTAAAAACATCTCCTTCCATTAGCCATACGCCCTGATGTCCATCTAGATACCCATCTCTTAAAACCATATTTTGTGAATACATGGCTCCATCAGAAAATAGTTTTATATGTTTTGGTAAGAATTGAACCTTGCCGGCACCCCAAGATAGGTGTTTTTTCGTTTCATACAAGAGGTCTTCTATCTCCATATTTTCAAGCATATATAGCGCGCTAGGAATATAAAAAGATCTAAATGGAGTATCTATGTCACCAAAAACATAATTTTTAACCTTTTGAATTTTGGGATCATACATTGCCCCAGGATTGCCAATTAGAGTTATTCCATTCTGTTGAACATAATCCTCGGTAGTTTGAAGGCCTTTAATTATTCTTTCTGGCGATGCAAGATATGCCATAATTTTTGGCATAACTGCAATTAAGCCTCTTTCAGAAAAATGCCCTTTTTCAAGATTAGCAAGTTTCTTATCGTATTCATTGAGATGGGCAATATCTTTTTCGCTTATATTAAAAAATTCAAGCGCTTTAGTATTAAGTATGAATTCGTGGAAAGATCTATGGATAATAAGAATTGGTCTTTCTTTAGATATTAAATCTAGATCATCTCGATCTAGCTCTCCATGAAAATAATGATGGAAGCCCCAGCTTATTAAAGGGTTTTTGACATCCCCATTCAATCTCTCGGTCTCAATCAACCTATCTAAATACCCCTTTCGCTCTCTAACGCCTTTGCTAGACTGACCTAGAATAGCCCAATCATCAATAGCGACAATGGATGAATTCATTGTTATTGCTGCAAGTAAGGGGTGAATATGATGCTCAATGAAACCTGGAACGATAACATCATCCTTAAACGTTTCATCAACCTGAGCATTTGGATATATCTTAAGGATATCTTTGAAATAGCCAACGGAAAGTATTCTTTCATCCTCTATCACGAATGCATTGGCATCATGAAAACGATCATCTAAAGTAAT
>ERZ1039804.260-NODE-260-length-34341-cov-8.197778_pt1 | contig 34341 bp, 57 predicted proteins | sample MGYA00383089_ERZ1039804 | MGnify/ENA primary metagenome ERZ1039804 (study PRJEB29581, sample SAMEA5548359) | metagenome | biome: marine; feature: coastal; material: water | depth 1 m | study: Short-term variability in the microbial, nano- and picoplankton dynamics...
ATGTACCAAACTCAATATAATCATTAGGTGCTGGTGTAGCTGTTGATAAAAATCTATAAGGTATCTTTCTAGCAAATGAAGTTATTTTCCATTTAATTTTACCGTTAAAGTTTTTAAGTATCGAGCTTTCATCTAATATAACTCCTTTAAAATCTTCTTTATTAAAGTAGTGTAATCTTTCATAGTTACATATTACAATGCTTTTAGAATGGCTACCATCTTTGGAGTATTCTATATCTGTAATACCTAACTTTTCAGCCTCTAAAATAAATTGAAAAGCAACAGCTAAAGGAGTTAATATTAATACTTTACCGCCTGTATGATTAACAATGTTTTGAGCTATTGATACTTGCATTAAAGTCTTACCTAATCCAGTATCAGCAAATATAGCCATACGACCTTTTTTAACAGCTTTCTCAATAATAGCTTTTTGAAAGTCAAAAGCCATATCAGGAATGTAATTAGCATCAAAACCGAACTCTCCGATAGTATGCTTTTTGTTTTCTAAAAATTCTAAATAATTCATAAGTAGTACTGTTTAACTTTTACAAATTCTCCATATCTGTTAGGTACATCTAACCATCTATCTTTAATTTCTATACCCTCTTTTCTAAGGTCGCAAACTCTTGAAGCTAGTCTATAGATACCTAGCTCATTCCATGCTTTTAAAGGGTTAATTGTTTGACCTTGCTCTAAATAGGTGAGCAGCCTTTTGTTTTGGTTCATAATTGTTTGTTTGTTTCTACAAGTTTAATATTAAATTTTTATTATTCAAAGTTTTAACTGTTGATTTTCTAACCTTAATTCATAATTAAGTTCTCTTATTTGTTTATTCTGATCCTTTAACCTTTCTACATAATCTTTAAGAGCTTCTATTTCATCATAAACAATAGCACTAAAGAACTCTAAATCCGCTACACCATCAATACCAGCTTTAACTATTTGTGCAGTAGGCTCATTAATTCTATTAGTATCCTCATAAGCCTTATAAACTTTTCGTAAAGCTATATCAGTACCTATTAAAGAAGTTTTAACCTCATTCCTAACACTACCAGATAAAACAGTTTTATCTTGCTTAAATAGATTGTAAATAGGTCTATCTGTTAATTTTATTTTCTTGCTTATCATATTTAAAAAGGTAAATCATCATCATCATAACTCATTCTATTCATAGCCTGATGTTGTTTAGTTTTTATTGCTTGGTTTCCTAGAATATCCATCTCAGTTTGACCTACATCAGAATAAGTTTTATCAAGTGGGTTAATATTATCTATAAAATATTTACAATGGTTAGACCATCTCAATTCTATTGGTGCATCTCTTGGAGTTACTCCACCGCCTGTAATAGTTTCTTTAACCTTTCGTACATGTAGCTCTCCTAAATTCCATCTTTCGCTATGCTGTGTCATTCTGTGAATAGTCCAAAAGTCATCAGCCCTATTAGCAAACTTTTGACCACCCTCTGTATCAGCTTTCTCAGGAGCTGCTAAATGTCCTTCATAAATATGCTCTTTAGGGTATCTATTTCTAGCAGCTTGAGTAACTAAGTGAGCATTAACAAATACATTAGTATTTTGTTCACTTGCAAATATTCTAAGATTAGCACAAATATCATAATCTTCTTGGTGCTTGTTTCCAGTTTCTACCATTAGAGAGTTAAAAGGATCTACTAAAAGTCCATCATGATGCTGTTTATTAGCAAGCTCCATAATATCATAAGCTGAATATCTTTTATTATTAGGGATGAACTCAAAACAGTCTGTAATCTCATGGAGCGTATGTTGGAAGCCTTTATCATCTTTAATAAAATCTTTATCCATTCTTTTCCCTGTCCAAAAGTTAAATATTTTAAATACTTGCGAACGTACAGTATTTTCAGATGAATAGATTAAAAGCTTTTTATTATGCAGCTTTGCCATACAAACAAAGTACCATAAAAGTACATCTGTTTTTCCAACATTATCATGCCCGTTAACCATATTAAACTGTCCTTGTTTCCAGCGTACATGATTATCAAACTTTTCAACTCCTATTTTTAATCCTTGTTCTATTTTCCCTAGCCTAATATCTTCTAGCCCTATAATCTCATCATAAGGTTTAGTGTATATTTTGTTCATATCATTTATTTAACCAAGGAGCTTTAGTTTGTTTGTTTGTTATCTCTTTAGGCTTATTGTAGTTTAGCCAGTTTCGAAAGTGTTTTAGTATTTCTCCTATTTGTTTGTTTTTAAATGTAGGTGTTATTTTTTCAATTTCTAAAAACTCATCTAACTTTTTTTTAATTTCTTCTTTAGAAGTCTTTAATCTCATTTCTAAATTCTCAAAACTTGTTTCATCAAAGGTCTTTAAAACTTTATCTCTTTTAATATCTTCTATTCTATTCTCTTCTATACTATTATTAGTTGAAGAGGTGTTTAACTGGTCTTCAACAGGTGTTGAACTAGTCTTATTTTTTTTACGTAGTGATGCTGACTTTTTACCGCCATTACTCTTAACCCTTCTTAGTAGTTGATCTTCTTGTAATTGTTCATCTAAAAAATTAATTATCACTTTACCATCTTTAATTTTAATTATCTCAGCTTCTATAAGTTCATTAATAGTATCATCAGATTTAAACTTTTTTCTTATGTATCTCTCTGTTAACTTTCCAACTTTAGCCCAATAGATACTACAAATATTTATAAATATTCCCTGTGCCTCATAGCTTTCACATGTTATATCTCCATTAGCCCACTCACCTATAAAAAATTTAAAGTAGGGTATTTCTTTTGCCATATTATTTATTTATTAGTTTGTTTATGTTTTTAATGTCCTGTAAGGTATCAAAATCCTTTATATCTATAAAGCCTTGAATCTGTCTGTTATAATGTACTAGATTAGTCCTATGCTTGTTTAAAACAAAAGCAACATCATCCTGAATTACTCCGAGCTTGCAGCATGCAAAGTAACTAAACATTTTTCTAACTTTAACATATTTTCTATCTCTATCAGATCCTTTAACTAATTTAGGATGGACATTATAATAATCACATATTAAATTAAGTAAATCGTAAGGAGTTGTTAAAGGTTTTTGATTGTAGTTTAAAAAATCTTTTATTTCTTTAACTGATAGACCTTTCTTAGTTAGCTCGATGGCTAAAGAAACATCATGCCATTTGTACATTTACATTCTCTTTTGCGTGAAAGTCATAAGCTTCTATATTACTTTCATATTCTTCAGTAATATTATTAACATCATTAATCATATTAGTATCACATATCTCTACATATCCAGACATATTTTTATACTGGTGTAATACAGTAGCATGATCTCTATCTATTTTTAATCCTATGTCTTTTAAACTCTTTCGAGTTAGTACCCTAGCAAGATAACAATACATTCTACGAGCTTCTACTTTATAGCCCTGCCTTGACCTACTTTTTAATTCATCGTAAGTTATGTCATAGAATTGACATACAGTATCAATTAATATATCTATCCTATCTCCATCAGAGCTTTTCATTTTTTCAACTCTAAGCTTACTGATTATCTCTTGAAATGTCATCCCCTTTTTAGTAAGGCAGTACACATTATGTAAATTAATTTCGTTACAATTCATGTTTATTTTTGTTTTTGATATTCTTTTAAACGTTCTAAATCTTCTTCTACTTCTTGGTATAAATCTTTAAGCTTTCTGGATGTTTGGTAGGACACTAGACCTACCTCATTTTTAAATTCAGCTTGTTCAATTTGACTTCCAAATTCAGCTAGTGAACTAGCAAAAATCATAAACATTTCTTCAAATTTGTGTAATTCTTTCATTTTGTTTGTTTTTAATTGTTTTCGTAAAGTTTTATTATTTCTTCTACTGCATTCATCTTATGTAAGTATCTAATTGATCTGGTAGAGTGCAGCTTTTTTTCGTAAAAGTTTTTTAAATCAATTAACTCAATATAGAATTTAGTTTGTTTGTTCATTGTTTTATCCATTTATAAAATCTAATACACTACCTAATGCCTGAGCTTTATTTAAATACTCTTTTGAAGCTGTTAAATGATATTCTCTAGCTGTTGTTAAAAGAGGATCTTCTTCTTTGTGCTTTTCTAAATGCTCATTAGCACTTTCTAAATACAGTTTATGTAATCTTTCTACATAAATTCTTACATATTTTACTTCCTGTTCCATAATGTTGTTTGTTTAAAAGTTTGTTTATAAATCAAATATAGTAATAAATTCTTAATACAATCACTTTAGACAAAAAAAAACTCAAAAAAATTAATTCTTGAGCTTTCTTAGTGGTGGATGTTGTATTAAATAGGTGTAATAATAAATTCAACTCTAGGATCTATTTTATCTAAATGCTTTTTAGCAACTATCTCTAAACACTTGTTATCATTCTTTATAACCTCAGCTTTCTGGAGACAATCCAGGATCACCTTTAAACTATTATCTAAATCAGGTCTTCTAGAGTCATAATAAACATCTATAGTAAACTTAAACTCACTTTCTATAAGTTTATACTTATAGTTTAACATCTGTAGCTTAAAACTATTCTCATAGCTTTCTAGCTTCTTTTGCTTTCCTAATCCACATCTATTACCTAATCTAATTACTTTATAGCAATTACTTTTAGATGGGCAGTTACCTTTAATGATGTACTTTTGACTCACTAAGCTCCATTTTTAAAGTACTTATATCCTGTTGAATACTATTCAAAGTATCTCTCAGGCTATCATATTGACTTTTAATTCTCCTGTAGATAGCTTCAGAGCTTGCCTCTAATAATCTAACATCTTTTAAATCTACTTCAGCCTTCATACTTGCTTTAAATTGAGCATCTCCAGTACTAACATAGTTAAGTATCTTTTCAGCTGTTAAGCTCTTTCTATTTGCATAATTAGTATTATACTGTTCTAAAGCATCTCCGACTAATACACTAAATCTATACAGATAACCGCTTAATCTTCTTTTAGCCACTATTAATCTATCTATATCTTTAAAGTCCTTTCCTAAACCAGAATAGAGGGCTAATATACCCTCTATTCCTTTTGTTAGTTCCTCTAATTCTTTGCTATCCATTAGAAAGGTAAATCATTTGTATTAGTAGTATCCATTGATGGAGTAGGAATATTACTAGATTCTTTAGGCTTCCATGTGTTAATAGCTGCATAACCTTTGCCACTCTTACCTACTTTTAAATCTAGGTTTATCCATTCATCAGATTTACCAGATAGCCATTTAATTAAATCAGCTCTCTTGATACTTAATGAGCCTTTTACAAAATCAGGTGCCTCGTTTCTTGGAAGCTTAAAAATTATCCCTTCTGGGAATTCTAAATTGTTATCCATAGTTATTAAAATTAAAAATGTTTATTAAATTGTTCACGTGGATCTAAAGGCTCTGAGTTTTCCTTTAAGTATCCTATTATTTCATTAGCTCTATCATATTTTAACTCAGTATCAAATAACATTTTTTCTATTTCATCTTTTTCCTCTTGAGGGATGGTAGATGTAATTATTAAGTTTTCTATTATTGTTATTTGCCACTCTGTAGCATTCTCAGTAGTATTATCGAATCCCATTTACTTCTGATTTTTGATTGCATTAGCAACTTCATCAGCACTAGCTACAGAAGCATCTACACCTATAGCGAAATTGGCTAAAGCTCTACCCCATGCAGAAGTTTCACAGTTTTCTACATAACTAGTTTTATTTATGTATGAACTATCACTTTTCTCCATAGCATAACCAGTAGCCACTACATCATTTTGCTCATTTAGGATAGAAGCTTTAAAACATATCTCAGCACTTTTCCAAGCTCCTTTAGTTTCTTCTCCTTCTTTCCATGTCATATACTTAGCATCTTTTTGATATACTATTTCACTTATTAATTTATAGCCTGTGAAATGCTCTCTAAAGTACTTCACACGTTCATTAACTGTTACGTATGCTTTACCTTTAATATCTACTGTTTTCAATGCTCTCTCTAGTCCTGTAGCCATGCTTTGTTTTTTAACTGGATTAATAAAACAGCATCCTTATCAAAAGCTTTAATAATTTTACTAAGCTTACTAGATGCCTTGTTAATACTTTTCTTCTCCTGATGGATAACTACATTATCATGCTTGTTATTAAGCTTCTTAATAGCTCTTATTCCATCTGCTAACTCTTTATTCGAGTTTTGGGAGTTCTCATGTAGAAAACTCCCTAAATCATCATCATTCATATTTATTTGTTTTAATATAAATCCTTAAACTCTTCTATCGCTAAAGCATCAAAATTAACTTTAAAAATACTCTCATATCTTTCTATTAACTCATGACACTCTACACCATCTTCTTCTATATCACTATCTAAATAGTACTCTGCTGATGGTGGGTTATTACGATCTCCATTATCATAATCGCAAGTTACATTAACTGTAAATTGTCTTTCTGATGTTTCTCCTAATAATACTGTTACTTGTTCTGTAGTTCTCATAATGTTTGTTTTTTACTGTTTGTTTTTCTTGTTACTCAAATATAGTAATAATATTTTAATACAATACTATAAAAATAATATTATTTTAACATTGTTATAAATTCAATTTGTAATTCTCAAATCACAAACAGTCGCTCAAGCTAATTTATAAAGGTGTTATAAAAAGAAGAGCCTAAATAAGCTCTTTAAAATATTTTAATTCAGCTTCTTTTCTAGCTTTAATAGCATTGTTTTTGTCATTATAACAACCTAAATGCTTTTGAATACCTTTAATTTTTATGTAAGCAACAAACTTTCCTGTTTTGTTTATAAAAGCAACTCCTTTATATCCAGTTTTACTATCTTTTCTTATTCTTTGATTTATGCTTTGTGTGGTTTTATCTGCCCACCTACAATTATCAGGAGTATAATCACCATCAACATTAATCCTATCTATGGAATATGTTTTATTTGGTTTTTCCCCCATATCTCTATAAAAATTTAAAAAACTATCTTTCCATTTATCACAAACTTTAATACCTCTTCCACCATAATAATTATAATCTTTAGAGCTTTTATTATAGCATCTTCTTTTAATTCCACACCAAGCATCATAAATTGGAGTTCTGTGCATACCGTGTTTTTCGTATTTCATAATATTAAAAATAAAAAGAGGGGTAGGCAATAGGTGAGATAGAGTGCCTACCCTTTATACTCTAATAAATAAATTTTTAGATAATCTCACCTATCTGAGTTGCAATATACTAAATAATTTGCTCTTTACGAATTTTTAATTCAGTTACAGTCTTTAGATTTATCATTCTAAAACCGTTTTTTTGCATATCCCAAACAGGAAGTAAACCTTTCTCTACTGGGTTATAAGCCATCCCTTTACCGTTTACACCTTTCTTTACATGTAATCGAGCTACCATAGTTCTTTCTGATCCATCTTTCTTAATAAAAGTAACTGAGAAGATAGTGTTTTGAGCTGTTTGAATTTCCGCTAATGTTTCTTTAAAGTTTTTCATGTTGTTTGTTTTTGTTGTTTGTTGTTATTGTTACTTCAAATATAATACTTTTTTAATACAAATAGCAAGTTTTAAATAATATTTATTTTTAGACACAAAAAAAGGAGGGGTAACAAATCCCTCCTAAACAAACAAACAAGAACCCTGAGAGGGGCTAAGAAAATCTTAATTAACTTTTCCGAATAAACTTATAAAAGTTTCCTCAGAAATAACACCACTTAAAAGCAAGATAGCCAATATAACTGTAATAGCTACACCTACCTTCTTTTTATTAAGCTTGTTTTTACCAACAGCCTCTATACCATCTACCACCGCTTCACTCTTAGCAGTCATAAACCATTTACCTACTGCATTTATTGCTTTTTTCATTTTAATTGTTCTTTATTAGTTATTTTAATTTTAAGTATATCGAACTCTCCTAAGAGCTTTAAAAACTCTTTATATGTCTTTTTACTATTACCTACAAAATCTTTACTCTTAGTAGATCCTAACAATACACATCCATGAGTATGAACAGCTTTATTACCAGAATGGATACGGATACCGCTAAATGATACACCTTTATTATCTTTTACCGTAAGATCAGGCTTATTATAAAGTAATGGCATAAGCTCTTTAAATCGATTAGAATAGCTCATAGTCATGCTATACTCTCCTTCTGGTATAGCTGTCTCTCCATAGACTTTTATACCCTCTCCCCTTACTATATCTTCTAATGTATAACAGAACTCAACACCATCTATGAATAACCTGCCTATAGTGCTTATACTTGTATAAGTATCTCTGATAATAGTGATGTGCATTACTTGTAATTTAGCCTCTTCATAAAGCCTTTAATCTCTCCTATATCAGAAGCAATATTTTTTAGATCATCTTCTACATCGCTTATTTTAGCTTCTAACTTAGAATAATTTTCTTTATTATCTTCCTTTACAGATTTAACATCCTTTTCTAATTGCTTAATCATTAGTGAGTTTTTTTCAGTCTTATTATTAAAGCGAATAAAACCAGCGAATAAGCCACTCAATAAAAGTATAAATTGTATTATATTTTCTATTGTGATTTCGCTATCCATTATTTATTTTTTAATTTCTTTTAATATACTTTCTATTATTGTTTTAGCCTCATTAATTTGATTCAAATACTTTGAAGCCTCTACTCCTGTTAATCCTTTAGGTAAATCTGCTAAATAAGCTAAATTAACCAATAATTCTAATGCTTGTTCTTTGTTCATAATTAAATATAATAAATAATAAAACTATAACTGTATAATAAAATTATTCCTCATTAACTAATACAACATTATCTAAATCGTATCCAAAAGTATCAGCTATTATCTTTCTTTGATCTTCTGCATAAGTAGCTAATGACCATGTTAAAACCTCGCTTACTGGATAAGTAAAATTCTTTAATCTTTCTCCATCTAATTCAGCTTTAAAAAAATATTTTCCATTGTTATAAGCTTCAGAAGATATGTAAATATTATACTCAACTTTTAAAAGTCCATCGTTTATAACTCCCTTATCAGAAACATCAACTTTAATAATTGGATTTGTAAAAGTAGTTCCAAAATCTGCAACTAAATCTCCTGTAATTTGATAATGTATTTTATTTTTAATCATTTTATTAATTATTTAATTATACTATTTTTAAAGTTCCGCCATCATTGTAAATATCGCCAGAACTTAAACCACTTGAGCTAGTTGGTAAATTATAAAAAGATATATTACCATTATCTTTAAATTCTGCATTTTTATTTGGTGTTGTATCATCATCATATAAAGCCAAAGTTGTGCCCGTAGTTGTTCCCGTTCCTTTAATAACTGTTACACCTTGTAAACTAATATCTTCACTCCCTAATAATGTAGGAGTAGTTGTTACATTTGGAGCAATAGCTAAGCTTGTATTGTGAAAAAAACTTAAACTATCACCTATCTCAAACCTTCTATTTGAAGTAGTGAAGTCAGTTGTAGCACTATACCCATTATTTAAGTAAAAGCCATGTTTACTAGATGTATCTGCTAAATGCTTAATATCTCCGTCATTCTTTCTAGCCTTAAAAATTAAACTTTTTGCATAACCACTATAGACTGATGTTTCATAAAGTTCTATCCTTGCACCATTACTTATTGAATTATTGCCTGCGGTAATCCTCATTACAAAAGCAGCCTCTGCTTTAGCGTCTAAATCAAATACAGGAATATCATCAAAAGTTAAAAACTTATTATTGAAATTAAAAGTTGTAACATAAGAAACATTATTTATATTTAAATTTCCATTATCTAACCATTCCCAAGTTTTAAAAGGAGTTCCACTACCATTGTACAAAGCTAGAGTAGTACCCGTAGTAGTGCTCGCACCTTCTATTTCAAACGTACCATCTTTAAATCTTAAAGTATCTGTTAATGTTGCTATTCTCCCCGTTCCGACTGTATCATTAGCCGAATAAATAGTATTACCACCACCACCACCACCACCAATAGCAGCCCATGCAGCACCATCAAAGCTCATTAAGCTATCGGCATTCTTATCATAGCATAAACTACTCTTTTGAGGTGTTATAGCATTCCACGCAGCACCATCATATTTAACCCAGTCTTGTAAAGCAACAGAACCCCAACCAGCATTAACACTAGCACCACTAGATAAAATATAAATATCATTGGTATTACTTGTAGGAGGCGCTACACTACCATCTACAAAATTTAAGGCAGCTGGTAATAATAATTCATCTATACTCTCTAACTCTCCTTTTTCATTTTTCCACGCATAATCACCATTATTAGCATCTGGATGCCATTTAGGGTTATGTATATCACCTGATGCAGTTATATTTTTATGTAGTATTGCCATATTTTAATAAAATATTATTCCTTTTTTATTTACTTGAGGTGGATTATCACAGTCATCAAACAAAGGGAATTTTGTACTATCTGCATCTTTAGCCTCTTTGATATATTCTATCATATCTTTTTTCCAAAAATCAGCCTTATTAATGTAGAAATCTCTACTCTGTGAATATTCAAAGCTTCTAGCTTGACTAGATTGCTCTGTGTTATTCTCCATAGCACCTTGATTAGTTAATTGAGTATGTACCTTAGAATATACCTCATAAACTATGTAATGAGCTAGCATAGGTTTTATAAACTGATTTACTATAATAGTATTATCTCCTGTTAAACTAGCTCCAGCAATCTGAGTTAATAATTCATCATAATACTTTACACCTAATACACTTTTAACATACTTTCTTTGACTTGTTAAAATATACTTATCAAAATAAGCTGTATCAAAATAATTATCATTTATAGCTTGACTACTCACCTCCGTTGAGGTCATCATCTCAGTATTATACGCCATATTAATTAACCTTTTTCAATTTCTTTAATCTTACTTTCAGCCCAACTCTTCATACTTTTACCTCCCCATAACAAGTAAGAAATAGTACCACATGCCTTAGTATCTGATGGATCATAGTATTCTTCAGCTCTTGATAAATAACTAAAAGTCCTTTTTATAGTGCTAAAGCTTAAACCTCTTTTATTAGCTATATCCTGTGCTCTTTGCTTTCCTACATTAGTAGCACATTTATTATTAACCTCATCATTTAACTTAATACCTCTCTTAGCATTGTTAACCGCTGCATCAGGGTAATCAGCATAAGTTTTTACATAGACAAAATCACTAGCACTAGCATAAACATCATCATCTTCTTTTTCTTCAGTGTCTTCTATATTTGCTACCGCATTTTGGTTAACAAATATATCTCCTATACCACCTTCCAACTCATCTAAACCGAGCATCTTACGAGCCTCATTAATAGTAACTACACCATTAATATCTACTCTTTCTGAATTACCTACAGGAGCTACATTTAAAATACCTATTTCAATATTACCATATTTAGTATCTCTTGAAATAATCTTATTAAGCATCTTTAATATAGGCTCTTGGAAGTCTGGAATAACTACGCTATTCATAAACTTATCGTATTCATCCTTTATCTGTTGGTTACTTCCTAGCTTACCACCTGTTTCTATACCAGCTAAACTAGGTGTAATTCTATGAGCTGTGATTATTGCTTTAGTAGTTAATTGAGATAACTCTAAAAACTCTCCATCTCTTTCTCTTTCGAACTCTTTTATACTTGCAGCCTGCTCAGGACTATCTAATAATTCTACTAAGAATTTATCATTGTTAGCCTCTCCTGTAAATTTGTCTTTAATCTTATCAACGTACTGTTGTGCATTCATCCCGTCTGGAACTTCTCCAAACATCTGAATTAATACGGATGGAAAGAAACCATTATCAAACTTATCAATATTGTACTTTGACATTCTGTACTCAATATCAATCCAATCTAAAGCACCTACATAATCAGGCAATCCATAGTAATTAAACTCAGGATACTTTCTCATTCCATGAATTAAGAACTCTTTTTGACTTGTACCATCGTAAAATTCTAACTCATTTACAGGGTATTCAGCACTAGGGGTATTACTTAGCCCAATATCACGCCAAAAATTAGATAAATAAGCTCTCTTAGTATCTTTAGACTTTCTTACTGTTGTAGCATCTTCAGAATATAAAGCTGTATAATCACCGCTTTTTTTAACATGAGGATAGTAGTTACCCGTAATAATATAAGATTGTATCCATTCACAGAATACATCATATAAACTTTGTCCCTCTGGATTAACCTCTTTACACCACTCTTTGAAATCATCAGGTAAATCATCATACATAACAGACTCACCATCTACAGTAAATGTAAAATACTTACCTTTTACAAAAGTAATTTTTTGATTTATAATACTTGAATGAGTAGATGATCTTCTAGCTCTTTTTGCTAAATCATTTACATAAATATTATCAGAATCTTGGAAGAAAGGAACCCACTTTTGAAGTATATCTTGGTTAGTTTCCTTTTCTTTTTTTATTATCGGTGTAGTTATCGGATCAGATTTAACACTACTAGCCTTAATATTATTAATCTTCTTTTGGCTCATTTTTAACCTCTTCTATTTTTACAATATTTTTGAAACCAGCATTAAATAACTTCTTTAAATCCTTTTGACTAGTTTTTTCAGTAAGGTAGATAACACCTACTATACCATTTATTTTTTTGCCTAGAAAAGATGGCTCTATAATAAATTTTTTCATATTATCAAATATAATAAAAATAAATTTCTTTTAGTAAACATAAAAAAAAAAGGGAGAGCTTTTAACTCTCCCAATGTTGACCTAACAACTATCCAATCATAAACCTAATTATGCAATATTATGAACCGAAGGAAACAGTACCGCTAGAGTTAGTTTCAATCGAACCAACAAACTCTCTTAATAGTTGAGCTTGCTTTCCAGCAAAAGTAACAGTATAACCGTTTTGCCCTTGTAATTCAGCTTCTAAAACCTCATTAGCCATAGCGTTAACAGCTGCATCTTTACCCATAATTTCATCGAATCCTAAAACAAATGCTTTATTAGCACTAGTTTCTTTGTTGTAAGTTTCAAAAACTACAACTAAACCACAAGACTCAATGTAGGAATTAATACCTTTTGCTTTCACTTTCTCCATTTTTGGAGCAAATACTTCTAAAGAAGTTTCATAAGAAATAGAACCATTTTCTCTACTTCCTTCTGATGAATATAACTTAGTTTCTAATTCTCCTTCTATTTCGTAAAACTTATCATCAGTAGTACTTAAAGTAACCGCTGTATAAGAATGATCAGAACCAGAAGCAGTAAAACTAGATATATCATCCTTGTTTATAACGAATACACGCTTAATTCCTCCACGTCTATTTTCATCGTTACAAGCTAGTAAAATATCAGTTGTAATCTCTGCCATTTTAATTAATTTATTTAGTTAAAAAAATGCCCCCCATAAAGAGGGACTTTATTATTTTAGTAGTAGAAAGAGATTAATTCTCCAAATACAAACTGAGCACCCATTTTGTACTTAGCAATAATTTTTAACAATTCATCATCGTCATCATTACTTCTAAATTTCAATTGAGATCCAGCATCAGCTACATCAGTTCCAATAACTAAGTTATCATCTACTGTGTAAACTAGCATATTCTTTCCTATGTTAGCATTAGGGTTAGTACCATCAGCTAACTGAGTATCCCATCCAGTAATTTCTACAACAGGAATACCTCTAAAAGTAAGAGATTGTCCATCTTGTAATAACTGAAGTCCTAAAGCATTTCCAGTACCTAACTGCTCATAAGTAGTCATTAAGTTATCTACGATTGTAGCAGTAACTCTAAAAGACTTAGATGCGTTTGGCATTTGTCTTAATACTTTAGTTTGGTTTTCGTATGCAGACTTTAACAAAGTGTAAGCACCATCAGCAACTAAATCACCGTTAGTATCTTCGATATTTGCTATAGCTGTCATTTCAACATACTTCCCTAAAGAAGCTGAATTATCAACGAATAACTGAACAAAACCATCAAACTGAGCATAATCAGCAGCAGCAGCAGTAGATGCAGCGAACCAAGCCATACGACCGTTATCATCTGCAATTGCTTCAGCAACTCTCTTTCTAGCTACTTCTCCTACTACAGTATCAGTTAAATCATCAATAGATGTTCCTGATCCGTAAAATTCTTCGAAGATAGTACCGTAAAAAGCATCTCCACACTCCTCAAGATTTACTTTAAGTTTTGCAACTTCTAAAGTTCTATCAGATACGTTAGTTACTCCACCAGTAGCAGAAAAACCACAAGTAGTGTACTTTCTTACAATTTTTGTAAGTGAGCTGTTAAGGTACATGTTAGCCTTAACTTTGATGTTAGGTATAACTCTTATACCTGCTAAATCCGAGCTACCTTCTTGAGGTGCAAAAAGGATTTCTGTAAATTCCTGTCCTGAATAAGTACTAGAAATTGACTGTGTAATAAAATTTGCCATTTTTTAAAATTTATTTATTAAGCTTTGTAAGAAGATTTTAAAATATTAAGGATTGCAGCACCTAACTCATCCACCTCTTCTACTTTAGCTTCTGGGTTAGAAATATCCTCTTTAGCCTCTAATGGCTTACGGGATGCTTTCGCTTTATCCAATTCTTTTTTCATCTCTGCTAATTCATCATTTTTAGCATTGATCTCAGATTTAATAGATGCCATTAATTCAGCTTTTATAGCTTCTACATCTACTACATCTTGTGGCTCTTCTGTTACTTCCTCAGATACCTCTTCTTCAACTTCTTCGGTTACTTCTTCAGTAGCTTCTACTTCTTGAGTTTCTTCTACTGTTTCTTCTACCGCTTCAGCTTTAGGAGCTAATAATTCAGAAACATAAGCCTTTAGTTGATCTAATAGACCTTCCTTTTCAGACATATTCACGTTATTTAATTGATTTACATAGTTCACAGGTACTTTATACCCTTTCTTGGCTAACTCTTTAGGACTAGCATAAGCAGCAATTGCCATAGCACCTTCTATCTCTCCGATAAAATTGTACTCTTTAGCCTCTTCAGCTGTTAACCAAGTTTCATTAGCCATCATAGACTGAATCTCTGATAACTCTACACCAGTAGTGTTAGAATATATTTTAGCAAGTTTCAAATTAATTTTATCCATTAATTCAGCCTGCTTTTCTAATTCCTCTGTGTATTCTCTAATTTCATCACTATTCATACCACTCATGGATACTACAGGCATCCAAGCGTTATGTATCATAAAGAAACTGTTTTCAGTCATTACAGGCTTATTATCACCAGCAAGAGCGATAATAGTAGCAGCACTAGCAGCGAGCCCCTCAATTTTAACATTTACAGTATAATTAGAGTTTTTTAAGAAGTCATAAATAGCAAGAGCATCAAATACAGAACCACCACCGCTATTAATTGTAAGCTCAATATCTTTGTATCCTGATGCTTTAACTTCATCAATAAAGCTTTTAGCATCAATCCCAAAAGAGCCAATTTCTTCATCTATCGCTATGGATAGTTTATTTTTAATTGAATTTTTTATAGAATACCAATTCATTACAACAATGTTAGAAAAACATTATTGAAAAAATATATAAAAAAGTTATACAAAAAAAAAGAGGGTAACGAACCCTCTAAACCTAGCAACTAAAATATCTATGAAAATATTATAGCATAAATATAAATAATTATTTCTTATCTAAAACTATCTTTTGAATTAATACTACACTTACATCATATTTTACAGATAAATTGTAATAAATATCCCTCATTTTATTTAGTGGGTTATTTCTCATAATGTAGTAATCTCTTAGAATGCTTATGTTTCTTACTGCTCTTTCATCTATTAATCCAGCATCTAATAAAATAGTAGCGGCATGCCTACCGTTTTTAGATTTATCTACGTATGAAAAAAGAGTATCACTTAAAACATCTACCAGCTCTTTGATCTCTGATGGAAGAAGTTTATTACTCTGTTTCGACACTTTCCACATGACATTGTAAAATTAGGCTCTATTAATTCTTTAAATTTCTCGTATAAATATTCTAAACTTTTACTATTAGGCATAAATTTAGAATACGTTTTTTTAACCGCTTCTTTGATTAGTTGTTTAGTTTCATCATCTAAACTTTGCATATTTTCTTCAGGATTAAAATCTACCATTTTGATATTGGACATTTTTCATCATTCCATAAAATTTTATCATCTAAAGCACATTTACAAATTGAGCATTGAGATACTCCTTTTTTTTTAAACAAATAAAGAAATACAAAATCATTTCTTTTTTCTGGACAAACTGTGCATAATCTTAATCTTACTTTTTTTTGTCTATTAGTGGCTAATTCACTATTTAAGTTTTTTGCTTTACCGAATAAATTAGTTAACCACATGAGGTAAATATAAAAAAATTAATTGTTTTGTAAATTCTTGAAATTTATTAAAAACTCTCTTATAATATCTTCTATTCTATTCTATTCTATATTTAGTTAAACAGGTGTTAAAGACTAGTTCAAGAGGTGTTCAAGAGGTGTTCAACACTAGTTCAAGAGGTGTTCAACAGGTGTTAAGTAGTTAACTTACTATAAATCATATAATTATATCTTTTTAGTAATAAAAAAAGGGTAAAACTTTTACGAATTACCCTCTTTAATTTTTTGTTTATAAATTATACTATCCGAAAGTAGCTTCACTCATAATATTATTAACTTTTATGCTTTCTGATGTGGTATCAGTAGCAACATTTTGAACTTTTATAGCACCCATTGATGATATAACAGCTGAGGTAATTTCATCTCTTAAACCTGATATATCCATATTTGAGCCACTTGTAAAACCACCATTAGCAAAACCAATACTAGACAATGGAGTAGGTTTATTCATTCTCATGCTTTCTAAAGCTCCTACTAATTGACCTCCTTTTTGACTATCTAAAACATGTTTAGGAACTACATATTCTCCTTCATGAACTACACCAGCTTGCTTAAATCCTGTACTATCAGCACTACCATAACCATCACCCGTAAAACCACCATCAGCAAACTTTTGAGAAGCTATAACACCAGCTTGAATAGCAGACTTAGCAACAGCGATAGCACCTAAAACAGAAGCTTGAGAAACACCAGCACCCCCAAAAGTAAAAGCGTTAGCGGGATTAGCAGCAGCATTCATATTTATACTAGCTAGTTCAGTAGCTAAACTTATAGCGACCTGTGCTAATTGTAGTTTCTTTTGTTTGTTAAAAGCTTTTCTTTCAATCGCTTCTCTTTGCTTTTCAAACTCCTCCTGAGTTATTAATTCATTTTGTAATTTAGCATCTAAAGCGGATAATTCTAAATCCTTTTCTCTTTGTATTCTTCTATTAGAAACATCTATTAAAGCATTAGCAGTTTGTTGAGCTAATTCTATTTTTTTACTATCTAATAACTCATTAAAAGCTACTTGCTGTTGTAATTGTTCGGCATTAGATTTAGCATTTCTTTTTACTTCTTCATCTTTTTCTTTATCTGTTAATTCTCCTAACTTTTCAGAATTCTTAGTTAAGAAATCAAATCTATCCTGAGTAGATTTTTCTAACAAATCATTACTAAAACTATCCTCATTATCTAAAGGATCTACATCATCTATTTCTTCTAATTCCTGTTTATAATCTTCTAATGTTTTAATACTATCCTTAGTAGCTTTATTGTTTTTATTAGTAGCATTTGTATTAGTTTTTTTAATATTACTATTTTCATTTTCAACTACTCCTAAATCTATAAGTAAAGACTCTCTTTCTTTTGCAAGTTTATTAGCTTCTTTATTTTCATTATTAAGATCTCTACTTGATTTCTCAATAGAACCTACAATACCTACAAGCTTATCATAAGCTTTAGCCTCTTCATTTAGTGATTCTATTGTAACTCCAAAACCAGTAGTACTTCTACTTCTAATAGCTTGAGATTGTAATACACTTATAAATTCTTTAGCCTGTTCTAAAGATGTTTTATTAGCATCTATTTCTTTATTTATACCTTTAAATCCAGATTCTCTTACTTTTAATAGTTGCTTATTTAAACTTACCTCAGCCTCCATTAAATCTATTTGAGCATCCGCCTGATCTTCAGCTTTCTCATTTATTTTTTCATCCTGCCTTTTTATTATTATTTGATTAACCAACTGTTTATTAACCTCTGATAATCTTTTAGCTAATATTTCATTAGATATATTTTCTTGATCTAATCCATCTAAAAACGTAGGACTTATAGCATTTAATTCATTAATTAACTTTTTTCTTTCATCTGTACCTTTATTTAAAGATGTTATACGACCTACTAAAACATTTATTTTTACTCTCTGATCTTCCATAGCTTCAGATTCAGCATGAGTATTTTTAGTTAAATCTCCAAAAGTATTTATTAAATCTGTAGCACCCTGTACAATACTTCTAAATGCATCTTGACTATTATCACCTAAGTTTAGTATTAATCCTTCAAAAGCTGAGTTAAGTCTTTTAACATCACCCTCTAAAGTATCTCCTACTATTTTAGCCATAGCTTCGGCAGCCCCTTGAGCATTTTTAAGCTCTTTAGTGAATTTTGCAGTTTTATCAGTACTATTAGCTAATGTAATTGCAACAGCAGCACCACGCTTACCAAATAAGTCTAATGCTGTGCTAGATGGATCAACACTACTTTTTATTTTATTAAATGCTTCGCTAACACTAATACCAGCCTTTTGAGTATCTAATAAAATATTTCTTAAAGCAGTTCCAGAAGTAGAAGCATCAAAACCAGCATCAACTAAAACACCTAAACTAGCTGTAGTTTCTTCTAATGACATTCCAACAGTAGCAGCAACAGGAGCGACAGCACTCATAGCTACCTCAAACTTGTTTAAGTCTAGTGCAGATGATGTAAACGACTTAGCCATTACATCAACTATCCTCTGAGTATCTTTAGCCTCTAATCTAAAACCATTTATAGTAGCAGCAGCAACTTTAGCAGACTGTGCTAAATCTGATCCAGTAGCAGTAGCAAGTTCTAATGTAGCTTCAGAAGCATCTAATATTTGTTGAGTAGTAAAACCTAGTTTAGCATATTCCTCTTGTAACTTTCCAACTTCTGTAGCTGTGAACTGGGTAGAAGCTCCTAAATCTTTAGCCGACTTTTCTAATTTTGAAAATTCTTCAGCTGTAGCACCTGTAATAGCTTTCACATTAGCCATCTGTTGTTCAAATTCAGTAATAGTTTTAAGTCCGTTTTTTATTACTTGAAAAAACTTTTGTACTGCAAATAAACCAACAAAAGCACCAGCTATAGAAGTACCTACTCTAGCGAATGATTTACCTAATTTCTTAGTAAAACCATCCATTCCTAAAATCTGTTCTCTAGTGACTAACAACTCTCTTCTATGAGCTTTTAATCCTGTATTTACTTTAGCTATTCCCTTACCATAATCAGCTAGAGATATAGTACCAGCTTTTAAAGCTTTATTTAATTCAGTTCTTCTAGTAGTTAATTTTTTAACCTCCGTTTCTAGCTTTGCTAATTTTTTTTGCTGTGCTTCAGTACCAGTTAAATCTACTTTTATTGCTATTACCTTTTCTGCCATTTTTTAATCTTTAAATACTTGTTTATATCCTGAACCTAATGAACTATCTATCTCATTCCATACTTCTATGAGATTATTACCATCCTCTATAAAAATAGGCTCTAATATATTTGTATCAGCATTATCATCATCACTATTATTATTACCCTGTTGAGATGTATCAAGAGGTACACTTCCTAAGTTTTCAAACTTAAATAAACTAACTTTTGTAAGTCCGTTATTGATAGGATTGTAATCATTAACACTTTCTATCAAATAATACCCTTTAGCCTGTATTGGTGCATCAATATAAACTAATTTTCTAAAATCTAAATTATCAAAATCAGTACTACTCAAGTTGAAATATGCAACTAATCTACCACCTTCCTCAATGTTTTTTAGCATCTTAGAATAGTAAGTATTAAATAAACCATTATCACCAGTAAAACTTAAATTAATATTAGGTGTAGTATTATTGTAACTTTCAAAAATACCATAAGGAGTAAAAGTAGAAGAAACACCATTTAAACTATATTCCCTAAGTTGTCCATTAGGTTCTGTTTGTTGATTTTTTCTAAAGTTAAATATTCTACTATTATAACTATCTATCCTATGAGTAGGAGGTGTAACTTGTATATTATCATTATTGTCTAAATACTTATTCCAATATTTTAAAGTAGTAAAAGCATTACTATTTAAAGGTGTAGCCTCCGCAGCTATATGAGCATAACTAGCACTAAATAAATCTAGTTTTACCTCTGTTGTACCTTCTCCGAATCTACTAGGTAATGGATGTGTATATTCAGCGTACTTTCTTTTATTAGTGTCTTGCCATCCTTTTAACCATTCATCATTATCTAAATCCTTATAACTAAATTTAATATCACGCTTATAAGAGCTTACATAGTCTATTTCATAGTTACTACTTAAATCTAGTTTATCAGACCAATCTAAAGCACCTGTACTTTCTAAAAAAAATGTATCTCTAGGTTCTAAGTATATTGTTTTAGTTTTTACATCAGTCCAATAATAAATATTAAACATCCTAGTAAAATCATTAATAATATCTAAAAGTTTAATATTATCAGGGATAACCTCATTAAGTGAAAAGTTATCATTCTCTACTAATTCATAGCTTCTTTGAGCCTTAAAGTAAGAGCCCGTTTTTATATCAAAACCAACATTAGTATTTAAAGGTTTAACCCAATCATAATTAATTCTTACACTATCACCAGCATTTAACAAAGTTGTTAACGTATATTCTTTAGTTTGCTGTCCTGTTTGAGGGCTTAATGTTTGGGTAACTCTAGCTTTTTCAATAAAACCGCTTTTTATTATTTTAACATCTAAATTTAAATTTTGTAAGCCTCCTAGTAAAGTGTAATCTCCTATTATTAAACTAACTGTAAAAGTGTATCTACCTGTTGTAGGAGCTATGTAAGTATAATTAGAGGTATTATAATTATCATCGTTATCTTCATTAGGTACTGTAGAGTCATCATTAAATGTTATAACACCATCACCATCACTACTAACAGTTTGATCAGATGTTTTACTAGCTCTAGTCCTACTTGCATCTACAACACTTTGAGCTACTTTCATATCTCCATTTAAATCACATGCTAACTTTTTAACATTAGATGAATTTAAAAATGTGCTATTAACATTATAACCTAAACTATTTAAACCTCTATTTATAATTCCTGTTAAATAAAAACATGGATAGTAATCTTCTACTACTGTATCATTATCACCGCTAAGAGTACCACCTCTTGAAATATAAGGATAACAATGCTCATAGGCTGGTAAGTCGCTATTATTAGCTAAATTGATATTAGCAACATTATAAACTTGTGCATTATTTGCAAAATCTAAACTATTTACATTTGTTTCAGCTGCACCTTTAACCCAATCAATATTATTACCAAAAAATACTAACTCAAAGCTATCAACATCAAAACCATTATAACTTTTAGATACTTGTACGAAGCCTTTTTCTATCTCATTACCGTTAACCATTATAACACATGGCTTACGTCCTAAAGCATCTCTAAAGTCCTTTCTTGAGTTTATATCATCTACATTAGAAAGTAAAAGAGAATTATTCTTAGTGTTAGGTACTTTAAAATTCTTAGTAAATGTTCCAGTCCTAGCCTTTAGATTATCAAGATTAACAATACCCTTAGTAATAACTAAAGGAAAGTCATCAAAGTTTTGTAAGTCTAAATCTCCTTTAACATTATTAGTATTATCTAAAATCCTTATAACTACTTCATTCATCCTCTTAGCCCTTTTGTATCATTAGCAAATCTATAAACTAATTTAAACTGAATAGGCACGTTTAACTCATTTCTAATAAGCTTAGAGCCATCTTCTATAATAATTGGATAGTAACTACCACTATCCTCTATAAAAGCATTCTTATTAATTAACATGGATGCTAAAAACTCATAGTTATTCTTATTAATACTTTCTGTGAATATCTCAAAGCTGGTGTTGCTAATATTCTGCATTACTTTAGATCCTCTATTTGAAGTGGCGTAAGTAATTGGTAAAGCTTTTAAATAATTTTTAGCCTTATGATTAAGAGTTTCTATTTTATTTCCTTTAAAAGTATATGAGTCTTGCTTTCCTAAGTTATTACACCAATGAACTCTAACATCACTACCGCAACTATCAACAATATTAAATCTTTTTAACTCACTAACATCTCCTGTATCATTAATCATTCTAATAGTATAATAAGATACATTAGTTAAACTTACACTAGCAGCGATTAAGTTAGCAGTTCCAACAGGAAGAGTTATGTAATAGAATACAAAGTTTTGCCCAGCATAACCAGTATTCCAATCTGTAATATCAATAAAATCTGTATTTAATAAAGCATCTGAAGAATTATAAGTTAATATTTTTAATTTAAAATTTTGATTAGCATTTCCTAAATGCCATAAAGCACCTAAATACTCACTTTGTCCTAGTTCTATATTTTTTATACTTGGAGTATTATTTAAAAACTTTTTACTACTACCGCTTAATTGATAATCAACAGCATTAAAACTATTTTGTTCTATTGCGTTAAAAGTACCATTAAAAGCTAAAGCATCACTTGTTTTTGTGTAATCAAAATTACTATTATTTGCATTATCAGGATCATAATTTGTAACTATAGTGCCGCTTACTGACTCAGTAGCTTCATATATTTTTACATTATAACCTTTAAATCCAGTATCTGTAGTGTCATACGTGCTTAAAACAGTTGTATAAAGTTTAAAATCTAAATGATTTCTTACTATATCATTTAAAAGTACAGTGAATTCATTAGTAGTACCTATATCAGGCATTACGCTAATAGCTGAAACTCTAACACCATTTATTAAGACCTCTACTATACATGAATTAATAGTAGCAGTATTACTACTAAACCTAAATAGCATTTTATTCTTTTCTCCTTGAGAGGCTTGTGCTACTCCTGTAGATGCTGGTTCTGTTATTATTGTTATTGCCATTATTTACTCTTATTAAAGTCCTTAACTATTGTAGCTATTGAGGCATCATAATCCTCAAAAACTTGCTTTTCTAATTCTGTATAAACAAAATTTAACTTATTTTCTATTACAAAATCTATAAAACCCTTTCTTCTACCATTATTACTAAATCTAAAACTTCCTTTTGTTGGGCTACCTTCTTTAAAAATAGTTTGTTGGATGGCAAAAGCTAAACTCTTAACCTCTTTATCTCCATTAACAATAGCTTTTCTTTCTATCCATGCTATTAAAACATCTAAAGGTACTTTCTTAGCTCCTTTTCTTCTACCACTATCAACATACTTACCATAGTCATCCATTAATATCTCTAATACTAATGAATTAGGAAGCTCTAAAAATCTTTGCTCAAAACTATTAACTAAATTACCAGTAGCCTTATGCCCTTGCTCTATAAGTTCTACTTGTAAAGCTTTAATAATGAAGTTACCTACTTTTGTAAAATCTACCATTAATAAGTAAATGAGCCTAAAGTACAATTACTATCTAATTCAACAGTCATAGTATAAGTTGATTGGACTAGCTTATCATTATGTACATCATGAGCTAAGAAGCCACTTAAAGCGGTATTATTAACAATGCTAAAGCCATTAGAGCCATCAACATTACGATTAAACACCTCAGCTATGTATTGATCTAAGATATTATCTATCTCACCTTGCTTTTGCTGCAAGCTTTTAGTATTTCTTTCAGCTGTGTTATAATCCCCATAACAAAAGATATTGAACGTAAACTGCTTACCTCTTGGTAAATAAATATTATTAGTTGCACCTCTATTAAAATTAGGAGTTGAGTCAATTAAAATCATTGGATAGGCTTTATTCTGTAAAGCTCCATTAACTCTACTTACCCTATCATAGACAAAGTAATTAACCGAAGCGAAAGCATCAGCAACAGTTTTTAATTCATCTATTATATCTTTAAATACTGCCATATTACATCATTAAAAAGAAATCACCACCACTTGTATCTACTGAACTTGATAAACCTTTTATCTCTGTTCTATCTAAAGTAACACTACCAAAAGTAGAAGTAGACCTTAAAGAAATACTACCAGCACTATGACCAGCATTAGCACTAATTGCACCCGTTGCTACTTGTCTATTGGTGTTATGCTGTGTATAAGTTCTATTAGTTCCCTGTGGTATTTGCTGACTTGTAATAGCATTAATACTACACGAAGTAATCATAATCAAACTATCATCCTCAACAGTTAAGCTTTGTGTATTAGGTGTTGATTGTCCACCTGTTCTAGCACTAGCACCAATACCACCACAATCTGTAAAGCTTCTTATGTGTAAGCTAATAGGATTCCATTGACTACCATTAAAATTCACTCTTAAAGTGTTGTTACCCGTTGGAGGATTCTCTAAATAAAAAAAAGCCATTCTTTGACTTAAACCACCTCTACTAATCTGATATAATTGAGTCATAGCTACACCTCCATAAGTACAACTTGTATAGCTTCTAGCATTACTCATTGTAAACTGAGCAACTATTAAACCATCATCACCCGTATTATGATTATGTGATTGAGTTTTAAAGTTAGCTCCTGGAGTAGGATTAGCATTTGTTACATTTCCTTTAGTTGGTACTGCCATCTATAACTGATTTATATTAGTAATTTCTGATATTCCTAAACCATCAACACTTTCTACCTCCGTTCTAGCCTCATTAACAGAATCAACACCATTAAAAAAAGCACTTATTGATACCAATCCTAAACCTAGTTTAGTTCTATTTTCTCCTAAGAATTTACCTAAAGTACTATCATAATCCTCATTAATCTCATTTGCTACATTTACATCAGTAGTATAGCCTATATCAGTATATTTTAGATTATCTGTACCCTCTAACTCTATTTTACTTATAATTATCATCTTATGCCTCTGTTTTAGTTGCGATTACATCCCATTTAGTATCAGTAGAATTATAAACTAAACCTAAGTAAGTTATTTTACTTGATACTGTTGTAGTTGGTAAAGTTATACCAATAGCTCTGAATATTGCGTTAAAAGTAATTGCTCTAGCACTACCATCATCCTTAATTCTTATGATTAGCTTTTGACCTTCTACAGGTGTACCGCTTGGAGCTCCTATTGTTAAAGCTTCACTTTGTGCTGTTATAACTGCAAAATCATTTACATCTGTATCAATTGTCAATGTAGCTGTTGATGCTGTAGATGTGTTTATAGGATCTACTATTGCTTTTCTCTTAATACTTTTCTTTACAAAAGAAGCCGCACTATCTTCTATAATAAATTCATCAATATTTGATACGCTTGTTTTCTCTGTAATTGCTGTAATCTCATTAGCTGCATCTACATGAACTGCGCTTGCATCACTTGTAGCTGGTAAATTTGCAATAGTAATTTTTTTCTTATTGTTACTATCCGCTGCATCTTCTATTAAAAGAATATCACTAGATGTAGGAGTAGCTTTTGCAGTTATCCCGTTTATCTCTCCACCTACATTAATATGAACTGCATTCGCATCAGTACCACCGCCACTAGAAGAAACATCAATATAACCTCTTACAGTAGAATATAAAGCATCTATGTTAGCTTCACTAGGGCTAGTAACCTCACTAAAAGGAATACTTATGTAAACCTGTCCTCTCTGGTTTCCATCATCATCTGAGTCATCATAGATATTAATATTATTGCCTCTCTTTAAAAGTTTTACGTTTCCATGTTTGATATAAGTAACTGCTCCTGAAAAGTCAATTTCTATACCGCTTGTTAAATTAGTAATTGTCGCCATATTAGTCTATAAATCCTCTTATTGTAGTGTATAAATTATTTAAATCCGCTGTAGATGGGCTAGTAACTTCTGAATGAATAAACCTCAAAGCATCAGCACCTCTTCTATTTTCTGAGTTATCATAAATTGATACAGTACTAGATCCTTTAATGAGTTTAACATTCGAATATTTAATGAAATAAGTATCTCCATGAGAGTCTACTACCTCTATGCCATCTGTTTTATTAGTAATTGTAGCCATATTTTGAAATTATAAGGCTTATAATTGGATAACTATAAATATAAAAAAAAAGAGGCTAAAAAAGCCCCATACTAAAAATAAAGATATTCTCCTAAAATAATCCTCTATTATCATCAATAAATTTAATTATTAGCAAAATACACATAATGCAAGCCATGAAAAAAATAAAACTCACTCTTTTAACTTTAAAATATTATTAATTTGTCTAAAGTCATTTAATATGTTTTTATGATCTCCAGTACTATATCTTGAAGATATACCATCGATTATCTCACTAACCTCATCTATTTGCATATCTACCATTTTTATAGCTTCTCTAATCTCTTTAGTCTTCTTTGCAGATTTAAGCTTATACAAATCATCTAACATAGCATCATGAACCTCTTTAGACTTCTGTATTAAATCAGGCATCTCTTGAATAGCTTTTTTCTTTAGCTCTTCCTGTTCATTAACTTGCTTAATCTGGTTAGTTCTTTGAGTAATTAAAACTTTTTTAAAGTCTAACTCATTTTGTAATCTATAAGCCTTATCAACATCATCTAAGCTCTTGTAAACTACATCTCCATTCATGTTAGTAGTATGCTCGGTTAAATGCTCAATATATTGCTTTAAGAAGTTAACTCTCTTTTTGTAATTCTCTAATTCTTGTTCTAAAACTTGGATAGTTGCTAACATGTTAATTCTCTTTTATTAATTGATATTTCTTACTTTCTGGAATGTGTCCTACTGCTAATTGATAGTCTAGTATTTCGTAGTGTATATCTGTTTCTTCTTCTATTGAGTCTGTTTGTTTATCTACTAAAGTGAAGTATTCTATACTCTTATCCATATGTCAATATTTTAATTACTAATATAATAATTATTACTGTTATTGTTACCTTGCTTATCATTTTCTATGTTCACAAATTGTGTTACTATCTATTAAAATTTTATACCCTTGTTTATCAATATCAGTAAAGATAAATGTATCACTAAAAGCCCTTTTATTTAAATCTAAATCTACTCTAAAATTAACATTCTCTAAAGAATATCTACTAAATAAGGTGCATCCTATTCCTGTAGCTGTTAACCTAGCATCAGGATCATTCAATAAACTTTTTAGAGGTACAACACCCTGCCCCATTATTTCATAGCCTATAGACCTATCTAATAGCTTTTCAGACCTTACTAAATTAGCATCTACAGTAGCTGTTAAACATAAAGTAGGCTCTCCTCTATCTATCTCATAAGTAGCAGTTACTACACCTACATTATAAGCTTCTGCATAGCCTACTAACTTCTCTATTATACATTCTCCTGTAAACACATCACTTTCAATCATCATTAGATAATCGTAATCACCAGCTAAGAAATAATCTTTAATTATATTTTGATGCCTTGCAAGCTCTTCTCTGAAATCTCCTTTCAATGGCTCATGGATGGCTTTTATACCCTCTTTCCAGAACTTTTTAACATGTTTACTATCCTTACTATTATCTACTACAAAGATGTCGTATAATGGATATGTAAAGCTTTTAATTTGTTGTATGAAGTCATCTACACAATAATCCTTTTTATCAGATGTAGGGAAGGAAACTAATATTCTAGGATATATCATAATACATTTCACCGTTAATATTAACTAATCTTTTTTTATGTTCTAATACAGTTTCATACATGAACTTATATTGATTTGTTAAAATTTCTTGCTTTTTAAAAAAGTCATATTTTAAATTATTTATAATACGCTGATAATAATCTCTTTCTAATAAATAATCATCAGTTTGTATTATATTCCAATTATAGTGATTAAAATATTCAGTTTCTATAAATAGCTTCTTAGCCCAATATGATGGACATTTTTTTATTTTATTATCATTATAACTAAGCTCTGATTTTATTTGCTTATCAAATTCTTTAATTGGGTTATAATCTTTTTTAGTCATGTTGTTTGTTTTTAAAATTTGCACTAATATAATAATTTATTAAAACTATTATAATTTATCTAACATTTTATCTATTAAATCTTCATCATTTTGGAAGTCTACCATATCAGCATATCCAGCATCATAACCAAAACTAATAACGGTAATACTAACTATGTGAGAAGTAATCGAGGCTATTTCATAATGTTTATACGTACCGTTAAACTCCCAATGGTAAGCACTACAAGCCTCTAATATTTGCTCTAAGAAGTCATCTTTAGTCATTATCTTCTCTTTTGCTTTTTAATAGCATCATCATGAGCTTGCTGTTGTAGTTCCGCTTTGTAAGTTTCTTCAGCTGTTTCTATGCTTATAAACTCTAATACTTCATATAAGTTAGTAAAATAAACACTATTTAACGGTGTTAACCTTTGCTTATTGAAAATACCCTTTTCAGCGATTTTATAAGCTTTGTTACGCCAGTAAGTATTCTTGACAATAGACTCGCTTTTGGAGTTCGTAGATTTACCACTTTTTCCGCTAAAGATGTTTGCATAGATTTTTGTAATCTGTTGAAATGTTCTAGCAAAAAAAAATAGCCTTTATAAGCTTCTGATACTGGTAAATTCTCAAATGCTTTTGAGCGCATATCTATCAATTCATCATCATACTTTTCATCATCAGACTCTCTAAATAGTATGGCTGTTATTCTACTTAGATATTCCCACTTTCGATAATTCTTTTTTTGAAATAAACTAGATAAAGCTTGACTTTCTGCAAAGTGCTTATAAGTAGCACCTCCTAACATCTTATCTATACCGCCTGCAGTTTTCACAGAGTTTATTAAAGTGTATTTAGTACCCTTTAAAGTTATTGTATCACTAGATCCTATTTCAGCTTCTTTAGGCTCTCCTAAAAACTTAGATACAACACCAAACAACTCTACTAAAGATATTTCATCGGCATTGTTTACGCTTATCTCACTCTCTAAGTATTCTCTAGGTATATCAGTAAAAAAGCCTATCCAATCTATCTGAAAGTCTAATAGTTTACTATCACTTACAGGCTCTTGCTTATCTGAATAAATATAATTAGATAACCATTTAGGCATATTATCAATATACAGCTGGGCTTTAGCCATCTGTTTAATGGTGTTATCTTCCCATTTATCTCTAATGATGTATGATTTATTTAGGATAGTTGCTTTAATCATTAATTAATTATGTTTCTAGCTATGAACATTAAATCTTGTTTTACTTTACCTAATCTAGCACATGCAACAGTACTTAATTCCTTGTTTCTTTCCTCTCTAATAGTCTTATCAATAAACTCAGCTATCTCAGTTAGTTTATCTTTTAAATCTACTTTTACAGGCTTCTTAACCGCTTTCTTAATTACTTTCTTTTTTTCCATAATGTTAAATTTATTTATCAAATATAAGCTTTTTTGTAAAAAATAGTTTTATTTAAATAGATGTGTTAGCCTAGCACATTGTCCAAAATCTTTATGATGTATAAAAGCTTCTATAGCTTTAGGTGCATGCTGATAACCTTTTCTATGATGCCAACTATCAGTACCAGATGGACTTCTAAGGTATTCTACTGTTACCCCTTGATAATCTTTACCACTTTTAAACTTAGTAACATCCTTATGATGTATATGATGTAAATAGATATATCTATACAAAGTATTAGCCCATTGTAAAGGAGCTTCATTAGCCATTAATAAAGGCATATCTACCATCTTAGCACCATCACCATGAGAAGAGCCTATCAAGTTTTTACCATAGATAAAATACTTTCTATGTTGATTAGTAATATTAAAAGATATATTCTTATGCTTTCTAAACCAACAGTAAACACTATCAGCTAACATAAATCCAGATACATAATCATGATTAGATGGATTATGAACTATATGAACATCAGCAACACTTACTAATATTTCAATAATCTTAATGTATAAATCTCTAGCATCTGTATAATTTTTGTACCACATACCATCAACATCCTGAGTAGTGCCAGCTGTAGTACTTTTAGTAGAATTATCAATGTGTAGTACATCATTACCAATTATAAATAATATCTTATCTAATGGAAACCCTTTAGCCTTATTTAAAATACCTTTAACACCTTCTAAAGCTCTTTCTATTGCTACTTCAGAATTGTATTTATCTCCTGTTTCTGAATAGTCTGCTAACTTACCTATGTGCAAATCTGCTATATCAATAACTAATAAATGTTTATCCTTTATTTCTGTTCTTTTATACTTCTTATAAGTAGGAGAATATTCACTCATTTCTGTAATGAATTTAGATCTCATTTCATCAAATGATATAACACCATCCTTATTACGTATAAATATAGATGCATGCTTTCCTTTTAGCCATCCATGTGACCAATTATCAGGAAGTTCAAATTTATTCTTACTTAGTTCTGTTTCAAAAGTATCTGAGATACCTAATTTATTAACGTATTCACAGATGGTACGCCTATCAATATTAAAGTTATATTTATCTTTTAAATAGGTAGATATTTCTGGATAGGTTTTAAACTGTTTCCTAAGATGTAGTATTTCATCTTTAAACCTCTTTAATTTACTCATTTATACATGTTTGCCTAAATATAATAAATTATTAAACAAATAAAAAAAGTGCAAATTAATGCACTTATAAAACTTACTTTAATAAAAAGTATATTTTAAATATCCTCCAGATTAATTGCCATTCCTTTTTTAAAGTTTGCGCTCATAGGCTTCATCTTTAAAAGCTTTATAATACTTTCTTTACTTAGATGTCCATAAATTTCTGTAAGCTCTCTATGATAGCCGATAGGCTCTCTAGCATATTTACCATTATCTAACTTACCTATTCTTCTATAATTAGCCACTTCTAAAGAGACTAATTGATTTAATAAATAATCTTTGCTGTTAATATACATGTTAACTTGTTTTAGTTTGTTTGTTCAAATATAGTAATAAATTAATACTATGCTATAGCCCTAACTTTTTTACGTCTATTAGTATTTCTATCAATAGCCATAATTAAAGTATCTACCATATCATCATGATTGCCATTAGGAAAGCTTTTAAGCTCATTTAAGAAGCTATCTATGTACCTACCATCTAATAAATTTACTCTACCACTTTCTATAAATGCTGATACACTAGAAGCCCTACTTACCTTATCTTGAGTAGGTGGTTTATCCTCCATTATGTTTAACCCTGTAGATCTCCTTAACATCTGTACAATACTTTTACCGCTTGCTTTAGGCTCTACGTATATCCTACTCTTATTAGTATAACCGTTAACCGCTGCGAACTTTTGTATCTCTTTTATAAGCTCTGGAAACTCTAATCTAACAGCTTTAACATCTCTTATGAATAGTTCATTGTTAATAAAAGCACCACAAAGCATAGCTGTAGCATCATTGTCTTGCTTAGATGTGTATGCAGTATCTAAATAGAAATCCCATTTTAAATCTATGGCTCTTAAATTATGAGGTAACTCTTTAATAATGTTAAACCAATCACCTTTGAATATACCGCCATCACTTGGAGATGGTATCTGTGAATATTGACCACTATACCCATAACTACCTAAACCTATTTTAAAGCTCTTTAAAGTATCTTTAGATAATCTTTGAGGGAATAACAGCCCATCTACATAATTATCTTTTAGCTCTCTTGGTTTAACATTATCCGATAGTTCAGCTGGTAAGCAAATATACTCCCAATTATCAGGCTCTTTATCTAATAGCATTCCTGTTAAATCATTCTCATGTAATCGCTGCATGATAACAATAAATACCCCTTTATCTGGATTGTTTAACCTACTTCTAAGAGTTTCATTAAAAAATCTATTAGCGTTCTCTCTTTCTACTTCTGAACGTGCCAATTGAGGGTTTTGTGGATCATCTATTACAATTATATCAGCACCCATTCCCGTTACTGTACCTCCTGTACTTGTAGAATATCTTAAACCGCTATTAGTAGTGGTGTATCTTGATTTAGTATTTTCATCTTTAGATAGCTTAACATCAGGAAAGTGATTAATAAACCAATCAGACTCTATTAACCGCCTAGCTTGGGTACTTAAAGTGATAGATAGACTCGCTGAATAGGATGAACTAATAAACTGTATTGAGTCTTTTAATATCCAACAGTAAACAGAGAAGAAAACATTTACTAATTCACTTTTTAAAGTTCTTGGAGGTACATTTATTAATAAGTGTTTATCCCTTGTTTCTCCATTAACTACTCTTATAGCTTCCTTTTGTAATCTTTCACATAAATACTTAATATGCCAATTAGGAGTAAGCTCCTGTCCATTATGGATAGTTTTAAAAGCATCTAAAGTAAATTCATAAAAAGATATACGATATAACTCAGACTCAGCTTTTATCAGTTCAAGGCTCTCTAGTTCTGATTCAATCTCTTTTATCTCTAAGTTGTTTGATAATATCTTTGAGGGTTGACTCATCTAATTTGCTATAATCTATTTTTGTTTTGTTTTCTGTTTTAACATCCGCCTCTATTTCTGTCCTTGATAATTTAGGTATAATGTATTCACCTAAACTAGTAACTAGCTCGATAGCTTTTGCTGGATTGCTTTCCGCTACTTGCTCAATCCAATCTTGAAACTGACTAACATTATTCTCAACAAAGAACTGAAAAGAATCTCTTAACTCTTTTGTAGTCTTATTAGGAGTACCTTTTCGAGAGCTTTTTTTACCAGCATTACTAGCAGCTTCTTTATCTTCTTTAAAATGTTTAGCCATTGTTTCTTTATGTTATTTTAACAGTAAAACCATATTTTTTATCTTATATATCTATTCCCTTTACTAATGTTTTCACTAGCCCATAAGCATTGTAAATTATCAAATGCCCATGCTTTTTTTATTTCTTCATCTTTAGTTAAATCAAAAAGAGATAAAGGTTTAATATGGTCAACGTGCCATAAACCATAATTATCTAAATTCATTCCCTTTTTTAATTTTAAGGTTATATTGTTAACATATTCTTTAGGAGAATAACCAAAGTATTCAAAAGTTTTTTTACTTTTTGTTTTACCATTATTTCTTAAATGATAAGCTAAAAGACTTCTAGCAGAAATAGCAAACTTATTAGATTGATATTCTTTTTTAGAATCTCTTGTATTTCTTCTTTTTTCTCTAAGTTTTAAAACTTCTTTAGAAATATTAACTCTATTTATTTTCTTTGAAACTTCTTTAAAGTTAATTATTAACTCTTTAAATTTAGGCTCCCTTTCGGTTAAAGCCTTTAATGTATTTCTACTTATATCTAATTCTACTGCTAATTCTACTATGCTAGCACCCTTCTTTGATAGTTCAATTATTGAGTTTTCCCAATCTTTAGGAAGGTCTTTTAGTGTTATTAACGGTCTACCTCTTTCAGTCATTATTTTGCTTTCTTAAATCGCTTATCTCATGGTTAGGATTGTTACAACATGTGCACCCACAGTGACACTTTTTATTACTATCCGTAATACCATAATCAGGATTATGTTTCTGATAATGATCTTTAGCCATTCTTTTAACTTCTAAGGTGTTTAAAAAGTAATACTTCTTATCATCATTAGTAATCTTTCTAGCACATGTATAAGCATAGTCAAATTTCAAAATTTCGTACGTACAATCTTTATGCTTAAACCAGTTACCTTCTTTCAATAGGCTTATTATAATCATTATAATATTAATTTACTCTTAATACTAATATACTAAAATTAACAAACTATAAAAACAACCTCCTAAAGTCGGCAGTCGCTCAAGCTTTTTTATAGGATAGTTAATATAAAGCCTTATTTGCAATTGCATATAATTTACGTTATTAAAAATATTTTATACGTATAAACATATATTTTAATCCCATTCACTTAGCCTAAGTCCTCTATTTTCAATACCACATATTATAGCTTTATAAATATCACAATGGTACTGGACTATTTTACCATCTTTAATCATGCAGGTATTACCCATTAAAGCATCATTAAACATATCCATATTAATATCTGGATAGTCTAATAAAAGCTTATCTACCTCAGTTTGTAAGAAGCCTTCTTTATGCTTTGTTTTATAACTGTATATTTTATCTTGTATCTCTTTACTCATAATTCTTTTCTTATAGTAGCCATTACATCATGAATAACATCTGTTAATTCATTTAAATAATCTTCATTAGCTATATTCTTTTTTTCTAGCTCATCTAAGAGCATATTACCTAAGTTAGACCAATTATTAAATACTTGTTTAGGTTTCTGTTTTAATTGTCCTCTAAGGTATTCAGATTGTTCTATAGTGGCTTTCATTAATGCTAACATAATATTACTTTCTACTATTAATCTATCTTCCATCTTTTGCTCTTTGTTTGTTTATTTTAATCTTGTTTTTTATTTCT
>ERZ1039804.268-NODE-268-length-33927-cov-45.215045_pt1 | contig 33927 bp, 31 predicted proteins | sample MGYA00383089_ERZ1039804 | MGnify/ENA primary metagenome ERZ1039804 (study PRJEB29581, sample SAMEA5548359) | metagenome | biome: marine; feature: coastal; material: water | depth 1 m | study: Short-term variability in the microbial, nano- and picoplankton...
CAGTAACCGACGATCTAAGCGGATCTATATTCGCAGTATCAGATATATCAGGTGTACCAATATTTGATGTTAACTCTAATGGTACTTCGTATTTTGATGGCAACGTCGGGATTGGTACGACTAATCCTCAATCAAAACTACAAGTTGCTCAAAACATGACAGCAGGAACTACTGCTGCGTTCACAAGTCCTCATTTAAGTTTAAGAGCGTTAAATGCGACAGATAATACTGGTTTTGTAGGAATGACATTTGCTACTAGCGATAACACTAATTATGGTTGGTCTTGGGGAGCTTTAAGAACTAATGGCGGCTTAGGAGATATGGTTTTAAGAAACCATTATAATTCAGCTCAGGGTACAGAAAAAATGCGTATCACCTCAGCAGGAACTTTATTATTAAGATCAGGTGCTTTTCCAACAAATCAAGATTCTCCTTTTCTTTATAGAATTGGCGGAGGTAGTTTAGCTATTGGTTCAGCAACAGAAACAGGAAGTGGTGCACATATTGCTCTTTATACAAATTCTTCAGAAAGAATGCGTATTGATTCTTCAGGCGATGTACAACTACAAACGGTTGGCGCGAAATTAAGGTTTCAAAATTCAGCAGGTCCAGCTCCGTATATTAAAAATTCAGGTGAGGATTCTTCTACTGCTCCTTATGGTCAAAATTTAGAATTTTATACAGGTGGTTCTAAAAGATTAACATTAGACAATTCTGGTAACGCAACTTTTTCAAATAATTTTACAACTAATGGTACTGCAACTTTTTATCATGGTAGTACTACTCATAAAACTGTATTTGGAAGTGGTAATGAAATAAACACATTTTTAGCTGATGGTTCTGATACTACTATGTATTTAAACTATAGTAGTGGCGCCACGAATATTGGTAGATCAACTTTAGTTGTTGAAAACCAAGGCAACGTCGGTATCGGGACGACTAATCCGGAAACTAAACTCCACGTAGAAAGTGGAGGAGCTGGAGATGCCGATGGGACGTGTGTATACCTACACGGTGATACTGCAACTAATCATCCAGTTATGCGAATTGACAACGCTACAGGTGGTAATGGTACTGATACACATGGTTTGTTAATAAACAATACCGCAGCTGGTGCTGGTTTAAGAATAAATAATGCAAGCACTACAGCGTTAATTGTAAAAGCAAACGGTAACGTCGGGATTGGGACGACTAATCCACAAAGATCATTACAACTAAGAAGCACAAATCAATCAACTGGTATATTTTTAGAAAGAACTTCTAATTATGGTTTTGTTCAATATAATGAAATAGTTGGAAGTGTAGAAACTTATCATTTAGGTTTTGTAAATAATAACACTTTTTCTTTTGATATATTAGTTGCTAATGAATCTGGCAACGTCGGGATTGGAACCTCTACACCCAACGCTAAACTTGACATACAAGGAACTCAAGGTCAGTTATTCTCAGTTACAGATGATTTATCTGGTGATATATTTTCAGTTGCTGATATATCTGGTGTACCTATAATGAATGTTAATTCTGATGGTACTTCGTATTTTGACGGCGATGTAGGAATAGGTATAAATAACCCATCATATAAGTTAGATGTATGGGGTAATGGTATCGCTCTCGGAAGCGCTGCTTTTGCTAAATATGATTCTTCTAATGATTTGTTTTTAGTAGGAGATTGGGATGGTGCAGGTGCAGATATGGCTATTTATGATGGAAATAGTGACGAAGTAATTAGAGTTACTGATGGTAAAGTCGGGATTGGTACGGATAATCCTAGTTCAAAACTAAGTATTAGAAAAAACGGAGCGCAATTATCTATTCAAAGAGAAGATGCGCTAGGTACTGAATGGAAATTTTATTCTTGGGCATCTGGTCTAAATATATTCCCAGTAGCTGCTTCTGAAATTTACATAGGTAGAGATGGAGCAACAACTAATTTACAGTTACACAATGGTATATTAAAAGTATTAGGAACAGGAGATTCATATTTTACAGGCGACGTAGGTATCGGGGTTACTTCTCCAAGTGCAAAACTGCACGTTAATATACCTGGTTCAGGAACAGTAATTAAGGCAACAGGAATTGGTGCAACAATTGAAATAGCTTCTGCTACCGCAGGTAACGCCACTTTATATCAAAAACCAAATGTCACAGGAGATCAGGAGGCTGAATTTAGAATGACTGGAGGCTCTGCTTATGGCTGGAGCTGGAAAGATGATAATGCAACAGTTACATCCAGGATTACTTATATGAAGCTGTCTCAAGGGAATAGCTCATTATCTGTTAAAGGAGATGTAATAGCTTATGGTTCGCCTTCTGATAAAAGATATAAAGAGAATATAAAACCAATTGAAAGTGCTTTAGATAAAGCTGTAAAGCTTCAGGGAGTTACATTTGATTGGAAAGAAAGTGATAGTATATTAAATATAAAAGAAGATATAGGATTTATAGCTCAAGATGTACAAAAGGTAGTTCCAGAACTTGTTCGTGAAAACAAAGACGGTAAATTATCTTTAAGGTATCAAGGAATAACACCTATACTTTTAGAAGCTATAAAAGAATTAAAAGCGGAAATAGATTTATTAAAATCAAAACCGTGTAATTGTAATAACTGTAACTGTAATATATAATGGCGGTACCAACATCAGGAGCAATATCAATGCTGGGATTAGCCCAAGAAGCTTTATACGGAACATACGGTTCAGGTACTATTACTGATCCCATACATCTTTACGATTTAGTAAACGGTGGTGACACCGCAGGATCAGGTAATGATTACCCAACAGTGAATGATGACTGTACACCTAATCCAGTAACAAGAGGCAGTACTCCTTTACTTCAAATATACAAAGTTCAACAGGGTCAATCTGCTATAGGTCCTCTAACGCTTTATGTTAATTCAGCAGATGCTGCGACAGCTTCAGACTTAAGTGATGGAGATGTGTTGTTTACAGACTCAAGTTTGCAAACTTTGTTTGGAGAGTGGAGAACAATTGTTGATGGTGATTACAAATATTTATATCAAATTACATCTAATTTAACATCAAGTCAAAGAATATGTCCAGATTCTTGCAATCAATTTGAAACAGACTCGTTTAGTGTTGTTACAATTAATTATTGTGATGCTTGCCCATAAAAAAAATAAATTATGCCTATAAGTTTTCCATATAAATTTTCAGACTGGTACGGTTACGATCAAGACTGTACAACGAATACATCGTTTAGTTCTGGCTCAGGACAAGCAGATACTAAATTTATATGTACTCAATCTGTGAATACAACAAAGTATCACGATGGTAGTGGGAACAACCCAACCACAGGAGATACTGTTTATGAGAATGCTGCAGGAACAACAGCAACTGGAAACGGTTTTTACACAATCCAAAACGGAGCATCTCCTCCTGCAACAATAGGTTATTATAGAATAACAGGTGGAAGCGGAGTAGTAGCATCACTGGGACTATGTTTCCCTTAAAATAAATAAATCAATAAATCTTTAAAATTAAAACATGGCAATTATTTACAAATGGGATATTCCCGCAATGAACGCTCACATCCAAGCGGATGGGCAAGAAAACGTAATCTACACAGTACATTACAGATACACTGGATCAGAATTTGTACCAGATGGGGAAGGAAATGAACCTCCAACAGGTAAAACTTATTCAGCAACTAACATTGGAACACAAAGTTACACGTATGTAGCAGGTGAGCCTTTTACTCCGTATGAGGATACTGAAGCTTTTGAGAACGTAGTTATTGGGTGGTTAGAAGGATCATTAGATGTAATTGCGATGCAAGCTAGTATAGCTGCAAATATAGAATCTCAAATTACACCTGTAAATGAAGACTTGTATTTTACATGGCAAACTCCACAACCACCTACTCCTCCTCCGGCTCCGCCAGAACCAGAGACTGAGAATGAAGAGGAAGTTAACGAAGAAGAATAATACGTAATAATAAAACCATAACCTGTTTATTACAGAAAACCAATTGTCAAATTAAAACCAAAACCAATGACAACATTTTACCAGACTAATTCTTGGAGTAGTCACCCAACACCTACTAAGGATTTAATAAATCTTTGGAAACACATAGCTAATAAAAAAAATTGGCGCATTGTTGAACTAATTAATGGATATTATCAAACAGAATATCAGGATTTAAAAAATTCAGATGTATGGAATGATGTAACCCGGAGAGAAGATTTAAAAGAAGCTGAAAAAGCAATAGATGAAACTGTTGCTTACTATTCAAAAAGAGTTGAATTTCTTAAAGGACCAAAAGTAGTAAAAACATTTAAGTAAAATATAATCAAATCAAATTTAATGGAATACAATAATCCAAGTGAGATAGTTAAAACACTCACGTTCGGGAACGAAGCAAATAATCAAATAATAGCAGGCGTCGAAAAGTTAGCTAACGCAGTGAAGTCCACATTAGGAGCTTCAGGTAAATGCGTAATTTACGAAGACGCTTTAGGCAGACCGGTAATAACAAAAGACGGAGTAACCGTTGCAGAGAGCGTAGTCTTACTACATCCGGTCGAAAACATAGGAGCAACCCTTATAAAGCAAGCAGCTAGAAACACTGTGAGAGAAGCAGGAGACGGTACGACAACATCTACCGTTCTTGCTAACTCTTTATTGAAGATCACAAACAAACATTTAGATGAAGAAAAAGTTAGAGAACTTAAAGCAGGCATTATTAGCGGTGCTGACAAAGTTAAAGTATATCTTGATAAGACCAGCACTCCTGTTAAAGGCCAAATGCTACAAAACGTTGCTATCATTAGCTGCAATAATGACAAAGAGCTTGGGGTTAAAATTGGAGAAGCTTATGAAAAAGTTGGAAAAAATGGAATTGTATTAATGGAAGAATCTGATACAAATGAAACTTATGTGGATTTTGTTGAAGGTGTACAATTTGATAGTGGATTAAAATCAACGCATTTAATAACGGATAAAGACAAACACACAGCTGTTTTAAACGATCCTTACGTGCTTATTGTTTCTTCCCCTATTCCTAATATAAGAAAAATACAAAGCGTCTTAGAACACGTTATAAAGAGTAAAAGAAGTTTATTGATTGTAGCGGATATGGATCAACAACCATATGCTACATTATTATCGAATAAAGTTAAAGGTAATATAAAAGTTAATATTGTAGATGTGCCTGGTTTTGGATTAACAAAGCAAGATACTATGGATGATTTAGCATTACTTACCGGAGCTATGATAATAAATGAAGAGCTTGGAGATGATTTAGATTTAATTAACCCTGATGTGTTAGGGAGCGTTAAGAAATCAGTTACAGATGAAAAATCAACTGTACTTCAAATAGAAAATTCAGTAGACGTAAAAGCCAGAGTTGAAGAGGTTACAAAAAGCATTGAAACCGAAACTAATCCTTTCTTTAAGAAAAAGCTAGAACAAAGATTATCAATGCTAACTGGAAAAGTTGGTATTATATATGTGGGAGCAGACTCGGAAGTAGAGCTTAAAGAAAAAAAAGATAGAGTAGAGGATGCAATACACGCAACTAAAGCAGCTTACAAAGAAGGAATTGTTGCTGGTGGTGGTGTTGCTTTACTGAATGCAGCTACTAGTTTAAAAGCTAAAAACAAAGGAGAAGAGATCTTGTTTGAAGCAATTAAATCACCTTACTATACTATTCTAGACAATGCTGGTATTATAGAAATTAAAAAGCAGAGTATAAAGAATAGAGGTATAGATGTTAAGACCGGCAAAGAAGTTAATATGATTAAAGCTGGTATTATAGATCCTGTGCTAGTTACAAAATCAGCTCTTAAAAATGCTGTAAGTGTTGTAACAACTATTGTATCTGCAGATTGTGTTATTAGTAATAAAAGATTGGTTTAATGAAAGCAATCAATTATTATATAATTATAGAGAAAATCAAAGAGGCTCCGAAGAAAGTAGGAGGTATTGAATTAACAGAAAAGCAAGACACTGACATTAGATATTTAAAAGCTAAAGTTATAAGTGTAGGAGATAAAATTGAAGGCATTAATAAAGATGATATTATAAGATATGATCGGCACGCTGGACATGGCATTGAATGGAACGATAAGTTTTATTATGTGATTACTGTAGGAGATGTAGTTATAGTAGAATGAGACTAACTCCTTCAGATCTTAGAGATATGAACCTATTAAAGTATTACAGGCTTGTTAGAAGATGGGCCTGTAAGACTTATGGTTTGAAAGACGCTGATTTAGAATTACTTGTGTATTTAGATTGTAAACAATTTTTTACTCGTAATGATTTTATTAATGGTGTTTACACATATACATGGGATAAAAACAGATGGGAAAGAATGCGCAGGAAAGGATGGATAGATGTTTTTAAAGAGCGTAACAGAACAAGTTCAAAGTACGCAGTATATAAAGTATCAACTAAAGGTAAGCATTTAATAAGTAGAATATATAGAATATTACTAGCGGAAGAAGATTTGCCTACATCGGCAAGAAGTGTATTTTATAATAACAAAACATATACAGATAAAGTTTTTAATAAAGCTATTGATGATATGATACGAGACAAAGAAAGATAATGGATTTTAAATTAAAAGATTTTGCAGATCTTGTTGGAATAGACAAAGAAACTTCTACATATAATACACCTGTTTTTAAGAAAGACTTAGAAGGGGATATATTAGGTGAAGCTAATAATGATGGTACAATATTTATAGACAAATCATTAAAGGGTAAACAAAAAGAAGAAGCTGTAAATCATGAAAAAGTTCATTTAGATCAAATGGCTCAAGGTAGATTACACTACGATGATAACCAAGTTACTTGGAAAAAAGATACAAGATCACCAGCTAGAGTATATAAAAGATTAGGTGGTCAATTAATAGATGAACAAACAGGAAAAAGCGCTGCTGAAGGCGGGGATTTTGAATGGGAAAGAGAAGCATATAAAAAACAATAATATGGGAATAAATTCACAGGTTAAATCAAGATCGATAACCAGCAAAGCATCAAGCGCTTGTAAAATAAATATGGGATTAGTTGAAGGAGCAAGAGACATGCATAACGCAACTAGCTTTATAGATCACAATGCATTAACTGCAGAAAAAATTAGCAGTGGTGGCGGGGGAGTTTCTATTCCTGAAGAAGAAGATAAAGAAAACGAAACTAACAAAACAGAAGATTAATATGAACTTACCAATTACAAGCAGGATAAAAAGATCCCCTTTTAAAGAGAAAGATCCTAAAAATAAAAAAGCTAAAGCTAGCTCTATTGTTGAAGGGGGCACTACTACTAAAAATGTTTCAACAACTACAACTTCAGAAAATCCTAAACTAACTTCATTTAAAGAAAGATGCGGAAAGTTTGGAGGTAAAAATTCAGCCGCTGCTGCTGCTGCTGGATGTGTATGGTCTGATGACGCAAAAGATCCAGATCCTATAACAACTACTGTAGATAAAGAAGTGGTAGTAAAAAAGCCGGATGAAATTATTTCTACTGATCTTTATGAAGAAAGAAAGCAAGATGTTTTAAATCCAGCTGAAGTTAATAGATTCAAGCGTGCAACGAATATGACTACCCGAAATGTTCGTAGAACAGGAGATAAGCAAGATAAAATAAAAAGATCTCTTTCTAAATTTAACAAATACGATACAGATAAAGACGGAAAAATATCTGACAAAGAAAGATCTAGTATGAGTACAGGATTTCTTGGGTTTGGTAATAAGCAAAAAAAATACGATAAATTAAAAAGAAGAGAAACTGAAACTTCTCAAGAAATGGAGCAATTTAGTTCGGCACAAGAAAACCAAGCAAGGTCACAAAAGTCTGGTAGAAGATGGAAATCTCAAATTAAAACAGACGACGAATTAAAAACCAAGGGGCAGTATACGGATAAAGAACAGCTTCAGATGGCAAAAGATAAGTTAGCTGTAGAAAGAGCAAAACTCAAAGCGGCTCAAAACCAAAAGGTCACAACTTCCAGCGGAGGCCAAGCGGCAAATGCTGTAGAAGTAACGGAAGAAGTTACTCCATTAGGAGCACCATTACAATACAAAAAATCATCAAACAAAATGAGATCAAAAAGTCCCGCAAAAAAAGCATTAAAAGGTAGCCAAAATCAATTACCTCAACATTTACAAGCAGCTATAAAAGCAGCTCCTGGTAAAATGAATGGTTCTCCTTACAAAATGAAAGGTTCAATGTTTAAAAAGAAATACTAATGGCTATACCTATTACAAGTAAAATCAAGAACTGTTCTCCCGCTAAAAAAACAGGAGCGTGGACAAGGAAAGAAGGTCAATCAGAGTCTGGTGGTTTAAACCAGAAAGGTGTTGATGACTATAAAAGAAAAAATCCTGGTTCAAAATTAAAAACCGCTGTAACAACAAAGCCTTCTAAATTAAAGCCTGGAAGTAAAGCTGCTAAACGTAGAAAATCTTTTTGTGCGAGAATGAGCGGAGTAAAAGGACCAATGAAAAAACCAAATGGTAAACCTACAAGAAAGGCTTTAGCATTAAGAAAATGGAATTGCTAATGGAATCAAAAGGACTAGGCGACACAGTAGAAAAAATAACTAAAGCAACAGGTATTAAGACTTTAGTAGAAAAAGTTTCAGAGGGTTTAAATATCCCGTGCGGGTGCCAGCACAGAAAAGAAAAACTAAACAAAATGTTACCATATAAAAAATAAAAAAATGAGTTTCAAAAACACACCAATAACGGCGAAAATTAAAAGAACTACTAAAGGGGGTATTACGCAACCATTGTTAAATATGGGTGCACCTGTTAAAATGAAAATGCATTCACCTGCTAAAGTAGACCCAGATCCTAATATTAAAAAGCAATCGGATTTTAAAAACGAAATGTCTAGACAAGACAAAGTAAAAGCCGACAACTTGGCTGCAAGTAAAGCAAAGAAAGCTGCAAAAGATAAATCTAATTATCAAAAAAATATAGATCAATATAGAAAAGACGTATCTACTTTAAATGCAAATACAAAGTCTGCATCTAAAAATATTAATCCTAGACAAATGGAATCTGCCATGAATAGGAGCATAAGACAAGCAGGTAGGATTAAATCTTTTGAAAAGAATCTTTACGACTACGACACAAAAAACAAAGAAGGTAGTACTGAAGGCTATAGCGCTAAGGAGTATGCAATGGCTAAAGCTAGTGGTACTTATAAACCTAGAAACAAGAAAAAAGAAGATATTAAAGTAGATACTACTAAAACTCAAACTACTAAAACTAAAAAAGTTTCATACGATACAGCTTATAAGAATAGAGATATGAAAACTTACGGCAAAATGGATAAAGCTACTTATATAAAAGAAGCTAAGCGCCAAAATGCATCTAAGAAAGCTGGTAAAGGATGGGATGTTAAAAACAAAGGTAAGGATACACCACCTAGAAAAAAAGTTAAGGCTGCTTCTGTAATAGAGCCTAAAGGAATTAAGAAAATAGAAATATCTACAAAGCTAGATCCAAAACAACTTAAAGCAGAAGTTGTAAAGCGTAACACTAAAACAGAAAAGCCTTCTAAAAGAGATGTGCGTAAAGCTAATAGAAAAGCTAAATCAGCGGGTAGAGCAAGTGATAGAGCAGCAAGAGCTAGACTAAAAGGTCAACAAGCTTTAGAGAATGGTAACAAGCAAAAAGCTTTAAGACTTAAAAGAAAAGAAGTACGATTAAAAGCAAAAGCTACTAAAAAAAGAGGGCAAGCTGCAGATGCTATTAAGATAAAAGATTAAATGAAAAAGTTATTTCAATGGCTTACAGGTAGTGTTGTTAAAGAGATAGGCAACGTTATTGATAAGTTAACTACAACTGAAGAAGAGAAGCTTATTATAAAAAAGCAAGTTCAAGAAATATTAGAACAAGCTGATACAAATGCTCAAATTCAAGTTACTGATCGTTGGAAATCAGATATGGCGAGTGATAGTTATTTATCAAAAAACATTCGTCCATTGATACTTATATATATAACAGTTATATTTACAGCATTGGCTTTTACAGATGGTAACATAGGTGAATTTCAAATAGCAAAAGAATATATACCTATATTTCAAACGTTACTAGTTACTGTCTATGGAGCATACTTTGTAGGTAGGACTTGGGAAAAAGCAACAAAAATAAATAAAAAATAAAATAATGGGACAATTTTTAAATCAACCAGACTTTATAGAGTTTGGCAAAGTAGTAACACCAAGCAATACAATTAATGCTTCTACAAACCTTAACAAAGCTTCTTTGTGGGTTGGCGGAGGTGGTACTGTAAAAGCTATACTTTCTAGTACACTTGGAGGTGTTGTGGAAAGTTTTACAATAACATCACCAGGAGCAGGTTATACCACTGGGGCTGCAGTAGCAACTTTAAACGATGATGGTACAGATGCAACCGGCTTAACTGTAGATATTACTGTAGACGGCAGTGGAGCAATTGTTACTGCTGTATTAAACAACACAGGTAGCGGCTATGTAGTGGGTCAAACACTTAGAATATCTGGAGGTACTTCAATGGCAGTTATCACTATTACAGGAGTTGATAATACACCTATAGCTTCACAAGCTGTATCTTTTCAAGGCGTACAAGCAGGAACTTACTTACCTGTTATTGTTGATTATGTGTTGGTAGAAAGCTCAAACCCAGCTTCTCTAATGATTGCATGTCATTAATAATACTTTAAAACAAGTAACTATATACTTATAATATAAACAATTAAATTTAATAATTATGTCTAAAAAATTAGAAGAACAAGAGTTAAAAGAATTACAAGGAGCTATCAACAAGATTAATGAAATACAACTCCAAATTGGAGGTATTGAATTACAAAAGCAAGACCTTGTATTATTCGGTGCTGAAGCAAAAAAAGAATTAAAAGAAATTCAAGCTTCACTTGAGAAAACTTATGGTCAAGTATCTATCGATATTCAAACTGGAGATATTCAAGAGAATGAGTCAGATAGTTAGAAAGATAAGTATTGGTAAAGATTATAAAAATGACGCCATGCACTACTCTGTTGGACAGGAAGTGTATGGTGGTCATACCATAAAAAATATAATTGAAGAAGAAACTAAGTACTCAATATATATTGAAAAGAATAATGAGATAATGCCATGGAAAGATTTTAATAAGAACATGGCAATTGCAGTTGAATATGATCTGCAATATTAATGAAGTCTTTAATTAATTTTATTATAGAGCCTGTTGGCGAAAGATATAATAACACTAAGAATATTGAAGGTAATGAATTACTTTTAAATACAGAATTACAAAATCACAATTATTCAAATAGAATAGCTAAAGTAATAGCAGTACCTAAATTAGCGGATACTGAGATTAAAAAAGGTGATGAAATTATTGTACATCATAATGTATTTAGACGGTTTAGAGACATCAGAGGAGACGAAAAAAATAGTAGATCTTACTACAAAGATAATATATACTTTGCAACCGAAGATCAGGTTTATGCTTATAAAAGAAAAAGTAACTGGCAAAGCTGTAAAGGATTTAATTTCGTTAAACCTATAAAAGAAACTAAAGCATTTTCTTTAGATAAAGAAAAAGAAGGTGTGGGGGTTTTATACTTCAAAGATCCTGATCTTAAAGGATTAAAAAACGGCGATCTAATAGGGTTTAGGCCCGGGGCAGAATATGAATTTGTTATTGGTAATGACAGAATTTATAGAGTACCCACAAATTCAATCACAATCAAATATGAATATCAAGGAAACGAAGAAGAATATAATCCAAGCTGGGCATAGAGCTGTTGAAGAATTAATTAAAGTAGCTAAAGAAGCTATAGTTGATTCTGGTGATGATATAACAGCGGATAGATTAAAGAACGCAGCAGCTACTAAAAAGCTAGCTATATTCGATGCCTTCGAGATATTAACTAGAATACAACTAGAGCAAGATATTATTGATGAAAAACCTGCAGAGGTAAAAGAAGAAAAATCTTTTGGAGGCTTTGCTGAAAAAAGATCTAAATAATGTACGAGCAAACGTTATATAAAGTTATAACACCTGTAAAGCTTACTACTATATCAAGACTTAACAAAGCTAGAAAGTGGGATTATGGATATAATAAAGAGCATGATATTGTTGTTATAAGTAAGACCGGGCAGATTGGCGAAATATATGATATAAATAATCTTAAAATAGCTTTGCCAAAAGCCCCAACTGGGATTGATAAGTCAAAAAATAAATGGATCCCTGAAGATTATCCTAAAGAATTAAAAGCTATTGACAGCATATTCGATTGGAGAGACTATCCGGAAAAATTTAAATTAAAATGGGAAAGCTATATAGATGAACAATTTAACAAAAGAGAAAAAGGCCATTGGTTCAATAATAAAGGTGTGGATACTTACATTACTGGTACTCACTTTATGTACTTGCAGTGGTCCAAAATTGATATTGGGAAGCCAGACTTTAGGGAATCAAACAGACTATTCTTTATATTCTGGGAAGCTTGCAAAGCTGACGCTAGATCCTATGGGATGTGCTACCTTAAGAACCGTCGATCTGGATTTTCTTTCATGTCATCAGCTGAAATTGTTAATCTTGCAACAATATCCTCTGATTCACGGTTCGGTGTATTGTCCAAATCTGGACAAGATGCTAAGAAGATGTTCACTGACAAGGTGGTACCAATCTCTGTTAATTACCCGTTCTTCTTTAAACCAATACAGGACGGAATGGACCGTCCGAAGACCGAACTTGCCTACAGGGTCCCGGCCTCGAAACTTACCAGGAGACGACTCGATTCCAAGGATAGATCCAAGCAAGAAGCCCTTAAGGGTTTGGACACGACCATCGATTGGAAGAACACGGGTGACAATGCCTATGATGGGGAAAAACTTAAACTCCTCGTCCATGATGAATCGGGGAAATGGGAAAGGCCGAACAACATCCTCGACAACTGGAGGGTTACGAAAACCACCCTTAGATTAGGTAGTAGAGTAATAGGTAAGTGTATGATGGGTTCAACATCAAATTCACTTGACAAAGGAGGTGACAATTTTAAAAAGTTATATAATAACTCAGATGTTACCAAAAGAAATAGAAATGGACAAACTGCTTCGGGATTATATTCTTTATTTATTCCAATGGAGTGGAATTACGAAGGTTTTATTGATGAGTATGGCCAACCAGTATTTGATACACCAAAAGAACCAGCTGTAGGTCCATATGGTGACGTTATAGAAGTTGGAGTTATAGAGCACTGGAATAATGAGGCAGAAGGTTTAAAGTCTGATCAGGACGCTTTAAATGAGTTTTATAGACAATTCCCAAGATCAGAAGAACACGCTTTTAGAGATGAAACAAAAAACAGTATATTTAATTTAGTTAAAATATACGAGCAAATAGATTATAATGAAGATTTAGGAAATACTAATGTATTAACTAAAGGTAGCTTTCAATGGGTCAACGGTATTAAAGATACAACTGTAAAGTTTACACCTAACCCTTCTGGTAGGTTTTTAGTATCTTGGGTGCCTGGAGAACATTTACAAAATAAACAAATTGTATCTAAAGGATTAAAATCGCCAGGTAATCAACACATGGGAGCTTTTGGATGTGATAGTTATGATATATCAGGAACAACAGATGGTCAGGGATCTAAAGGAGCATTGCACGGATTAACTAAGTTTAGTTTAGAAGACGCTCCGGCTAATACTTTCTTTTTAGAATATATAGCTAGACCTCAGACTGCAGAGATATTTTTTGAAGATGTATTAATGGCTTGCATATTTTATGGCATGCCTATATTAGCAGAGAATAACAAACCTAGATTATTATATTATTTTAAAAGAAGAGGATATAGAGGTTACTCTATGAATAGACCTGATAAGCTTTGGAATAAATTATCTGTAACAGAAAGAGAAATAGGTGGTATGCCTAACTCAAGTGAAGATATAAAACAAGCGCATGCGGCTGCTATTGAAACATATATAGATCAGCACGTAGGTTTAAAAGAAGATGGGCAATATGGTGCAATGTATTTTAATACTACTTTAAATGATTGGGCTGGATTTGATATAAATAAAAGAACCAAGTTTGATGCAGCTATAAGTTCAGGTTTAGCAATAATGGCATGCAACAGACATTTATACCACCCAAGACCACGAGTAGAGAAAGAAACAATAAGTTTAAAAATAGCTAAATACACCAATCAAGGTGGTTTATCAAAATTAATAGAAAAATAAAAATATGGCTGAGTCAGTTATAACAAGTTATTTTCCAAGCCAAGTAGCTAGCGATGCGGAGAAGATGTCCATGGATTATGGTACTACGGTAGGTAGAGCTATAGAAAGTGAGTGGTTCAATAATACAAATGGAGGAAGTTCAAGTAGGTTTCAAAGTAATCAAGTTACATTTCATAATTTAAGATTATACGCAAGAGGTGAACAGCCTATACAAAAATATAAAGATGAATTATCTATTAATGGAGATTTATCTTATTTAAATTTAGATTGGAAACCTGTACCTATTATACCTAAGTTTGTAGATATAGTTGTTAATGGTATTTCTGATAGGCTATTTGATATAAAAGCTTATTCACAAGATCCTTATGGGGTTGACAAGAGAACAAGGTATATGGAATCTCTTATTAGAGATATGCAAACCAAAGAACTTAATGAGTTTGCTAGTGCTGAATTTGGAGTTAATTTATTTGAAAACGACCCTGAAACCTTACCTAAGAATAAAGAAGAATTAGATTTACATATGCAACTTACTTATAAACAGCAAGTTGAAATAGCAGAAGAACAAGCTATTAAAGTTTTATTAGATGGTAATAATTATGATTTAATAAAAAGAAGATGTAATTATGATTTAACTACAATAGGTATTGGAGCTGTTAAAAATGTATTTACTAAAGCGGAGGGTGCTAAGGTAGAATATGTAGACCCAGTTAATTTAGTTTGGTCATATACTGATTCTCCTTATTTTGATGATATATATTATGTAGGAGAAGTAAGATCAGTACATTTAAACGAGCTTAAAAAAGAATTTCCTTGGTTAACTAACGATGAGTTAAAAGAAATAGCAGGGCAATCCGTTACTAATAATGGATTTTATAACAGATCTATAAGTAATGTTAATAAAGATGATTCTAATACAGTGCAGGTATTGTATTTTAATTATAAAACTTTTACTAATGAAGTGTACAAAGTAAAAGAAACAGCTACTGGTGCATCAAAGATAATACCTAAAGATGATCAGTTTAATCCCCCGCCAGAACTATATGAAGAATACGGTATAGAAAAATTATCAAAATCACTCGAGGTATTATATGAAGGAGTAAAGATAGTTGGAGGTAGAATGCTAAAGTGGGAGTTGGCTAAGAATATGATCAGACCTAAAAGTGACTATTCTAAAGTTAAGATGAATTACAGCATGGTAGCTCCTAGAATGTATCGAGGTAGAATAGAATCTATAGTAAGTCGTATAACAGGCTTTGCTGATATGATTCAATTAACACACTTAAAGTTACAACAGGTAATGTCAAGAATGGTTCCTGATGGAGTTTATCTAGACGCTGATGGTTTAGCTGAAGTTGATTTAGGCAACGGTACAAATTACAATCCTCAAGAGGCGTTGAATATGTTTTTTCAAACAGGTTCCGTAATAGGTAGGTCATTTACACAAGATGGTGATATGAATCCTGGTAAAGTTCCTATTCAAGAAATAACTACAGGAGCTGGTGGTGGTAAAATGCAATCATTAATAGGTAATTATAATTACTACATGCAGATGATTCGCGATGTAACCGGATTAAATGAAGCAAGGGACGGTAGTACGCCGGATTCTAGAGCATTAGTTGGAGTACAGAAAATGGCAGCTGCAAATTCAAATGTAGCAACTAGACACATATTAGATGGAAGTTTGTTTTTAACTTCAGATTTATGCGAAGGCTTATCATTAAGAATTTCAGATATATTAGAATACTCTCCTACAAGAGATGCTTTTATACATAAGATAGGTAATCAAAACGTAGCTGTGCTTGAAGAAATGAAAGATTTATATCTTTATGATTTTGGCATATTTATTGAACTACAACCGGATGAAGAAGAAAGAGCTGTACTTGAAAACAATATACAAGCAGCAGTGCAAAGTGGATTAATTGATTTATCTGATGCTATTGATTTAAGAGAAATTAAAAATCTTAAACTAGCTAACCAATTATTAAAAATAAGAAGGATAGACAAGCAAAAGAAAGATCAAGAAATACAACAACAAAATATACAAGCGCAGGCTCAAGCAAATGCTCAAGCTCAACAAGTAGCTGCTCAGGCGGAAGTTCAAAAAGGACAAGCTTTGATTCAGCAAAAAATAGAGTTAGCAAACGCTCAAGCACAAATAGATACTCAAAAATTAATGCAAGAAGCTACTTTAAAGAAAGAGTTAATGCAATTAGAATTTGAAATGAACCTGCAGCTTAAGGGTTTAGAAGTACAAGGACGTAAGTCAGAACTAGTAGACAAAGAAGATAGAAAGGACGATAGAACAAAACTTCAAGCTACACAACAAAGTGAATTAATACAACAAAGACAAAACAATTTACCAGCTCAAGATTTCGAATCAAGTGGGTTTGATACAATGGGCGGTGGATTCAACTTAGGTTCGTCAGACCCTAGGTAATAATAATAGTAACAATTATATAATATTTTATCATGTCAGAAGAATTAGAACAAGAAGTACCCGTTGTTGAGGAAGTCAAAACGGAAGAACCTAAACCTGTGTCGGTTGACGACGGGGTTATTAAGGTTGATTTAGGATTATTAAATAAACCAGTAGACGATGCCATTCCAGAGCAAGAAACAAATGAAGTGGATGCTGATCAACAAACCACAGTTAGCGAAGAAGTGGTTGAAGAAGTACCACAACAACAAGAGCCCGTTCAAAATGAAGAACCCGTTCTTGAAGAAATAACTAGTGAAGAGGTTGTAGAACAAGTCGAAGAACTTGAAGAGCAAATAGAACAAGCAGTCGTAGAGCAATCTATAGGTGTTGATCTTCCAGAGAATATTCAAAAAGTTGTGGATTTTATGAATGAGACAGGGGGAAGCTTACAAGATTATGTAAAGCTTAATACTGATTATGCTTCATTAAACGAAACACAATTACTAAGAGAGTTTTATGAAACAACAAAACCTCATTTAGATAGGGAAGAGATTGATTTTATAATGCAGGATAACTTTTCATACGATGAAGAGGTTGATGAAGATAGAGATATCCGTAGAAAAAAATTAGCAAGAAAAGAAGAGCTTGCAAAAGCTAAAAAGCATTTAGACGGTTTAAAATCTAAATATTACGAAGAAATAAAAGCTGGGTCAAGAATGGATCCAGAAACAAAAAAAGCGGTTGACTTTTTCAATCGTTATAAAAAAGAAAACGAAGAAGCTAGTAAAGTAACTGAAAGCCAGGTATCTGCATTTAAGAGTAGAACAGAAAAGCTTTTTTCTAATGATTTCAAAGGTTTTGATTTCAATGTTGGAGAAAAGAAATTTCGCTACAAAGTTAAAAATGCGGATCAGGTTAAAGACACACAGGGCGATATCAATAATTTTGTCAAGAAGTTCTTGAACGATAAAAATGAAATGAATGACGCCGCTGGATATCATAAATCTTTATTTACAGCTATGAATGCAGATGCAATTGCTAATCACTTTTATGAGCAAGGTAAAACCGACGCTATGAAAGCAAGTGTACAAAAAGCGAAGAACATTGATATGAATCCAAGAGGGGTTCATGAAGAAATCAAGAACACTTCCGGTATGTCATTTAAATCGATTGGATCTACTAAAGCTTCTAAGTTTGGAATTAAAACTAGAAAATAACAAATTTAAAAATTAAAAATTATGGCAGGATCATTTACAGGGAGTACTGGAGCATTGGCTCACTTAACTCCTCGACCTACACAAACGTTGTTTAACGACAACTACTTGTCTTTATCAGACATGGATTTTACACAACAATTCTTACCAGAAGTATATGAGAAAGAAGTAGAAAGATACGGTAACCGTACTATCTCTGGATTTTTACGTATGGTAGGTGCAGAGATGCCTATGGCTTCTGACCAAGTAGTTTGGTCTGAGCAAGGTAGATTGCACGCAGCTTACGACCCAGTAGAAACTACAGCTACTACAGTTATTATTCCAGCTAACGCAGCAGGAGCTTCTCAAAACGTTATTGGCCCAGGTGCTACTATCGTTATTGCTTCAGCAAACGGTTTAGTTGTGGAAAAAGCTTATGTATCTGCAGTATCTGCACCAGTAGCAGGAGTTGTTACATTAACTGTAGCTGGATATCAAGGAGCTATTACTGTTCACGCAGCAGCTAAGATATTCGTATACGGTTCTGAATATGCAAAAGGAACTTCTAACGCAGGAACTTCTGTTGATGCATCTTTCGAGCAATTCAACAATAAACCAATTATCTTAAGAGATAAATACAATGTGAACGGTTCTGATACTGCTCAAATTGGATGGGTTGAAGTAACTACTGAAGCTGGGACTTCTGGATACTTATGGTATTTAAAATCTGAGCACGAAGCTAGAATTCGTTTTGAAGATCAATTAGAAATGAGTATGTTAGAAGCTGAAAAAGCAGCGGCACCAATTACGCCAGCTGACTTTGGAACTGCAGCAGGAACTCAACTTACTGGTTCTGATGGATTATTCTCAGCTCTAGAAGATAGAGGATTAGTTTATTCAGATCAAGATTTTGGTGGTGCTGATGGACTTGCAGACTTTGACGTAATATTACAAGAACTAGACAAGCAAGGATCTATTGAAGAGAACATGATGTTCTTAAACAGATCTTCTTCTTTAGGACTAGATAATATGTTAGCATCTGTAAATTCAGCTTACTCAACAGGATCTTCTTATGGAGTATTTAATAACAGCTCTGAAATGGCATTGAACTTAGGGTTCTCTGGATTCAGAAGAGGTTCTTACGATTTCTATAAGACTGACTGGAAATACTTAAACGACGCTACTACTCGTGGATTAGTTGGAGATATTGAAGGTGTATTAGTACCAGCAGGAACTTCTACAGTTTACGATCAGCAATTAGGACAGAACATTTCAAGACCATTTTTACACGTACGTTACAGAGCTTCTGAAGCAGACGATAGAAAAATGAAATCTTGGATCACTGGATCTGTTGGTGGAAACTTTACAAGCGACGAGGATGCAATGAACGTTCACTTCTTATCAGAAAGATGTTTATGTGTACAAGCAGCTAATAACTTCGTATTATTCAAGAAGATAGCAGCATAGTAAATTAATGTAATTCTTACCCCTGTTGCATTGACAGGGGTAACTATTACTCTTATAAAATTATTTAATCATATTATATCATGGCAAAACAAGCTACAGCAAAGCAAGTTGAGGTTGCTCCTCAAGTAAAAGCAGCACCAAAGGCAGCTGCAAAACCACAATGGGAATACAAAGACAGAACGTACTTTTTAATAACGGGTAAGTCTCCATTAATTTTTACAATACCTTCTAAGCATTCAAGAAACAAACCTTTATTATATTTTGATAAAGAATCTGGATATCAAAGAGAGCTTAGATACGCTACCAATCAAAAAACACCTTTTGCAGATGAACAAAAAGGAGAAGCAACTTTAGGTAGAATAGTTATGAAAAACGGAACAATAACAGTTCCCAAAGAACAAGTTGCATTACAAAAATTATTATCATTATATCATCCACTTAAAGACAAAGTTTACAAAGAACTTAACAAAGAGCAAGACTCTGTAAATCAAATTGACTGGATTGAATTAGAACTGGAAGCATTAACAGCAGCTAAAAATTTAGACGTTGAGCATGCAGAAGCAATTTTAAGATCTGAATTTGGAGAAAAAGTTACGCAACTTTCATCTAATGAATTAAAAAGAGATCTAATGATATTTGCTAAAAGAAATCCAGTATTGTTTTTAGAGCTAGCAGATGATGACCATATTCAATTAAGAAATACGGGAGCTAAAGCTGTAGAAGCAGGTATATTAAGTTTATCTTCTGACCAACGTACTTTTACATATGGTACAGGTGGCAGAAAATTAATGACAATACCTTTTGATGAACATCCTTATTCTGCATTAGCAGCTTATTTCAAGACTGATGAAGGTATGGAAGTTTACAAAGCAATATTAAAGAAACTTAAATAAGTTACCTTATAGTGGTTAGGCTGCTGTAATCGTAGCCTAACTATTATAACAATAAAAAAAATACAACAATGGCAATAAGCGTAAATACTGTTTATCAAAGAGTACTTGGTGTACTTAATAAAGAACAAAGAGGTTATGTAACTGCTCAAGAATTTAACTTATTTGCAAATCAAGCACAGCAAGATTTATTTGAACAATACTTTTATGACATAAACCAGTTTGGTAGAGTGCCTGGAAACAGCACAGAATATTCAGACATGGTAACCTTGCTTAATGAAAAAATTAACATATTTGAAACAATAGACGCTCCAACTAGGGTAGGCAATTATTTTATTGCACCTAGTAATTTATATAGGTTAGGATCTATTGTTTATAAAAACACTACTACAAACTCATTCGGTGTAGCTTCAACAGAACAAATAGAAGCAGAGCGTATTAACGCTAATGAGTTTTTATATATTAATTCTTCACCTTTAACAAAACCTACAAACACTCGTCCTGTATTTATTTCAAATACAAGTGGTATTAAAGTATATGCAAATTCAGAGGTTACAGATGTTGCTTTAGTGGATTATCAATATATAAAGAAACCCGCTACAGTAAATTGGGCATACCAAATTGTATTCAACGAACCTCTATATGACGCAAGTAATTCCGTAGATTTTGAACTGCATCCTGCAGATGAAGCTGATCTTGTTATAAAAATATTAGAGTTAGCGGGTATATTAATAAAAGATTTAAACTTATATCAAGTTATGAATCAAGAAGAACAAGAAACTATTCAACAAGAAAAAGCATAACATATGGCCTTACCTTTACAAACAGATGAACAATATTATTTAGGTCCCGATGGTATTTGGAATAGCTGGGATGAGGACTATGGTAATTATCAATTTACTAGCATAAAAGATATTATAAATAATTTTATTATATCATATGTAGGTGAAGAGAAAATTATACCTAAAGTAAAAAGAACAGATGTAGCATTCCACGCACAGCGCGGGGTTCAAGAATTTAGCTTTGATATATTACCTTCGGTTAAGAGTCAAGAAATAGAGATAGGTCCAAACTTAAACTTTGTTTTACCAAAAGACTATGTTAACTATGTGAAAATTACGTGGACTGATTCTAACGGTATTGAAAGAGTGGTATACCCTGCTATTAATACCAGCAATCCTTTTCCTATATTACAAGATTCTAATTACGAATACTTATTCGATGAGCAGGACGAAGAAATTGTATCAGCTCAATCTTCAGAAACAAAAAAAAGATTTCAAGCACCTATACAACCCGGGCAAACCGAAAGAGATGTAATACCTAATAATTTAACTTTTTTAAATGATTATGGAAGAAGGTATGGTATATCTCCACAGCAAGCTCAAGTTAATGGAGTATTTTATATTGATCAATTGCAAGGTATTATATTTTTTGATTCTTCATTTGTAAATAAAATAGTAACTTTAAAATATATATCAGACGGTATCGGTTGTTCTGACGAGGATATGACCGTACATAAATTTGCTGAAGATGCTTTATATAAATATATTGCTTATGCAATACTATCTACTAGAGCTAATACTCCCGAGTATTTAGTTGCAAGATTTAAAAAAGAAAGAGGAGCAGCTAAAAGAAATGCAAAATTAAGATTATCTAATATTAAGATAGAGGAAATTACACAGGTAATGCGTAATAAATCTAAGATTATAAAACACTAATATATGCCAGAATTTGTACATGTTTTCCAATCCGGGAAAATGAACAAAGATCTTGATGAAAGACTTGTTCCTAATGGTGAATACCGAGATGCTTTAAATTTAGATTTAGCTAATTCAGAAAACGGAAACGTAGGTTCTTTACAGAACATAAAAGGCACACTCGAGCTTAAAGGCAAGTTAGGCCAGCCTGATTGGTCCGGTTCTTATATAGATGCATTATCTAATCCTGTTTGTATTGGATCCATTAGAAACGATGTTTCAGAATGTATATATTGGTTTATAGCTTCTAATAATATTAGTACAATAGCCGAATATAATCAAACTACAGGGGACATTGCTCCTGTAATAGTAGACACTTTAAACATACTTAAGTTTTCTGATAATTACCTTATAACTGGTATAAATATAATTGAAGACTTTTTATTTTGGACGGATGATCAAACAGAGCCAAAAAAAATAAACATAAAAAAATTTAAAACAGGATCTACTGACTTTCTTACTCACACAAAGATTCCTCAATACATTCCAGACCAGCAAACATATTCAGAAAATTTAACAGGCCAGCCTAACTTCGTTGAAGCAGATGTAACCGTAATTAAGCTTTCTCCTTTAGCAGCGCCTACTATTACAGCTAGCGCTAGTAAGTATGGTGATGATATACCTGGTACAGGTTTGCTACCTCTTAGTACAACAATGACAACTGCTTCCACTGTTAATTTTACTTATGTTGAAAATACTGTTTTAGATAGCATTAGCAGAGTGCCTTTAGATACTTATGGAGAATATTTAGCAAACATAGCTATTGATCCTGCTTTCTATGCAGACTCATCTATCCCAAATTGGAACGGTGAAATAACTTTTACGGTAAATACCGTACCTACAGTTTGGGCTTTAGACGATATTATAGAATTAGAAACAGATTTTACAACAGAGTTTTATGTTAATTATGAGTATAAAATAAGTATTAAACTTACTGCTGTAAATAACACTACAATAACAGGGCAAATACAAGCAATTTCAAGCGACATACAAACTTTTAGAGATTCTAATGAAGATATAATAATTTACAATTGGAAAGCTATATTAGTAGAAGAGTCGCCTATGTTTGAATATGTTTTTCCTAGATTTGCTTTTAGATGGAAATTTATTGATAACGAATATTCTTGTTTTTCTCCTTTTTCAGAAGTTGCTTTTGTAGGTGGTAAATTTGAATACTTAGCTTCAGACGGTTACAATGAAGGTATGACAAATAATATAAGGCTTCTTGAGATTGGTAACTTAGCATGGGGTAGCCAAGAGGTTGTTGAATTAGACATTTTGTTTAAAGAAAGCAACAGCCAAGCAGTGTATAGCGTAGAAACCTTAAAAAGATCTGATTTTCCTGTGTTACCTAGTACATTCCAGGTTGAAACAGAACTTATTGGAGCAATAGTAGAAGCTAATCAAATATTAAGACCATGGGACAATGTTCCCAGAGCAGCTAAAAGTCAAGAGCTTATAGGTAATAGAATAGTCTATGGCAATTATTTGCAAAATTATAATGTAGATACAACTACTTTAAATTTAACAAATACACCTACAAACCATCCGGCTGTAGCAGATCCTGCTAAAATAAGATTTCCTTTTCCATCAGTAAAATCTATACGTACTTACCAAGCAGGAGTATCATACATTGATGCTTACGGCAGAGAAACACCTATATTTACAAGTAAACAAGGTAGTACAAAAATAGATATATCTGATTCGAATAAAACAAATAAATTAACAGTAACCCCTACAAATATACCTCCTTCGTTTGCTACCCATTATAAGTTTTTTGTAAAAGAAATATCAAATGAGTATTATAATTTAGCATTAGATAGGTTTTATGAAGCGGAAGATGGTAATGTATGGCTGTCGTTTCCATCGTCTGAAAGAAACAAAGTAGATGAAGAAACTTACTTAATACTAAAGAAGCAGCATGACACGGACCAACAAGTTTTAGGGTTTAATAGATATAAAATTCTTTCTATTGAAGCAGAAGCCCCGGAGTTTATATCAACTTTTGACACTGTAATTACATCTAGTATAGTAGAACAATTAACTTTAGTTGAGGTAGGATTTCTTTCTTTAAATTTTAAAGGGCCTATGTCTTCTGTAAATGCACAATTTGGATCTTCTTTAAACGGTGGTAAAGTGAGATTTACTAAAGGAGCAAGTGTTTCTGACATTTACGATGTAAGTATCTCCCGAGTTGCAAACCCAAATAACGACGCAACAGAAATTGATTATAACTTAGTACTAGACAGACCGCTGGGTCCTGATGCTGCTTTTTTAGAAGATGTGGCTGTAGGGCAAGTTTATTCAGTAACTATACTTGAAGACGAAGTAAAAAGAAAACCGGAATTTGCAGGTAGATTTTTTGTTAAAATACAAAGAAACTTTGCTTTTGATACAAATGTTATATCTTCATTTGCTGCAATGCCGGTGCAGTATTCAATACTTGATTCTTTTCAACCGGATAGAGGTTTAAACAACGCTAATAATCCTGGGCCAGATGCTCTTTTATATGCAGATTACGGAGCAACAGATAAGGAATTGTTCTGTACCAATAAAGCACCTGCTTTAAAGGTTGTAGGCTGGGATGGAGGAATAGGCCACTCTATAACTAATACAGATTATTCGCCTAACGCATATAAACTTGCAGCTTTACAACCTCCTACTAGAGGTTCAAGAAAATTTGGTGTAATATATGTAGGGGGGAAAGCCGGTGGAGGTGGAGAGTATATAAATCAAATGTTTGGTAATAGTTCTGTTAGTCAATATGTTGGTGGAAACTGGGCAGCTAACACAGCTACTCCAGATGGGTTCTTGTCTCCAGGAGCAGTCATAAGATTCCAAAATAAAAATGACGGATCTTACAGCCAAACCTACAATATACTTGATGCTATAGGGCAAAGATCTTTTAGAGGTAGGAGAATCAGTCCAGGAGGTGGTTGTGATCATTCTGAAACAGGTTATAATCAAAAATATGTTATCTATATAGAATTAGATGAAGAAATAGCAGAAGATTGGATGCCGTTAGCTAATAACTGGAATCAGCTAGAAACAGTTTTACCAAGTATTCAAGCCTTAGAGCCTGTAATATCAGCCGGTACAAAATTAACTTCTAACAATCCAGCTATATTTGAAACAGAACCAAAAGAATCAATAGATCTAGATTTATATTATGAAGCTAGTGATTCTTTACCTATCTCTAATTACAATACAGAGTCTCAACACTTAAATTGGATGAATTGCTATTCATACGGTACTGGAGTAGAGTCAAATAGAATTAGAGATGACTACAATGCAGTATTTATAGACAAAGGGCCTAAGGTTTCTACTGTATTAGATGAACCTTATGCAGCAGAACGTAGAGGTAGTGGATTTATATTTTCTCAAATATTTAATTCAACATCGGGTATAAATAGATTAAATCAATTCATACAAGCATTACCTATAACAAAAGATTTAAATCCTATTCATGGTACAATACAAAAGTTGCATGCTCGTGATACTGATTTAATAACTTTATGTGAAGATAAATGTTTTAGAGTGTTAGCTAATAAAGATGCTTTATTTAATGCAGACGGTAATTCTAATGTTACAAGTAATAATGCTGTATTAGGACAAACAGTTCCATATGCGGGAGATTTTGGTATATCTAAAAATCCAGAGTCGTTTGCAGATTATGGATTTAGAGTATACTTTGCTGATAAAAACAGAGGTTCCGTAATAAGGTTGTCAAGAGATGGTATAACAGAAATATCTAGCAAAGGTATGGATGATTTCTTTTCTGATAACTTAAGATACTCTAATAAGTTAATAGGCAGTTATGACGAGGATAAAGGCTTATATAACCTTAAACTTGATAATATTACTCCAGAATGGACAAAAATATTATCAACTGATACAAATTATCAATTAACAGCTTCTTGCGAGAATCCTAGCACCCTTAATAGCGCTCAAAAATCAATTGGGACTACAGTTTCATTTAAAGAATCAGTAAATGGGTGGACAAGCAGAAAATCATTCTTACCTGAAAGCGGAATATCTTTAAACAATATATATTACACTTTTAAAAATGGTTTATTGTGGCAACATAATATAAACAATACTTACAATAACTTTTATGGTAATCAGTATTTAAGTTCTTTTAATGTTGTTATAAATGAACTACCTAATGTAGTAAAAGGCTATAGCACTTTAAATTACACAGGTACAAGATCAAGAGAATTAGAATATGAGTATAACAACAAATGGTATTCTATTGCTGAAATTAATGCAAATCAAACAATACCAACTTCAACACAAATAAAAACAGAAGGATGGCGAGTTGATTATGTTAGAACAAACCTTGAATCCGGAGAAATAAAAGAATTTGAAAATAAGGAAGGCAAATACTTTAACTACATAAAAGCATTACATGTATGTAAAACTGGGGATGGTATTGGTAATTCCGATGTAGACGCTGATCCCCAAGATTATCTTTTAACGGTTACAATTGATCCCGACTGCAGTAGCTCAGGAGATGTTATACCTGATACTTCTATACTCGGGTTCTATGAATGGGACGTTGTTAAGAGTCCTGTTGCTTTAACTAATATAGAATTAAATACACCTCAGGAAGCAAAATGTAATATTGAAAACTTTTATAATATATTAAATCAAGACTATACTAATGTTACAGTGGCTAGTATGGAACTTAAATACATTTCTACTGTTGGATTAGCTGTAGGGACTGTTTTATATGATAGCAGTACTTTATTACCTTTTACCACAAGCTCTGGTGTTACTATATTATACACTAATACTAGTTCAGTAAGCAATCCTTCTTTGGATGCAAATAATTCACAATCTGTTCCTGATACATATAAACTAATTACTATAAATGCGTCAGGTACTATTACAAGTATAATACAATATAATACTTTAGCTATTTGTATTGGTAATCCTACTAATACAACAAGAGGAACATCTGCTTTAAGCGGAGGGGCAAATGTACCATATTTATTTTTTAGTTTACCTGCTCTTACAAATTCTGAATTGGTATGTGCTATAAAAAACTTTATGGAAACTTGGATTGCTTTGCCTAATGAAGATAAATCCACCGGCTGGTCTGTTCCTAAGCCTTATTGGTATGATCCTTTTACTTTTTCAGTTGGTACGCAATTATATACTAAATTGAATAACGGAGAATTTAAAAAGAAAAATGTAAATAGTGCTGGTGATCCAGGCTATCCTAGAAAAGAAGTTTATAATTTAGACGGGGGTGGGGTTATGCCTTTTGGATCAACGTGGACTGAGGAAGCGAATAAGCCCGATGACAATTGGGTTATAGTTAGTACAAATGGCACAGGAATAATAACAGCAATAGATGTATATAATACTTATAGTTATACTTGTCCATAAAATAATAAGATATGCCAATAACAATTAATAATTACAATTTTACATCGGTTATATACCAGATAGGAGAGTTCTCTCCTGTATATGTTGAATTTCCAACAGCTGTAATTACTATAGTACCTAACGAAGGATATACCGCTACAGTTTCGGACTTTTCTTTAGACTCTAGCTTTTCAGATCCTGCGGTACAAACCGTAGTTTTTGCTCAAAGTGGATTAAATGTTACATGCACTGTAACTTTCCAAACAAGTTTCGTGATGCCAGCTAACAATTATACCATTCCATTATGTATTGTAGGAGAAGCAAAAATTAGTCTTATAACTATAGAAGGTACATTTTCTTCAACAGTAGGAAGTAACATAACTCCTCCTAGTGAACAAAGTACAGTATATAGTGATTCAGGAGCGTTTGGTGAAACTGATCTTTTGTTTTCAAAAACTTATACTGCTGCTACAGGTTATTATTTAAAAAATCCTTCAGCTAATATTGTTACTGGAAATCAAGCTAATTACACGGTAGCACAAACACCTACATATGATAGTAATGGTAACTTAATTGTTTATTCATTAAATTGTAGTTATACATATCCTATCAATAATGTTTCGGGTGATTTCATAGATATAAAGGTTCCTTCAGAGGCGATATTTGTACCTGCTCAAGAAATAACATCTTATACGTTTGACACATCGCCAGTATCTTTAGGAGGCTCGCAGAGAGTATTAACTTTATTTGGAGACGAAGGCGCCGTTTTTACAATACTTGTAACAGATACACTTGGTAACTCTTACAATGTAGAATTAAATGCTACTATGGATACAACAGGTACTTTTAGTACTATAATAGTTTTTCCTGATGTGACAGGAGCTGTTACTAATATTGTATACACAATAACCTTGTCAGGGGATTTAGCTTCTCCGTTTTCACAAGTAAATCCTATAGTATTAACTCAATATGCTATTAATCCAACTATATCTATAGGAGGATCTTCAAGCCTTGGCATTACAGGCTTTACAACTTTCACTAGACAAGGACCGGCTTTTATGTCTCCGACAAATACTTTTATGACAGTTACTTGGCCATTATCAGTATCTCCTCCTAGCACGATATCTTATAATGGCGATATTGAAATGACGGATTTTTTATACACACAAGCTTTAGGGGTTGACCCTGAGGTTGTTAACAGCGTATCAAATTCTTCTACAGTAACTTTAATAGATGCTACAGGTATACTTGTAAATGATCAATTCAATTTATTCCAAGGTAACAGCCAATTAGCTCCTTTTCAACACAAGGTTACAGGGGTTGCAGGTAATGTATTAACAGTAACACCTAATATGACGGCAGCAGCGGGAACTGGTTTACAGGTTTACAGAACAAAAGGTAATGTTATAGATAACGCTACAATTACAGCTACTCAAGTGGATCCTCAAAATATTACACTAGATTTATCTGTTCAAGTTGTTGAATTTGGAGAAGAAGATGTTACATTTACTTTAGACTTAGACAATGTTATAGACAAAGTAGGTGGACAGGTATTCGGTCCTTATTCGTTTAATTTTGATACAAGCAACGCAACTGATAGTTGTTGTGGACCTGTTGCTGCAATAGTTTATTTAGATTCAAACTCTTTAAGTACAGCTACAAATATATATATAAACAATACCGGTAGTACTTTTGCAAATGCAGGATTTTACTCAGTAAATGGGACTTATAGATATTGGGACGGTTCTTCTTTCCCATCAACAACAATTAACACTTGCCCTTCTTGTTCTACATCTTTATCTTTATGTTATAGCAGCACAAGCGCTAATGATTTATGCTGTAACACTTCAACTAATGTAACCGTATATGTTGCTGCTGGGGAAACTTTTTTAAATAATACTGGATTGTATTCCGATTCTAGCTTATCAAATGCTGCACCAAATGGATACTACAGTCAGAACGCAAACACTTGTTTTACTAATACACCTTAAAATGGCACAAAAAACTTACAGACAACAAACATCAGGCACCTTAGGCTCTTTAACAAATTGTCCAGGGTGTGGACCTGCACCAACGTCAACTTACACAGCTGCTACTTGTGCTAATAATTTTACAAGGTATGTGGATGAAATATCTGGATTTGACGGACAGCAAGCAGTATTAATTCAACCTTATAGCGTTGGGGATGTAGTATGGATTAAAACAGGAGCATCAGCAGCTATTGAATGTGCTACTATAACATCTATTAATAACCCGGATCCTGCAACACATTATATTGACGAAGCTCAAGGACCTTGGTCTCAATGCTCTCAATGTTACACTCCTTAATATATAATTATGGCAAATATAACTTTAACATTTACAAACCCTTTACCAGAAGGAGTTCAAGTAGGTAATATAGCTTGGTATTTAAATACCACTAATAATTTAGAAATTGAAATGGGACCAATAATATCGATATCTGCTAATCCAGTATCTATAGTAATCGACGCAGCTGTAGGTGTGGTTCCTCCAACAGCAACTGACTTTATATTTTATGTGCAAAACCCTATAGGCGTAGTTAGTTCTTTAAAAGGATATTATGCTGAAGCTCAATTTGTAAATGAATCAACAGATTATGCTGAGTTGTTTTCAGTTGGCACAGAGATATTTGAGAGCAGTAAATAATACGTAATAATAAAACTATAAAACAAATCAAATGATAGGACAAGTAGTTGGCGGGCTTACAGGAATAGCCAGCGGAATAATAGGAAGCGGCAAAAGAAAAAGAGAGCAAGCAGCAGCTCAAAAAGAATATGACCAGACTAAATCTGCTTTTGAAAATTTAGATACCTCTAATGTGTATAAAGACATGGAGAATACTATGGAAGATCTAACGGTTAACCAAGAAGCTGCTCAGTTCGCTGCTCAACAAAATCAACAATCACAAGCTAATATAATGAATACTATGAGCGGTGCTGCCGGCGGCTCAGGTATTGCTGCTATGACACAAGCTCTTATGGGGCAAGCTCAAGCAGGTAATAGACAAGCTTCAATAGATATAGGAAAACAAGAACAAGCAAATCAAGCTGCTGAAAGAAAGCAGGCTGGTAACTTACAGTTATACGAAAGGAAAGGAGAGCTAATATCAAGAGATGCTGAAAATGAAAAAACATCTACATTATTAGGAATGTCACAACAAAGGTTAGGGGCAGCTAATAAAGCTAGGCAAGATGCAACCAACGCTATAGTTGGAGGTATTGGGAGTGTAGCCGGAGGCGTATTAGGGGGATTTGCAGGAGGTTCTTTAGGAGCAGGTACAGGATTTGGAGACATGCTCTCTGGAGCTGGCGATGATGCAAACCCAGGGATGCCGCTTTAATTAAATTATAAAAATATGGATCAAGGATTAGTAAAAGGAGCAGCTTTATTAGGAGCTAGTAATCAATCAAACTGGGGACAAGCATTTCAGGAAGGACTTAACGCAAGCACCTCAGCGGCTGCTATAAGTATTGCTAAGCAAAAAGCTGAAAAACAACGTATCAACACAAAAGTTGGTGGGTATATAGACAATTTAAATTCCGAAGTAGATTTAACAAAATTAACAGCTGAACAAACTAAGGCTGTTACTAATTTTTTAGTAGAAAATAAAAATGAATATGCTAGAGCAGCCTCAGAAATAGCTCGTATAGATGATCCAACAGATCCTAGATATATGGAATTAAGAAACACTATGAATGGTGTTCAAACTTCTTTTTCAAATTTAGCTAATCAAATTAATGCTTTTAAAGAAGATAAAATTTCATACTTAAAAGATTTTGATGACAGAAGAATATCAGATGGAAATAACATTCAATCTTTATCAGAAGCTGCAGGGGTGTTTACTGACGAAGCTAGCTTTGGTATTGGTAAAGGAGGAAATTTAAATTTCTGGAATGAAGGTAAAGGAGAATATGAAAATTATACTAATATTAAAAAACCTTTCTTAAAAGACTTTAAGGCTGCAAACAATATTTTATCTTTAAATGAAAAAGTATATAGCGCAGGATCTTCTCTTAGCGGTGCTAGACAAAACATGATACGTAATAAGCTAAAAAATATGATTAGCTCTGGGGGTAGAGATACTTTATTGTCTTTAGCCTCTGATGATTTTTTAATCGAGGGAGGTTTAAATTTACAAGATCCATCTTTATTTGATCCTGCTAATCAAGATTTATTGCAAGATGCAGTACTTAATAGTTACATGGACGCTCTAATAGATACAGCGGCTCAAGGTGCTAGAGATAAAAAACCAGCAAGAGGAAGAGGTAGCGGAGGTTTTAGCGGTGCTTTACAAGATGAAATAAATCTATCTGGACCTGTAGTAGAAGAGGCAATGAAATTTGCTAACTTAGGAGGATTAGCTGATGAAGGTGATAAAGCTACAGCTATTGCTAGATATATAAATAGCACAAACCTATCTTCTAAGTCAATGCCTTACATTTCAAGAGCTGAGTTCTTTGAAGATTATATGGATGTAATGGATTTTGATGATGACGAAGTTGCGGAAGCTGAAAAAGAATTTGCAAAAGAATATGGTAATTCTCAAATATTTAAATATAACGGACAAAACCCTGGGCAGTCAAGAGGTATTAATGTAAATATTAATGATCCTCAATCTTTATATAAGTTTTATTTACAAAATTCAAACTTAGGAAGCAAGGCTACAAATTATCATTTAGGTAATTGGGATAGATACAGTGGGTCTACAGATAAGAAACAAGAAACTAAGAAAGAAGAATCAAGTACAGGTAACTTCGGTTAAATCAAATTTTATGGAAGACGAAATATTAAAAAACATATGGAACGAGTTATCTTCAAAAGGTAAAACAAATTCCGATTTTGACGCATGGAAAAGCAATGTGTATAGCAGTGAAGAAGTTCAAACTAATGTGTATGGTTATTTAAAAGACAACGGTTATACAGACAGTGAATTTAATGATTGGAAAACAAATGTTTTACCAGTAAAGACAAACGACTCTGCAAGTGCGGATCCAGCTGTGGAGTCAGAAAGCGATACGGGATCCAAATCGGTAGAGCCTTTATCGGCGTGGCAATCAATTAAAAATTCTTTTTCAAACGTAGGTGAGCAAGTTGGAGATGTATTTGAATTTTGGTTTGATACAAACGAAGAAGAAGGTGGTGGCGCAAGATCAGCTCTAGATATAGCTACTAATACTGTTTTTGCAGGTATAGTTGGGCAAGAATACGTGGATAAATTTGTAGAAGAACAAGGGGAGGATTCTTGGTTAACAGGCGGACTAGGCACTAAAAAAACATTAGAGTCTATAGAAAAGTTTAAAAAAGAAGAGCTAGAAAGCAAAGATACCCTTGGTATAATAGAAAGCGTAAAAAACGGAGATGTTGGTGGTGCTTTAGCCGGAGGTGTAAATGCTCTAACATCAATTGTTGGTAGTGCTGTTTATAATGTTGGTACCTTGCTTACAGGTTTTTTTATGGACTATACTGCTAAAAACTTTGTAGAATATAATAAGCTTAAGGCTGAGAACCTAGGTGTTAGCTTTGATGAACTTTTAAAATCAGGAGATGCAGATAATGCAATACCTATAGGTATGGGAGCAATTTCAACAGCTTTAGAATATATTGGGCTTGGAGCAGTAGCTAAAGGAGCAAAGGGAGCTGTTAAAGGAACAGGGTCTACAGGATTAATTGGTATGGGTAGTAAATACCTTGCTGAAAAATTAATATATAATAAAGGAGCTAGAGCTACTATGCGTATGCTTTCTACAGGAGCAACTGAATTTACTACTGAAATATTACAACATGCTGCTGATGAAGTTAACGTTGAATTAGGTAGTGTAGCAGGTACTGATAAAGAATCTGAAATATTTAAAACCGTCATAGATGCTGTAACTAGCCAAGAAGGTTTAGAAGCAGGTTTGCAAGGCTTTATTGGTGGTGGCGGAATGGTAGCTGGAACATATTCTGCTAAATCTATGAACACCATTAGAACAGTAGTAGATGGTGACAAAATAACTAAAAATATAAATGACCTATCTATACTAAGAAAACAATTAAATACTACAGATAACAAGTTAGTAAAAGAAGGCTTACAAGCTCAAATAAACGAAAAAGAATCTGAAATTGCTGACGCTGTTAGAAAAGGTAACGATATATATAATAGCTTAAGTGACAAACAAATTAGTGAAATTGAAAGTTTAACAGACTTAGCTGATGCCGCCGCGTTTAAGATAACTGAACTTAATAAACAATTTAGAAAAAACGAAATTAGTGAGAGTCAGTACAATTCAGCTATGGAAGGTTTTAAATCTGAATATGATAAGGCAAGGAAAGCCTTAACAGCTATGAATCTAGAAAAAAATTTAGAATTTGCTAAAACAGAATTTGAGTCGAGAGGTTTAAAAGTTAAGATATACGAGACAACTAAAGCTATTCAAGGAGCCGTAAACAAATTAACTAATATATCAAAAGAAGATAGACAAGAATTTAAAGACAGTAAAGGTAATATACACGGTTTTGCTATTGGTAATCAAATATTAATAAATAAAGAAGTTGCCGCAAAAGAAGGCGCTATTAATGTAGGTTCTCATGAGGTACTTCACCCTGTGTTTAATAAGTTAATAG
>ERZ1039804.270-NODE-270-length-33860-cov-26.008608_pt1 | contig 33860 bp, 20 predicted proteins | sample MGYA00383089_ERZ1039804 | MGnify/ENA primary metagenome ERZ1039804 (study PRJEB29581, sample SAMEA5548359) | metagenome | biome: marine; feature: coastal; material: water | depth 1 m | study: Short-term variability in the microbial, nano- and picoplankton...
CAGGAATTACTAATGAAATACATTACTTTATAATATGTGAATATTCTGATACTCCAGTACCAACATCATCACCAACACCAACGGAGACAAGTACACCATTACCAAGTGCAACTTCTACGGAGACTCCGTTACCAACGAGTACAATTCAACCTACCCCAAACCCAACTTTAGAACCGACACCTAATCCTACGGTAGAACCAACACCTAATCCAACTTTAGAACCGACACCTAATCCTACGGTAGAACCAACACCTAATCCAACTTTAGAACCGACACCAGAACCAACGAGTACTGAGGGTCCAACATCAACCCCTAACCCAACAAGTACACTACAACCTACACCCAACCCAACGAGTACTGAGGCACCAACCCCTACCCCAAACCCTACGAGTACTAATCAACCAACTCCTAACCCAACAAATACTGCGGTACCAACGGCAACACCGGTACCTACGAGTACTATTCAACCAACACCAATACCTACAAGTACTGAGGAACCAACATCCACACCAGCACCAACAAGTACACTACAACCAACACCATTACCAACAAGCACTAATCAACCAACTCCTAACCCTACGGTAGAACCAACACCACAACCTACTTTAGGACCAACCCCCAACCCTACGGTAGAACCTACCCCAAATCCAACAAGTACTGAAATACCAACGCCTATACCGACAAGTACACAGGCGCCAACACCTACTCCAAACCCTACGAGTACTAATCAACCAACTCCTAACCCTACGAGTACTATACCACCAACTTTAACACCAAATCCAACAAGTACTAATCAACCAACTCCAAACCCTACGAGTACCATACCACCAACCTTAACTCCAAACCCTACGAGTACTAATCAACCAACACCAGAACCAACGAGTACTAATCAACCAACATCAACCCCTGATGCAACACCAAACCCTACACCTGTACCTACAAGTACTGAAACACCAACCCCTACCCCAAACCCTACGGAGTATACCACGACTTTAAATGTGAGTACTGTTCAAAAATTCACACCATCACTTTCGGGGTTAACTTTATGGTATGCCGAGGTTGAAGAATCATACGTTAACAATCAAAATCAATACGACACTACATTGAATTGGATTGAGGTAGGAACCTTTAACCCAATTGGTGACTGTTCACAGGGAAGTGGTCCTTCAAATACTCTCAGTATCGCCTTATCGGGAGATCATTTGAGTTTCATTTATACATTAATCCATTTTAGAGACTCTAACGGAACCGTTATATATGGTTCTCGAATGTCGTCCTTATGTAATTACAATTGGCAAAACGAATACCATAAGAAGTCAGCTTCACAGATATTGAACACGAACCCAAGTTACAATTTACAATTTTCAATATATTCTAACACTCTATCAATTGTACCACCAACTCCTACACCAACAGACACACCTATTCCAACTGCAACAGAAACACCAGTACCTACGAGTACACTACAACCGACACCCACTGTGGATGTGAGTAGTTTTAAATTGCATGTTTATAACCAAACAACTAACTTTACAATTACCAATTTTAAACTGAGTAATCAATATAATCAGATATCAAATACACTTAGTTTCGACTCTTCAGGAACACACATAGTAAATCCGAACAGTGAAGCTCACCATTCCTATGCCACACTTGACACTACTAATTTTAAATGGTTTAGAATTAATATACCCGCAACGGGAAATGGTGTATACTATGGTTGGTATTACCTGAATGGTTCTTTTGCGGGGTTAGGGTGGCAATATGCGTTCTCCAGTCTTATAGATTTAAGAGTTGGACCGGGAGGACAACATCATTACTACACATTGGGTCCCAATGATGTTGTTGATTTGTACTTAACAGACACCGACACCCCACCCGTCGCAGAACCAACTTCAACACCTGAACCAACTGCGAGTAGTACTCCTGAACCTACACCAACAGAAAGTAGTACACCTCAACCTACAAGTACACCTAATGCAACACCTCAACCTACAAGTACACCTAATGCAACACCTCAACCTACCGCAATTCCATTATCGTGTTTAACACCGATAACCTCAGTACAAGCAGTCGGGGGTCAGTATCAATTTAATGGGTCTTATGGTATTTATGGTATAAATTTAGGAACATATGAAATACAAGGTGTTCCAAGTTCTCACCCTATTGCATTTTTAAATAATGGAAAAGAGTCTATAGTTAGTTATAGTGGTCAGAACAATGCAGGTACAAAAGTGGGATCTGATGGAAACACATACACTTATTACTATGGTGATGTAACACTTACCATAAATGGTGATTTCGGTGTAATTAGTTACGATTGTTATTATCACGGATATATGGGTGGTCAGAATAATTTAAATTATAGTGTATCTTGTACATCACCCCAACCCACAACCACACCAAATCCAACACAATTACCAACAAGCACACCAGACCCAACACCCGTACCTACAGGTACAAATACACCAACACCATTACCAACAAGCACACCGTTAATGAGTCAAGCTTGGATCCCAACACCAGATGCTTGGTTTGATGCGTCAGACACGTCAAGTTACACACTATCTGGATCAAACCTTACTTCAGTAACTGATAAAGCTGGTAATTTTAATATGTTAGTTGATGGAACCCCAACAAGAGTTTCTAATGGATTAAATAATAAAAATGTGTGGGATTTTAATGGGAATGAAAGTTTAATTAGTTCAAATTCAGGTCCGTATGCAAGTGGTGGTAATCATTGGGCAATAGGTGTATTTCAATTTCACACAACAACATCAACAAGAGATTCTTTTTGGAGTGCGGACGGTGGTAAAACATATGCATTAAGTAGTGGTAATAGTAGTAATAATTGGTACGGTGAAATTGATTATGATGGTAGTAACAGTATTGTTAATGGTGTTGCCAAAAATGTCTTCACACAACGTGTTAATCAATCTCAATGGGCAATAGTTGCGGTAATTGCAAACAAAACTGATAATGAATTTTATGGTAGACTAAACGGAGGTATCAAAACCAACGTGGACGTTTATAATAATTCGATGGATACCAATTGTAGTGATCTACGTATGATGAGAAATAGGTCGGGAGTAAAATTAGATGGAAGAATGGCAGAATACTTCCATTATTCATCTTATGTGGGTGGGGACACCAATAACTACAATGAAGTGTGGAAGGCAGAAGGGTACTTAGCACACAAATGGGGATTACAAGGTCTTTTACCAAGTAATCACCCATATAGACATAACGCACCAACATTGTAATTTTAATTCTTTATCTGAATATAACTAATGTTTTTACTATTTATATAGAAAAGTAAAAATGTCATTAGAAATCACAGATTTTTCAACTAACTTAATTGAATGTAGTAGTAAACTCGCGGGTGACTGTTGTCCAATCGACAGTACCTTGGATGTTAGACCGTGGGCGTATGAAATAAACAAACATGGTGGTACTGAATTGTGTGATTACATAATTAAAAGACGACCTGAGAAAGGGTGGACACTCGACTTTGTTTTTAACAGAGAAGAATTGCCGTGGTCTAATGGTAGTGTTTTTTACTTTTTTGGGGTAAGGGACGAGAATACACAATCTTTATATGCCGACAATAACCTTTCCTTTGGGTTTACTTCAAATGGAAAAATTAAATGGAATTCATATAGATATTCAGGTAGCTGTGTTAATGAATCGTATAAAGAAACCTATTACCTTGATTCTGGAGTAACTCCAATTCTTTGTGAGAATGGTACGTCTAAAGATTTCAATATAACAATAACATTTGATCGTCACTTAAGACACACTGAGTGTGAAATTGAAAATGCTGGTGGGTGGAATGATTTAATTACGGGATCAACAATCACTAATTCGAGAGCTGTAACACTTTCAGGAGCAACAGAAAATTATCAATACATTGAGGAATTAAATAAGGATTGGAATGATGAGAGATATGCGAGGTTAGGGATATTAAAAATATATTTAAATGGTCGACCTATTTACAAAATTGATAATTGGGAGGAAATTATACCATCTAATAGAGGTTTCCAACCTTTTATTCAATCATGGGGTGGTGGGACTACAGGTTCAGGTGGTGTACATCAGGGAGTTACTGGATTTAATTTAAAAAGAATCAAATATATTGAAGAACCTTTAAATGCTTTAGAGGTTAGACATCACTATATTGTGTCAACTAAACCAATATACGACATTGTAGAGTGTCAAGAAAAATGTGAGGAGGATAATATAGAACCCTTTAGTGATGATAAAAAAATAGAATAGATATTTATTAATATGGAATTTTTTATACGAAAAGGATCAACAGATCCATTATTAAAATTAAGGTTAGTTGACGATGGTCGAAATGACAAGTCGTCGTTAAATGACCTTTTAGAAAATAGTGATATTACTTTCGATATGTATGAGGTTGAAACCGAAGTTCCAACTATCTTAGGTGGTGTATGTAACCTTACAACTCGGAATAAAAAATATGACCAATCTACAGACGAATACTACATCACATATAGGTTCACTGAAGATCAAACATCAGAATCGGGTAAATATGAAGGTATAGTGACTATTCAATTTTTAGATACTGATTTACTTCCTACCGAAAAACTAATTGTTCCTATCAAAGAAAAATTATTTATTAATATTATATAATTCATTCTTCGGAATTGATTATTACGTATTTTATTGTTATATTTGTGGTAAGACTAACTACATCATCCAATGATGGTGTAAGATAATTTGTCAACTAATTAAAACACAAGATACAATGAACAAAGAGATAATCTCACAAGAGGTAATCGAGGAATTTCTCAATGGTTCCGATCCCGAAAAGTATATCGTCGGTATAGAGTACGAATACAAAACAAACACAATTTACAAAATTATTCAAGACCCTGAAAAAGGTAAAATTATTCGTAAGGATACTTTGACTCCGTTTCTTTGGGTTAGTGATATTAGTGACTTAAATTTTTATGGAAAAAATAAAGGTCGTCAACGCAGTAAAATGGTTGAGTATGGTATCAAAATTGAAAAATTAGAAGACAAAGACCATCAACGACTCATTAACGGTTATAATTACATAGTTAAGAGTACAAAAGGATATGGTCCATTATTAGACTTTTTCAGACAAGGCGGTATCAATCCATGGGATGAAGAGGTAAGGAATCGTTTTATATTATTAAACCCTAAAGAACAATTTTTAATTCAAAAACAAAAAAGACTGTTTAAAGGGTTAGAAGATTATTCGGACGTACATCGTTTAGTGTTTGATATTGAGACCACGGGTCTTGATCCTGAAGTGGATAAAATCATTCTGATCGGAATGAAGGATAATCGAGATTTTGTTGAAATCATTGATGCGTTTGGTGAAGATGGTGAAGCAAGATGTATTATTGAATTTTTTAAACACCTAAGAGAATTAAAACCAACAACGATTGCGGGATATAACTCTGCATTCTTTGATTTCCCATTTATTTTAAAGAGGTGTGAAATATTGGGTATAAACCCTAAAGAACATACTCAGATATTCCACGCACAAGGAATTAAAGAACGTGAAGGGATGTTGAAATTAGCCAATGAAGTGGAATATTATACCCAACACATTATTTGGGGAATGAACATTCTCGATATTGCACATTCAGTTCGTAGATCTCAGGCAATAAACTCAGACATTAAGTCGTGGGGTTTGAAGTACATTACAAAATATCTTGGTGCAGAAAAGGAGAATCGTGTATATGTTGAGGGTTCTCAGATTTCTAACATTTATATTGATAACGAAAGTTTTTATATGAACCCTAAGACAGGTAAGTATAAAAAAATTGGAGATCCTGGTACTGAAAATCTACTACAACGTTTCCCAAATGTTTATGAAATTTGGACAGGTAGAAAAATAGTAGAACAATATCTTGACGATGATTTATATGAAACTATGGTTGTTGACGATTCGTTTAGTCAATCAACATTTTTACTATCTAAGGTCGTACCCGCAACTTACGAAAGAGTATCAACTATGGGTACCGCAACTTTATGGAAATTAATCATGTTGGCGTGGTCATATAAACACGATTTAGCGATACCTAAAAAAGATGAACGTAGACCAATTACTGGTGGTTTGTCAAGATTATTAAATGTTGGTTACGAAACTAACGTAGTTAAGTTTGACTACTCATCACTGTACCCATCAATACAATTGGTGTATGACGTGTTCCCCGACTGTGATGTTATGGGTGTTCAGAAATCGATGTTAAAGTACTTCCGTGATGTTCGTATAAATTATAAGTTATTAGCCGCGGAACACTACAAAACAGATCCTGAGTTATCAGAAAAATATAACAGAAAACAATTACCAATTAAGATTTTCATTAATGCGTACTTTGGTTCATTATCCGCACCACATGTATTTCCGTGGGGTGATATGGATATGGGTGAAACCATTACATGTGTGGGTAGACAAAGTCTTAGAATGATGATTATGTATTTTCAAGGTATCGGTTATAAACCACTTGTAATGGACACTGATGGTGTTAACTTCTCAGCACCTAAAGATATGGAAAGTCGTAGGTATGTTGGTAAGGGTCTAAATGGACTTGTTGTTAAAGGTAAAGAATATGAAGGTCTTGAAGCAGATACCGCAGAATTTAATGATATTTTCATGAGAGGTGAGATGGGTCTTGACATCGATTATGTTTGTCCTGCCACTATTAATCTCGCAAGGAAAAATTATGTACTAAAAAAACCAAACGGTGGTGTTAAATTAACAGGTAACACAATTAAATCTAAAAACTTATCGGGATACATAGTGGACTTTCTTGATAAAGGTTTAAGACTACTTCTTGATGGTAAAGGTCATGAGTTCATTGAATACTACTATAGTTACATTGAAATCATATATAATCAAGAGATTCCATTGGCAAAGATTGCTAATAAATCGAGGGTTAAACAATCAATAGATGATTATAAAAAACACATACTTAAAAGAACCAAAAGTGGATCGTTAATGTCACGAAAAGCACACATGGAGTTAATCATGGCTAATGGGTATAATGCGGGTCTTGGTGAAACGATATTTTATGTTAATAATGGAACTGCCAAATCTCATGGTGATGTTTCAAAAAAACCAAAGACTAATGAAGTGAAAATAAATTGTTACATGATAACGGAAAAGGAAATGACTGATAACCCTGAAATGAAAGGAGAATATAACATTGCTCGATACGTGAATACATTTAACAAAAGAATAGAACCTCTTATGGTTGTTTTTAGTCCTGAGATTCGTAATGATATTATGGTTGACAATCCTGAGAAGAGACAATACTTTACACCCTCACAGTGTAAGTTAGATTCAGGTAATCCTATGAAAGAAGGTGGTCAAGACAACTTTGACGATGTAATGACACTATCCGACACTGAGGTTAATTTTTGGAATAAGATAAAGAGAGACCCTTTCTTTTTATACTTAGATGATAGTATTGACCATATTGACCAACATTGGGTTAAGTACAATAGAAGTTTATTAGACTTTGAGATAGAGAAGTAATAGTATGGGGGTTGAAATAGTACCCCCATATTTTTATATTCCGAGGAATGGAGATTGGAATGGTCTATGTTTAAGTGATTTGTTTAAATTTTCAGCTTCATTAGCCTTTCTTTCTAACATCTTATCAGGACGTAGTCTTTCCAAACGTTGAGTTAATTCCTCAATAAGTTTTAATTTTTCGTCTTTACCTTCGGTTAAAAGTGAATTATAATCTAATTTTACTTCACTATCAGGTACTCTTAAATCTCCTGAGAATTTAGAATATACTCTACCTAAACCTTCTTTAGAATAACCAATCAGATACTTACGTACCCAATTCTGAGCTGGTCTATTAAGTGTTTCCCATGTAAGTTCTTCCGTTTCTATATCAGAAGGTAATTTAATAATGTCTTTATTTTTAGCTAAACAATCATCTCTATCAAATGTATCGTAGTACCAATACCACACATAGTAATTGTGTTTTTGTACAGAACCAAAATCAAACCTACCACCTGGTGTATTATAAAGGTGAACGTGTTTTTTTCCTTCAGGACCTGCAGTAACACGATATGTTAATTCACCACCAATTAGACGATTCTTTAATCCCCTATCTTGCATCCTCGCTAAAAGATCGTAAGCCGGCATCATGAAATACGAACCTGAAGTACCCATTTGTGCAAATCCACCAACACCACCAGAACCAACACCACCAAGACCACCGAAACCACCTAAAAATGGATCTACGATTGAATCTGTTAGTTCTGCTCTTGTAAACCAAAGAAGTTCGTTAAGTTCTCTACCCGCAGGTATTTCATACATTTGTTGGTTTGCAACTAATTCTATTTTGTCTAATTTCAATTCAGATTCACCACCCGTTTGAAGACCTACAATTTTAGAATATGCATGTGAATATTGTGTTTCATAATCAACCGATCTTGTAGTGAACGCTCTTGTTAAAGATTGTGTGTCAACATTTAACCCAGCCAATGATGACCACTGTGATTCGATTAACCAATCACTCACATACTGTTCATATTCGTCAAGTGATAACTCGAGGAATGTGTCCATTTGTTCTTCGGTTAATTCAATAGACCGAATTGGCATACCCAAAAGATGAAAAACCTGTGAATATAACTTCTCTTTGTTCGTTGGTGTTATAATTGTGCTTGGCATATATTGCTTGATTTATTAATATAAATAGTTTATATTTGGAATAATCACACATTTAATTATGATATCAGAAGAACAATTAGAAAAAATTAGAAATAAGCACAAAACAAAGTTAGACATATGGAGATACATTAACAGTGTGACTCCATTGAGAAAAAAATTGAGTTGGAAAATAATGGACATTGTTAAATGTGTTTGGGAAGAACGATCATTACCAAGATATGGTCAGATTGTTGAACTTGATGGTAGTACTTCTGAAGTGGGTGTTTATGATTATAACCCTGAAACTGATAAGTATGATCACAGAAGTGGGGTTAACTACACGAACACAAGTTACACACAACACAAATATTTAGAAAGAAAACTAAATGAAATTTATGGTTATGAATTACCTTATGAAAGAGGTTCTGATATGGGATTCGTTGAAGATACTGTCGTTGAAACGATCAATCAATTTAGTGAACACTTATATAACCATAGGGATGAGATTTTTGATGATGGAAAAATAAAAGACACTTTAGACGATATTAAAACACGTAATGTCAGTGCAGGAAATAAATCTCAAAAGTTAATTGAATCTAATCACAAATTGATTTGGACAGAATCTGTTGGGTATATTGACGATGATATATTAATAGGTGGGAGTTCTCAAGATTTCAAAGGTATTGACGGTGTAATAAAATTTAAAGATAGAGAGGAAACCAATCAAGTAAAGTCGTGTGGTGGATGGTCAATTATACCGAACGGTAATTACAAAGTAAAAGTCACCACATCAATATCCCAATATAAGAATATAGATTATATATCATTTACATATAAGGGTGATATAATAGTCTTTAAAATAGACATGGATTTAATAGAGACAATACATACCGATAACGTGTATTTTGTTTTTGATTCTTCTCTTCTATTTTTTACCAATCGATTTGATTAGTTCTGAACCAAAGGTTTCAGAGTATTCCCCATCACCCATAACTTGATCAATCACATTCTTCTTCTTTTGTAGAATATTATAAATTGTCATTTCAATCGTGTTTTCAAATACAGGGTAATAAACTAATACACTATTTTTTTGACCAAAACGATATGCCCTATCTTCGGCTTGTGAATGGTCTGCGGGTACAAAAGATAAGTCATTCATAATAACAACATCCGCGGCGGTAAGGGTAATACCAACACCTGCGGCTTTGATATTTCCGATAAAGACTTTAACCTTAGGGTCGTTTTGAAACCTATCAACAGATTGTTGTCTTCCGTCTTTTGACATTCTACCATCAAGAACAACACATTTCTTTTTGTATTTTTCCTTTAACATATCTAAAGACACTGTAAAGTTAGTGAATACAATTACTTTACGATCCTGTTCTAATACGTTGTCAATTAATTCACATGTGTGTTCTACTTTGTCAATTGCAATTAACTGACGTAACCTCATCAATCGATTAAGTGTTACGGTTATACTTTCTTTAGTTTTTTGTTCCTCTGTAATTTTTAAAAACTCAGTTAACTCGTCGTCGTAGAATGAACTTTTCATTTCTAACCATATTGGTGATATAATTTTTTCTGGTAAATCGAGAACGTCGGTTTTAAGTCTTCTTAATACAACCGCCTTTGTTTGATCCCTAAGTTCATTAAGATTACTCGCACCACTTGTATTCCATATTTTTCTACCACCGACTCTAAATTGATATCCTTTACAGTATCGAATTACGTATGTCTTCCAATTTAGGGTTAAAGGTGATTTAACAATTTTCAAGAGATTATAAAAGTTGATAGGTCTTGAAGTCATTGGTGTTCCTGTAAGTAACCATACTTTAGAAATTTTTCCTAAGATATCGTTTAACAGTTTTGTCCTTTGTGCTGTTGAATTTGAAATGTAGTGAGCTTCATCTACAATGGCCAAATCAAAACCCTCATTTATTATTGTTTGATATCCCTCACTTTCCACACTATTTTCTGTACTGTGGAAGTTTTTTAAAATGTCATAATTTATTATATAATATTTGTACTCAGTACCCCATTTTCTACCCTCAACAATTAAAACATTATCTTTTGTGTAGAATTCTATTTCCCTCTTCCAATTAATTTTTAGTGATGCGGGACAAACTATTAATACTTTTTTTACATCACTTTCCATTGCTGCAATAACAGTACTTGTTGTTTTACCAAGTCCCATATCATCCGCTAAGATATAATGACTATTCGCGAGTAATTTTTCAATTGCTGTTTTTTGATGTTCCATTGGTGGTCGATGATTGTATGGTGAATAATCAACCTCACGATCTAACGTTTTTTCTTCCTGAATAATAGCCGCCTTTGGTACCCACATAGACATATGTGGTAAATCAACATTAATGTTACCCCATATATTAAATGCTTTGTCACTCTCACAGAGTAATTTTTCTACCCATATATGTTTAACAGGTTTGGTCAGTAATCTATCTTCCATTATCTTACTTCCAAAATGTTCAGAAATTTCAACATATTTGCGTGCAATTTTAGGTACTGTCTGCCAATGTTTTAGTACGTAATCCGATTGTGGTCGTGTAAGAGTATGATTTTTTGATGTTTCAAACTTTTTTTTCCACGACAATATTTGGTTATTGTAACCAGTATAACCTGTTACAATTTCCCTCGCCTCTATTTCAGGTATCTGTCTTTCCATATAATATATTAAATATAACGAAATCAAATGACTTTTTAAACTATTTATGAGTATGAGTAAAAAGGTTCCAATCACAAGACTTAGTAAATTCTTCTCAACTGAAGATTTTGATCTGAACATTCAAATGGGTGAGGAATACCTTCATGGTGACCTTAACATGACATTAGTTCTATATCGTGTTGATCATGACAGTACGGATACTGACGCGGTGTATGCTGAAGTTGGTAAGGATCAAATAAAATTTTACCCACCTATAGAGTTTAATGCATTAGTAAAAGTCGAACAACCAAAGAATAGTACATATAAAAGTGGTATGGTTAGATATAATGAACCAGGTAATTTAATAATCTCGGTTTATATGAAACATTTAAACGACTTAGGTATTGATTTAAAGTATGGTGATTTTATTGGATATCCTGAAACAGAAGAGAAAGTAAGATATTACACAGTAACTAACGACGGAAAAGTAACATCCGACAATAAACACAATATGTTTGGTTTTAAACCATACTATAGAAGTATAACTTGTGTTCCAGCACAAGAAGTTGAATTTAGAGGAGTATAATAAAATGGCGACCCCAAAAAAGAAAAATAACATTAGTATTTACCAAAAAAATGAGTTGGTAGATAGAAGACAGGAACTTTTAGATAAGATTACCCAAGGGGATTCCTATTTACCAGATTCTGTACTACACGATGATTTAGATTTGGGTATGTTAGAATTTGTAAAAGAAAACTTTAAAGTTGTTTCTGATGGTGATGTTATACCTATTATACCAAAAATCCTAACATTACAAAGATGGGGGGAATTTACAAATACATGGGACATATCAGATTTGGACGGTAACATAAAAATCCCATTTGTAAGTGTAATAAGAAAACCTGATGTACAACCAGGTACTAATCCAAGTTTACAAAGAACAATACCTGACAGACAACAATTTCATTACGCATCTGTACCGACATGGAACGGTACTCAAATGGGTGCGGACATATATAAAATACCACAACCCGTTGCTGTTGATATATCATATGAAGTGACAATATTATGTACTCGTTTTAGAGATTTAAATAAATTCAATCAAATTGTTTTACAGAAATTTTCATCTCGTCAAGCATATACCACAGTTAAAGGTCATTATGTACCTATTGTTTTAGACTCGGTAGAAGATAACACACCCGTTGATATCGAAGCTCGTAGGTTTTATTTACAAAACTATAAATTCACGTTACTTGGTTTCTTAATTGATGAAGAGGAGTTTGAAGTGAAGCCAGCCGTTAGTCGACTTTTTCTTATGAATGAATTCATAAAGTCAAATAACTACGAAAAGAAATTCATGACTAAAAATGTTGAGATAACAATTGCAAAATACACTGCAGATGGAACCAATACTGTTTTTAGTGTGGGTGAGACAATTGGTATACTTTTTACTGTTGAGATTAATGGTATTGTACAAACAAGAGACGATGATTATTATCATGTTGGGTACACATCTAAAATAACATTTTCATCACCACCAAGTGAAGGGTCTCAAATTTTAATAAAATACTATAAAGGTAAATCAAATGTTTTTATTGATAGTTCAGGTAATCCAAGACAAGTATCTACTGAGGATTTTGAATATACTGGTGATTCTTTAGTTTTCACAACTTTAAATACAATAGATAGTGTTGTTAGTTTTGACTTAAATGGTTTAACACAAACAGAAGGTGAGGCATTTGAAATCTCAGGTAGAACCACTCTAACTTTATTAGGCACACCTCGAGTTGGTACGATTGTCAGTGTGACTTATCTACATTAATTACTCCCCGTAAAGACTGTCTTTTTTCACTTTACAGTGTTGATCTATCCATTTTTCAACAATTCGATACATTTTAAAACCGTTTTCATCACAATATTTTTTTAACTTATTGTGGTGTTCTTCACCTATTTTAAGGTTTTTAGTGTTTTTATTCCCCATAAAGATAAATATAGATAAAAAAGGATCTTTAAATATACCAAAATAGAAAACAATCGATCTCTTTACTAAAAACGAAGATATTTATAATAAACAATAAAATTTTTAACTAAAAGTAATCAATGGCAAATTCAAACAGAGTATTCGTTTCTCCAGGTGTATATACATCGGAAAAAGATCTAACGTTCGTAGCTCAAAGTGTGGGTGTAACTACATTGGGATTGGCGGGAGAGACCATACAAGGTCCTGCGTTCGAACCGATATTAATAAGAAACTTCGATGAGTTCAAGACATATTTTGGACCGACATCACCAACTAAATACGCAGATGGTAACCCTAAGTACGAGTTGGGATACGTAGCAAAATCGTATCTTCAAGAATCAAATCAACTTTTTGTAACAAGAGTGTTAGGTTTAACAGGATACAAACCAAAACAAACAGTATCAATAAAAACATTAGGTGGTATTGATATCAAACTATCCACTCTAAGTGCTACTGGCGCTGCTGAGCAATTAGCAACTGGTAATCTTATCAATGGATATACACATCTTAGTGACTTAACCGGTAAGGATGCAACTGATGGAACATCCGTACAATCATTTATTGAAAGTATTACAATTCCTGTTAGTGGTGACACAAAATGGTTTACCATTGGTGCAGTTGACTCGAGTGATACCGCATCTCTTTTAAATGCAGATAGAATTGTAGGACCAATCGGTAATAATATAACAACAAATTGGTATAACACATACTTTAAAACAACTGCGGGTGTTATTGATGGGGTTTATGGATATCTTTTTGTATACGATGAAAGTACAATGTCAGGTTGGTCTATTACTCAATATGAGTGTCAGGCCGAAGAAAATGAATACGGTGGTCAGGTTGTCGCTTGTTTAAGATCAAGAGGTTCTTATGCTGGACAAACACTTAATTTAGAAGTGGATCTACCTGCAGAAATTACAGCAACTAATATTAGTGTTGATAATAATCCGTTAGGTGAATTTAAATTAAACGTAACAGGGTCAACAAGTCTTGTTAAATCTTACACACTAAGTTTAGATCAATCATCAAAAAAATACGTAACTAAAGTTTTAGGTACTACTGTTTTTGGAAAAGATAAGAAAGACGTACCAGTTTATATACACGAAGTTTATCCTAAGACATTAAAAACACTACATGAAAAAGGATTGGTGAGAGGTTTAGATACTTCATTAGATTATACCAATGAAGGTAGTTCATTTGTAGGTCAGTGGGAAACACCAGCATCACCAGTTGTCGTATCTGAAGTACGAGGTGGAACAGTTAATGATTTATTTAACTTCATTAGTATTTCCGATGGTAACGGAGCTAACACTCAAGTTAAAATTACATTCCAAAACATTGATCTTGAAACAGGAGATTTTGATATTATAATTAGAGACTTTAACGATAAAGATGATAATCTAAATGTACTTGAGAAATTTACAAGATGTACTATGAACCCTGAACTACCAGGTTATGTGGCGAGAAAAATTGGAACTTCCGATGGTGAGTACGAATTAAGATCTAAGTATGTAATGTTGAACTTATCAGTAAATGCACCTGTAGATGCAATACCGGCAGGATTTAAAGGTTTTGTATCACATGCACAGGGTAACACAATACAAGGTAGTATACTTTATAAAACAGAATATAATGTACCAGGTTCTATAACAGGTTACACATCTAATGGAGATGCTAAAATTTCTAATGGTGATAAAATCAGAAAAGTTTCACTTGGTATATCATCTCAGATTGGTTTTGATAGTGACATTTTAGAGTACAAGGGGTCAGGAAGTTCTAAAGTAACTTATGGTTTCCACTTATCAAAAAACGCAGAGAATATTACAGGAAGTACTACCTACAAAACAACATCATATGATTTAGAAGGTACTAACAAAGGTTTATTAGAAACTAAACAGTATAGAAAATTCACATTAGCAATGGGTGGTGGATTTGATGGATGGGATATCTATAGAGGAACGAGAACTAACAGTGACGGTTACATTTATGGTAAAAACACATATGTAAGTGGTGACACAAACAATAGTGGTGTATTTAGTACTGATGTTGGAAACTCTGATTACTACGCTTATTTACAAGCAATCGAAACATTCTCTAATCCTGAGTCTGTAGATATTAACATATTTGCAACACCAGGTATTGACTTTATGAACCATAGTTCATTGGTTAACAACACAATAGAGATGATAGAAGGTGATAGAGCGGATTCACTTTATATAATGAACCCACCTAACACAGATACTGTTGATGAAATTATTGACCAATTAGATACTGTAGAAATGGACACAAATTACTCGGCAACTTATTGGCCTTGGATTCAAGTACGTGATACTGATAATGCAACTCAAATATACTTACCACCAACAGGTGAGGTACTTAAGAATATCGCATTAACTGACAACGTGTCTTACCCATGGTTCGCAGTCGCGGGTTACTCAAGAGGTTTAGTAAACGCAATTAAAGCGAAGAAAAAACTTACTTTAGAGAACAGAGATGATTTATATAAAGCGAGAATTAATCCAATTGCAACATTCTCAGATACAGGTACTATTATTTGGGGTAACAAAACCTTACAAGTTAGAGAATCTGCACTTGACAGAATTAATGTAAGAAGATTATTGTTAAGAGCAAGAAAATTAATTTCAGCGGTTGCAATTAGATTGTTATTTGAACAAAACGATGAACAAGTAAGAAATGAATTTTTAAGATTGGTTAATCCTATTTTGGAATCAATTAAGAAAGAAAGAGGACTTTATGAATTCCGTGTGGTTGTATCAAATGATCCAGAAGATATCGATGCTAACACACTTAGAGGTAAGATTTACATCAAACCAACAAGAGCACTTGAATTTATAGATGTTGAATTCTTAATAACTCCGACAGGAGCATCATTTGAGAATATATAATAAAAAAAGAAGGGGAAGTACAATTAAGTATTTCCCCCTCTAAAGTAAAAATTGAGATGACACCCAGTATAATGCCAGTATAAAGCAAGTAATAATTGATATTTAATTAAAAATTATATATATTATATAATTAACTTATAATCTTTTAAAATTTGCTACCAGTATTACTGGGTAAATAAAAAATACGGAATAAAATTGACAATGTCAACTTAATTGATAATAAAATTTAAAATATTTCACTAATAGTGATATTTATAATAAAGAATAACTAAAAGAAAACAAAAATACAGACATGGCAGATTTATTAATGAAAATGCCGGTTCCTTATGAACCGAAAAGAGTTAACCGATTTATCGTTAGATTTCCTTCATCATTGGGAATTAATGAATGGTATGTAACATCGGCAGCAAGACCGAGTGCTAAAATCAACTCGGTGGAAATACCATTTTTAAATACCTCAACTTACGTTGCTGGTAGATTTACGTGGGACACCCTAAGAGTAAAATTTAAAGATCCAATCGGACCGTCAGCATCTCAAGCGTTAATGGAATGGTTTAGATTACACGCAGAATCAGTAACAGGTAGAATGGGTTATGCTGCAGGGTATAAAAAAGATATTGAATTGGAAATGTTAGACCCAACAGGTGTTGTGGTTGAAAAATGGATTCTTCAAGGTACGTTCATGCAAGACTTGAACTTTGGTGAGTTAGATTACAACAATGACGCACTTGCGACTATTGATTGTACATTGAGAATGGATAGATGTATCCAAGTTTACTAATAAAATAATCTGTCAAATATATTAAGGGGACCACTACGGTCCCTTTTTTTTGCTTAAAACTTTACTTTTGTCTATTTATTCATTACTATTATGTAATATGGAAGATAAACGAGAATATGCTATAGACCCAACAATTCAGTATGATGTTGTTGAGTTGCCGAGTAGGGGTATTATGTACCCTAAACGAACAAAATCCGTTAAAGTTGCTTATTTAACTGCGGCAGATGAAAATATCCTGTCTTCACCAAATTTAATTGCAAGTGGAGAAGTAATTAACGAATTACTTAAACGAAAAGTTCTTACTAAAGAATTTACAATTGAAGAAATGGTCGAAGAAGATAGACAAGCAATTCTTATCTTCCTACGTAATACCGCATTCGGACCTGAGATTGGACTGAGATTAATTGATCCAAAAACAGAGGAAGAATTTGAAACGGTAGTTGATTTATCTGAATTAACATACAAAAACTTCGACTTAGTAGAAGATGAGAACGGACAATACCCATATTTCTTAGAAAAAAGTAAGGTTGATGTTACATTTAATTTCTTATCACCTAAAGATGAGAAAGAATTAAATGAAATCTCCAATAGTTGGAACGGTATTGGTACCGCACCAATCGTCACAAAACGATTAGAGAAGATGATTAAATCGGTAAAAGGAAATAGTGATCCTATGAATATTAGGAACTTTATTGAAACAATGCCGATTGCGGATTCACAACAATTTAGACGATATGTAAGAGATAATAAACCAGGGGTGGATTTGTCCCGAACAATTTACGCCCCATCAGGAGAAGAAGTTACGTTCAACGTAGACTTCGGGGTGGAGTTTTTTCGTCCTTTCTACGGACTATAGGAGTAATAGGCTTACTGAGATTTCATATTTAGTACAAAACGGGTTCACACACGCAGATATCCTTAAGATGCCAATCTTTGAAAGGAAGTACTACATTGAGAAAATTATAGAACTTAAAAACCCTCAGTCGTAATATTTATTATTATGGACAAAGGTAGAATTAAAAAAATAATGAATGATTGGAAATCCAATAATCCTGGATATACATCTGATCAGTATGAGAATGAACTACTTAGGGTCTCAAATCAAGAAGCAAGAAAAAACGATAACTACAAACCTCCGAATGAGGATGGGATGATTGCGAAAGCGATTAAGGCGTCTGCGAGTACTGATCAATATGGTAGTGTTAATAGTAACTTAGAAATCCAAAAATTTGCTGAGTTATATAGTAAGGCAAAAAAAGAGGGTGATAACCCTATAAGTCAATTCTTTTCAGGATTAAAAAATCTTGGTGAAAATCAAGGTGAATTATACGCCAAAGAGCAAGTATATATGTTACGTCAGATGAACGCAGAAATGGGTTTAACTGGTCAATTTTCAAAAGATTTTAGAGATTCATTAAATGAGACAATTCCCCCTCTACAAGGAATGGGTCTTGGTATTACTGATATTGTTGAACATACAAAAGAAATGGTTGATAATTCAGGTAAGTTTGCATTTATATCAACCGAATCACAGGTTAAGGCGGCTGAAATTGCCACTGCATTTGGAATGACAATGAAAGAACTTGCGGGTTCATATAAATCATTTGAAGATGTTGGTATTGGTGCCGTTGGTGCAGCTGAAGCAATTGGAGATGCGGGAAAAGAATCGTTGGAACTTGGGTTACAATCACAAAAAACAATTAAGGGATTACAAGATAACGTTGAAAAACTAAACCAATTCGGTTTCCAAAAGGGAATACGAGGTTTAGAAGAAATGGTAAGAAAATCAACAGAATTTAGAATGAGTGTTGATAGTGTCTTTCAAGTTGCTGATAAAGTATTTTCACCTGAGGGTGCACTTGAAATGGCGGCTAACCTACAAGTGGTTGGTGGTGCTATGGGAGCATTAAATAACCCACTTGAGATGATGTATATGGCAACTAACAACGTTGAAGGTCTACAAGATGCAATAATTAAATCATCAGAAAGTCTTGCTACGTTCAATAACGAAACAGGTAGATTTGAAGTTGTGGGTGTCAACCTTAGAAAGGCTAAGGATATGGCAGACGCAACGGGTATATCACTCGCTGAACTTACTAAGGGAGCAATTGCTGGTAATGAAAGAATGCAGTCGATGAATGATTTGTCAGGAATTAATGTACCTGAAGATACAAAAAGATTCCTTACCAACATTGCCCAAATGAAAGACGGGGAAATGACAATTGCACTTAAAGGTGATGCCGCTAAGGACCTTAAAAAAATTGCACCAAACGGAATAATTAAGATGTCCGATATGACGGACGACATTGCACAAGTATTAAAAGGGTATCAAGACGACTTTAAGGTTTTGAGTCCACAAGAAATTATTGAACAACAGGCGAATTCAGTTCAAAACATCATGAGAGATGTAAATCAACTTTTAGGGATTGCGAGAATTCAAGCTGCGGGTCTTGGGGATAGTGCGGTTGAAGCACTGTTTGGTATGGATTCTAAAGATTTGGGAACTTTAATCAGTGGTACAAGTGATGATGGTAAAGACTATATTTCCACATATATTAAAAGTGGAATGGAGGGTATTACAAAAATAATAGATAGTGCAAGTGAATCCTCTAAGAATATAAAAGAATCACAAGAAGAACAAAAGAGACAAACAACGACCCAATCAAATAACAAACAAGAAGTTACTTTTAAACATGTTACAGACTCTGCGATGGGTGCATACCAAAGACAACTACAAAGTAATCCCTCATATTGGGCTGATTTAATGAAGAGTGACGAACGTAGTTATACTCCATAAAACTTATCAAATTTTACTTTTGAATCTATTTATCTAATAAAATAAGATATGCCAAGTTACTTAGATTTTAATTCAACGAAAACGTTTAGGGATTCTATACTTGCGAGAACTCTACAACAACCTAACGGACCACAAACATTTAATAGTGGTGCGTACTCTGTTGAAACATTAAGAGACGACGCAAATGTAGATCCAGGTGATGTTGAAACTAACTTACAAACCTATTTAGCGGTTCCTGAGAACCTTAATACTTTTGGTGCTGATGAGTTTAGTACTGTTACTAATTTAAGAAATTTAGTTGGTTTTAGTGATTTAGGTTTATATCCTTACTACACCGCGGGAACATATAATAATTTAGTAAGTATTATGACTACCGACGATTATGAGTCGGAATCTAAACTAATGCAGTTTGCGGCTTGGAACATTAAAAATAACAAACAAGGTCCTGTTCTCGCAAGAATCACACAAAATTTAGTTGCAGCAACATACGGAAGGGTACGATTAATAGATGCTCTAAATGGGAATACAGCGACTGCGGTTAATCTAATAACAGGACGAGAAGATTTAATTGAGAAAAATTATAAAATTACTGTCGCAAAAACCTTAGCGGGTAAAGCAATTGATTTTGTACAAACAGTGGCGGGGGTAGAGTTTCCATGGAGTGAAATCCCTGGTGACTACTTAACCGACCCAAGAAACCCAATAGTTAATAGACCTGAAGCTCAGACAGGATTAGGAAGAGTTTTTCAAGATATTACAGGTGCATTGGGGTCTTTATTAGGTATACAAAGAAGACCAAAACCAAGTAGGAAACCCTCAGATTTAATGATTGAATATATGGGTAGTGGTCAAAAGGCTATTCTTTTCGACAACCTAAGTTTTTCTACATATGCACCGAACTACACCAAAACCGCAAGGTCACAACAATCTTCGAAATTATTCAACTTTCCTAACCAAATAGGTGATGCAATAAATAATATTCTTGGAACGGGTGCACCTAAAGGACAAGCATATATCGGTGATGACAGAGGTGAAGATGTAAACTACGCAATGAATGATTTCAATGAAAATGTAGTTAAAAGTAGTTACTACCTTAGTTTATTATTTGATCCAATTCAAACAGAACTATTTGAAATTAAAAGAAATATATCTGAAGGTGGCCAAATAAGTGGTAAACTTACATGGTACAGTAGAAACTCAAAAAATAAGTTAGGTGCAAACAATGAAGAGTTTAATAGTGAAAGATCACAATTCGAACAAAGTTTATCAAATTCATATTCATTTAGAAGTGATTCAATCTTAGATAAGACACAACAACTTTTAGATTCAATGCCGTCTGATGGTGGTGCAGCAAGAGGTCACGTTGCAAACGCAATAGACCAAACGAGTAGAATTTTCAGAGAAGGAAATACATTAATGTCAAGAGGATCGGCGATAAAATACGTTGATAAATTTACAGGTGATGAAGGTGGTGTTGAATATTGTAGGGTGTGGACTAAAGATAGGTCATATATGAATATGTCCGACACAATGAAAAGAACAGGAAATATAAGAAAGTTTGATTCAAGTGTTATGACTTCACCATGGAACTTAAACATAGGTCCAATGTCTAATGGACAGAACGGAGATCCAGACACGGCATTCGCATCATCAACCAACATCGAAAAAGTGGAGGGTAGTTATGTTGCCAAAAAATATATGTTCTCATTTGAGAATTTAGCATGGAAAACATCAAACACACCAGGTTTTATGGTGAGTGATTTACCATTCTGTGAAAGAGGACCTAACGGTGGTCGAGTTATGTGGTTTCCACCGTATGATCTTAAAGTAAATGAACAAAACAGTGCAAGGTGGGAAGAAAATAATTTTTTAGGAAGACCCGAACCAATATACACATATCAAAACACTTCAAGGTCAGGACAAATTTCATTTAAGATTGTTGTAGATCATCCGAGTATATTAAACTTATTAGTACAGAAACACTTCAAAGGAATGTCAGACGAAGAATCTGATAACTACATCAACGCGTTTTTTGCGGGATGTGAAGAACTTGATTTTTATGAACTAATTAGAACTTACACCACAATTACAAAAGAAGACGCAGATGCAATAAAAAATTATTTAGAAGGTGGTGGTACTGAAGAAGAGATATTAAAATATAAGGTAATTACTGAAGATGCGGAAATTGTAGAATTTGATACTACACCAGTAGAACAACCTCCAGAAAAACTTGAAGTTTCTTTATATTTCCCTAATGATTATCCAAGAAAGTCAGGTTCAAAAGATGTTAATACTACGGTATTATATAGTGATATTAAAAATTCATATTCGGAATCGGAGTATCAAGGTTACTTAGATAGTGGTTTAACAACCTTATTTTCAGGAACGGCGACTGAGGCGAAGAAAAACGATAAAGAAGTAATATTTGGAAGTGAGACCGTAACAGGTACACCAGCAGAAATAAACGGAGCTAAAGATAGACTTACTGAAGGGTTTAGTAAATTAGAATCCAACTACGGTATATATTCAGATAAGTTAAGTGAAATTAAAACAAGACTTGAAAACAAAGAAATTAAACTATTAACGTTTGGTTTACAATCAAGTACATCTTCGGTTGCTGATGACGACTATAATGTGTATCTATCATTGAGAAGGGCACACTCAGTCGTTCAGGATATTGTTTCACAAATTGAAAAGCCGGGAAACAACACCTCAGTTTCGTGGATAACCGATGTCTCATCAGGCACAGGACCAAAAGACTTTGGACCTATAATTATTGATTTCAAAGACTTGGGTTATGAAGGAGTTGAAGGTCAACTTCATTTTCAAGGAACGGGTTATGGTGAAAATGTTGACGACGCCACATTAGGTGGTTTAAGTGGGGGTGGTGGTTCTTCTAATATCGACTGTCACTCTAAAAATATTGAGAGTTCTTCAGCATTAAAGAAATCGGCACCAATAACATTCTTTTGTAGATATACGGGAGTTGTTATGAATATTGTTCCTAATGATAAACAACCTGAAGACCCTAACGATCCTGATCAGATACCAAAATATAGATTAACACCCGACGGAACGGTTCAACAACCAAAGGTTAAAAAACCACCAATTGACATGATGAAAAAAATTATCATGAAGACATTATCGGAGTGTTATTATTTTAAAGTACTTGAAGAAGATTCACCAAACACATTTAAAAGTTTAACTGAAAAATTAAAGTATTTTCATCCTGCATTTCATTCAACAACACCTGAAGGACTAAACGGAAGACTTAATTTCTTATTACAATGTGTAAGACCTGGTGACACAATACCAATTAAAGGAGTTGCAAATGACGCGGATTTACGTGCACGAAACACAAGTTTTGGACCACCACCGATTTGTGTTGTAAGAATAGGTGATTTCTACCATTCTAAAATTGCAATTAGAGATATAAACATATCATATGATGAATCTCCGTGGGATTTAAATCCTGAAGGAATTGGTGTACAACCAATGATTGCAAGTGTTACACTACAAGTTAATTTTATTGGGGGTCAAGGATTGGAAAAACCTGTCGAAAGGTTACAAAACGCATTATCATCTAACTTCTTTGCAAATACTGAAATGTATGACCCAAGATCGGTTTCAACAAATTCTAAGATTGGAGGACAAGACGCTAAAGAATTTACAAAAGAATTCTTAGATGATTTACAAAGAGCAAATCAACTTAATACTTCAACAGATGCGGACAACAGTGATTCAGTACCAGAACTTAATGAGGGTGTTTATATTGGTGAACTTGATAAAGATAAATCCACAGGTCAAGAATCTGAGGGAGACCCTACAGTCCCTTCTGTCGAACCAACAGGACAAACTATAAGTTATAAAAACATTGTAACTGACTTAGCTAAACAGTATGAGGACTACTTTGAGACGTTTAAAACAACCTACGATGACATATTAGTTAAATATGGACCTCAGGTACATAGTTTACTTTTATCACCAACATACAGGACGGTAAACACTTTCACGGTAAACACATCTAACGTTGGTACAAGAACAATTGAGATGTTAGGTGAATATACTTCAACAACAGAGTTGAACAGTCGAATTAATGAACTTAAAACAAGTATGGTTTCTGCAATCTTAACAGAGGATGTTTCAGAAATGTTTAAGTTTGACAATTTCCTTTCACCTGAAAAAATAGAAAGATCTAACACCGTACTAAGACCAAAACTCGAAGAGTTGGTGGTGTCAAAATTAGATGAGGCGGTTGGAAGTTTAAATAACGTTAGATCAAAAAGAAACTTAGTTATTGAAAGTTTAGATAAATTAAATTATTTAACCAAATATGTTGGTGATGGTCAGATCAAAGATGAGACCTACACACACGCAACACTTTCAGGATTTACTTTTTCGACATTATACGATGAGTATGACATATTTGTTGACTTCTTCGATAAAAACAGTGATAAATTCACAAAAGATATAGACACAACAATAAATTTCAATTCACTAAGTGTCGATGTGACTGTACTTAATGATATTTTATCTGTATTATTATCTGAAGAGAATGATCTTACAAGTATAACCGATGTATATAAAGACGATATACTTTTTAGTGATAACATAAAGAAAAGAATTGAAAGAAAAGTTAAGAGATTTATAAAGGAAACTAAACCAGAAAAAATAAGACTAAGTAGGTTTAAGAAATTAAAAGGGGATAGTGAACTTAAATTCACAATCTCGAGTACTGCGGAGATTACTGACAGTACACAAAAAGAAAATTTAGAAAAAATCCATTTAGATCAGGTGAAAACTTTGGGAAGTACACTGAATAATTTTAAACCAACTAAAGTCGAGAAATAATGAGTAGACAATATTTTAATAGATACGAGTTTTTTGAGAACGATGGTGATTTTAAAATAGTACCAGGTATTGAAATCAAAATTACGTCCTCTGATAAGTATGTACAATTTAAAAGAGGTAAAGATAGGTTAGATAAATTCTCTCAAGAATATTACGGAACACCTGTTTTTGGTTGGTTAATTTTACAAGCAAACCCAACTGCGGGTAGTATTGAATTTGAAATACCCGATAACTTTCTTTTAAGAATACCATTTCCACTTGTTAATACATTACAAGAATATAAAAGGAATGTAGAATTGTACAACTTATATTATGGCGAATAACGACCTCAAAAACAATGAAAAAATTTTAGTAAAGGTTGATCAGAATAACTTAATTCTGATTGACCCGAACAGTACTGTTTCAGATGGTATTGTAGAACCAAGAGGAACTAACGCAGAAAATTATGTTTATTATGTAAATCTTGAAGCAGATTTGATACCGAGAACAACTTTAGTTAGTGGTCAACAAAATACACTTTCATCAGTTGCGGAAGGAACATTAAACTTCTTACAGAACAAAAACAGTGAGTACTTAGACACAACGTGGACAGATACCTATAATCCAAAAAGAGATGCTGAGTTCAAAAGAGCTGACATAATTGATGATACGGGACAAGCATTTGGTATACAAAGTATTGATATTCAAGTTAGGGGTACAAACTTCGTTCCTAAGGTTACTATAAAATTTGTTGACATAAGAGGTAAAACACTATTCGAATCACCAGATAATTCACCATATCAAGCATTCTTCCATCAACCATGGCCGATATTTTATTTAACGGTAAAGGGGTTTTATGGTAAGGCGATGAGATATAGACTTCACATGACAGATTTTAACTCATCATACAATGATGGGAATGGAAATTTTGAAAGTGTTGGTGTTTTTATAGGGTCAACGTACGCATATTTAAGTGATATTCCATTGAAAGGAATATTAAACGCACCTTACATGTATGGTATTGAACAAACGAAAAATACCACAACAAACGAAAAAACGGGAGAGGTAACAAAAGTAATATCAAAAACTTCTAAAGGATATCTCACACTTAAATCCATATTCGACGAATACAAAAGAAAGGGTTTGATTGATGATGACATGCCAGTTAGAACATTGAAAGAGGTAATTGATATTGCAAAAAGATTAGACCCGATATTAGAAAAGAAAATTTTTGGAGAAGTCGTGGATATGAAAATATTTGTAGCATCCAAAGAAATGTCAGATCAACTCAGATTATTTTTTGGTCAAGTACAAGCATGGCAAACTAAAAATTTAACACCTGAATTTATTGCAATACCAACAGGAAGTGATAATCCATTAGATCGTCATTTCTATCTAACAAAGACAAATAACAACACAACAGAGTCAATAGTTGGAGAAGGTAAGGGTGGTACTTTAGAGTCAATTATCAAACAAAATCTAAAAAAATTAAAAGACAGTGAAATCTTTGGAAATGAGACTCAAAGAACTACTGCAGATTTCAAAAAACTATCAATAAATTTAAATCAATCTATTAAAGATATTGGTTCTTACTATTCAACAACCAATGGTGGTGGTAAAATTACTGTTGCAATTGAAAAGTTATTTGATGATATGTACAAAATATCAAATTCATTTCAAGAAGAATTAACAAAACTACAAGATGGTGTTGAGTTCAAAATGAACGAAGTTATTTCTGGAAAGGATGGTATTGGTTTTGAACCTACGATACGAAACATTATGGCAATAATATTGGCATCTGCGGATACATACATAAGGTTACTTAAAGGTGTTCATATCAAAGCGTTTAACGTTTCTGAAGAAAGAAAAAGTATAATCAAAGGTTTTACTAATGAGAGTGTGGGTGAAGCAATATATCCATGGCCCGAGATTAAAAAACAAAGTACAGGAACAACTAAAGTTCTTGCATACCCAGCCGAATCTGATTTAATACAAAAGTTACGATCAGACGACATGACGTTATGGCCTGAGGTACAATTTGTAGAAGAGTATTCTGCGGTATCAACACAAAGAACAGATAATCAAGGTGGTAATGAACCAAATACGAGTTCAATTAGATTTGAATTTGGTGATAGTAATAATGAAGAAAAGAGTACGAATAAAGTTTCTACACTTGATTTACTACCAGGTAGTGTTTACAGTGATAAAAATTTAGATTCCTTTTTATATGAAATATACGAAAGGTCACAATTAATTACTTTATATGATACATTTAATGGACCAACCTTAAATGAACTCGGTAAACGAGAATTTGAAACTATACAAAATTTAACAGGAGAGGATTACTTCTTAATTGATATATTAAAAGACAGTCAAATTACGAGTAGAGAAGCTCATTTAAATTTGATGAGATCTTTTTCACCTTTTGAGAGATATCCTTACCACGAAGATAACCAAATAACGGTACCTTATTTGTTGGATAATTCAACAAAATCATACCTACTAAAAGATTATACTGGTGATGACACGGTAACATCTAAAAATGGAGAGTACGAAAAATTACAATCAAATCTAAATCAATACTTAAGTGATGAGTATCGATCAAAAATATACCCATTTAATTCTGATACGTATTTAGGTTATTTAAATAAAAGTACGTTTGAAAAAACAGAACTAAATGTTGGTGGTGTACTCACGGTTGATACAGGAAAAGGTTTTATAAGTAGTCCTATAAATCCAAGTAGTTGGATAAATGAAACTCAAGTTGATGGTAACATGTTCAATAAAACAATTGAAATTGATGACCAATCCAAGTTAAACATTTTAAATACTCCTTATTTTCACAAATCAATATATGAGGGATTTTTTGGTGGTGAGTCTTTTGGTAAGTATAAATCATCAGCATATCTTTTATTAAATTCGTTACCATTTAAAGATCTAAAAGACACAATTAAGTTTGATGGTTCAAATGAAATTTTAATGTCGTCTCTATTTAGAGAAATTGGGTCTACACATTATATTCCCTACCACTTAATATTAAAGTGGGGGTCAATATATCATAGATATAAAGAACACATCGTCAATAATGTAGATATACTTTCAGGTTTAGATACCCCAATTGATGGTGATGAATATTTTGACAACACATTAAACTTAACATTTGCAAGTACTATAACAAGGTCATCACAATCTGATGTGGGTATACATCCACGATACTCGGCAATTTATCACCAAGTGGTAAATGGGTATTTATTCTACAATGTGAATGATCCAACACCAACTTCATTTGATAATGTGGTGGGGGCTAACACGTTATTTATCAACACGTTTGACACTACTAAAGGTAAATACTATAACTCATTTATTGATAATAGTCGTTTTACGTCGACAGATCTTAGACTAACAATACTTCCATCAACAGGAACCAACAAAAAAAGAACACTTTATTTAGACTTTAATGATTCTGAACAATTTAACTTTAGGGTAAATTGGGTGAATGACCAAGAAAGTGAATTTGTTGTAACAGGTAAAACACTACCAACACCTAAGGAGTATTTCATGGGTATGACAAATAACAATGAAAAGGTTATTGATCTAATAGGTACTTTTAGTCCTGATATTTTAACTTCATTTGAAGAGGCGTTTTTGGATTTCTCAAGTGAGGTGATTGATAGTCATACACCATATAAAAAATATGAGACTGTTCACTATCCAAAATTTCAAGATTTATTAAAAGAAATTGTTAGTGTTGAGACAAAAGACAGTGATGTTCTTAATACACCATCAATAATTAACACAATTAGTTTAAGACAAGAAGAAAAACAAAGGAAAGCAACTGAAAACATTCTCACCACTAAGAACATGTTAGAATTAACAATTTCTAATCCAAAAGAATTAAACCCTCACATTTTAAATGGGTATGTTAATTTTAATAAGAGAAGTTTGTCTGTCGGTAGTTTTGATCCGTCACAAGTTAGTACCAATTCAAAATATATTGAATTGTATGTTGGTGATGATATTGATGGAAATTACTTAGACTTTTTTAATATTAGTAATATCGAACTTAGTGAGGAAAACGTATTTGCGTTTAGACCACTAATTCAAATATATGGAGGATATAAAAAATCGGGTGGAGTAACTACTAAGGAATCGTTCATTGAATATCTTAGTACATCAATAGTGGCACCACAAAACAGTAGACAAAGTTTATTTTTAAATCAGATTTACCGCAAATTACCAACTTTAGAAAGACTTAAAGACAAAAATAACAATTTGGGTATCATTAAGGGATATAATGAAGATACTACAATAAAATTAGAATTATACAATGACATAAAAAGTCTAAACGATAAATGGATTTCGGGTAATTCTATGGGACAAAGACTTTTAATGGAAGAGTTTATGTTTTTAGACATGGCTAATAAAGACATTGGTGATGAGTTGTTTATTGATTTAAAAAAACTAATACAACTTGGTGACACTAAAAACTCAAACATTGACTTGTATTCCACAATTGGAATATTAATTGCTCGTACGGGAATTGATATGAGGGTACTACCAGCATATATAAACTTTTACGCAAATGAAAGTAGAAGAACAAGGGTTAAACCTTCAGACACTATTGCGTCAGTTATGTTTGGTAAATTCTTAGAGGTGGATACAGAATATTCAACACCCAAAGCAATTTTACAATACGTTTCAGGTGGGTCAAAACACTTAAACTTATCAGATATAAATGATAAATATATGTATAAGGGAGATGGTGTTGATTTAGAAAGTCCACAAGACAACCCCATACTAATCACAGATCCCGACTATTTTAATAGTTCAAATTTATCTAAATCAAATAAGGTAGTTGCGTTTGAAGTAAGTTTTGGAGATCAAAATCAACAAATGTTTAAAGGGATTAGTTTAGATCAAAAACAATTTAAAAACACTTATGAATCTAACCTTGCAATGGAAAGACTTGCAAAATCACAATCGGGATCGGGTATTTTACAGGTTGACACAAATTTATTTGATATATATAGAACAAGGTCATATACGTGTACTGTAACCGCATTGGGTAATGCAATGATACAACCAACAATGTATTTCCAACTCAAGAACGTACCACTATTTGAAGGTGCGTATTGGATTGTAGAAGTGTCACACGCAATTGCTAACAATTCTATGACAACAACCTTCAAAGGGCAGAGAATACCGAAAGACCAGTTACCAAACCCTAAAGATTCATTTATTGCAACATATCGTGTTCTATTTGATAAGATACTTAAAAGAGCAATCGCGAAACAAAAGGTTGATGAATCAAACGCTAAAGAAGAAGGTAAATATGTAACGATAACAACTAAAGATGGTAGTTTTAGTACGGATTATCAGTCACCGATTAAAGGGGAATCTATAATTAAAGAGGTAGGATATAACAAATATGGTATTCCGTTTAATGGAAAAGATGGTAACACCACAATACAAAAAATTGATTATCGAGGTAACTACTCCGCAAATCACGGTACATGGTTAAGGGCTCGTGTAGATCGAGTTGAACCTTACCTATCAGGTAGTAATGATTTGGGGTTAAGTAATTTTGCGAAAGGGTTAACGGTTAATCCGAGTCAAGTTAAGTGGTCGGAAATAAAAGGAAGAACAACATCAGAGTATTTTTATACCGCACCTTTTAATATGAATGTGTTAAAAGATAGTACACCTCTTTTTGGAAGTCCAACAATTACAACCTTTTATAATCCAAAAAATAATTTACGTAAAGAAATACCACACAACTCCGTTCTTGATCGAGGATTAGGTCCTACGTATCTTGATAGAAATATTGAGGGTGCAATTGATTTCGGTAGTAGAGGCGAATACGGAATAACGATGTCTCAAATACTAATGAAAGATTTAAAGTTAAGTAAGGGTGATGTTGTTTATTTTTTATTCAATTAAGAGAATTACCAATAATGTGATATTTATAATAAAACGACAAAATTATGGACAATAAAAAAGCGGGTTCTGCTATTGAAAATTTCTTATCAAATAAAAAGGTAAGAAACCTTAACGAAGACGGTACAGAGCAAGAAGTATGTGATATGAATACAGGAGTATGTCACACTCTACGTACTAAAGACGGTCTTGTTGAAAGAATTAATAAAAGATATCTTACCGATGACGGTAGACAACTATTAAGCGATTAACCATGAGTTTAGAAAAACAATTACAAGAAGAGTTAAATAGGTACAATAGTATTAATAACTATGGCAAAAAACCTATAAATGAACAAGAAGAATTAGACCCTACAGATTTACCTACTGGTGACGCACCTGAAGGTGATGCACCTGTCGATGACATACCTGTTGATGATGTACCTGTTGATGATGCACCTGTTGATGATGCACCTGTTGATGTTGAGGAACCAGCTGGTGATTTTGACACGGAAGAAATTGATATCACTGATTTGGTTAATATGACACAAAATATCAAAAATGATTTAGATTCAAGTAAATCAGATAATGATGCTGTTTTAGGTAAAATGGGTGATCTATTTGGTAAGCTTGATGATTTAGAATCTAAACTTTCTCAGATGGATGATGTAATGACTAAAATTGATGGTCTTGAAAGTAAGGTTACTCAAATGAAAGAACCAACACCACAAGAAAAACTTGAAATGAGATCTTTAGACTCATATCCATTTAATCAAAATCCAAGTGACTTCTTTTCACAGAAACAAAGTGAAATGAAAAAAAGTGGTAAAAACGAATATGTGATTAGTAAGTCTGATTTAGAGGATATAAATTCAGGTGAAATGAGAGCTTCATTTGGAGAAAAAGAAGACGAAGACGATTATTAATATGAACTTAAGTGGTAATGTAAAATTTTTTCTTGAGATCCAATCACAACTCAAAGTACTACATTGGCAAACCAAGAGTCACGCCAAACACCTTGCGTTTGGAGAAACATATGATGTATTAGATGACCTAATAGATAATTTCGTAGAAATTGCTATGGGTATATATGGTAGATTTAAATTAGAAGAAGAGGAAACGAACATATCAATTCAAAATCTTTCTGACATCGATTTACTTGGAATGATCAAAACAGTTAGAAGTAGTCTACATCAAATGGAGATAAATCCAAAAGATACTGATCTGTTAAACATCAAAGACGAAATATTGGCACAGATTAATAAATTATCTTATTTACTGACACTCAAGTAAAAACAACATTTTTTAAATTAATAAAGTCCAGGGGGTTGACCTTTGGACTTTTTTTGTGTATATTTTATTATAAACAAATAAATATTTAAATTATGAGTACAATCGACGCGATACTGAATCAGTATCAAAAGAACAACAATCCATCCGCAGGCGGAAACAGAATCTCAAGTGAAGAAAGACTAAAAAGATACTTCACAACCATCTTACCGAAAGGAACGAGAAATGGTGAAAAAAGACTTCGTATTCTACCAGCCACTGATGGAGGGTCACCATTTGTAGAAGTAAAATTCCACGAACTCCAAGTTAATGATAACTGGATGAAAATATATGACCCAGCACAAGTAGGTGAGAAATCACCATTAAACGAAGTAAGAGATAGTTTACTTGCAACAGGAATTGAGGAAGACAAAAAAACCGCAAGAACCTATAACGCAAGAAAATTCTACATCGTTAAAGTTATCGATAGAGATAACGAAGAAGACGGACCTAAATTTTGGAGGTTCAAACATAACTACAAACAAGAAGGACCTTTAGATAAGATCTTTCCAATCTTCAAGAACAAAGGTGACATTACTCACCCAACTGAAGGTAGAGATTTAATCTTGTCACTTTCTTTAAACAAAGCACCTAATGGTCGTGAGTACACAACGATTAGTTCTGTAATGTATGAAGATGTTGGACCTTTATCAACAGATCCTGAACAGGCGAACGCATGGGCAAACGACACACAAACGTGGGAGGATGTTTATTCTAAAAAACCTATTGAGTATTTGGAATTGGTTGCGTTGGGTGAAACACCAAGATGGGACAATGATCAAAAGAAGTTTGTGGGAACCAATGAACCAACAACTGTTGAATTTTCAAATCCGACACCTGTTGTAGATCCACAAAGTAAAGAAACCAAATCGGATGATTTACCATTTTAACTAAATAACCTATGGGTCCCCACCTCAAAAAAAGTTTGATGGAAACATCTGGTGGAGCAAGAAACCGACCATTTGTCGGCCCCGAGAGTGGGGACCCTTTTATATTACAAATATGGCAATAAAGAAAAAAGATTTCAAAAGTATCAAAGCGAAGTTTTCTAAACAGGCTAAATTTAAGTCTGATAGATTTTTTGATTTAGGTGATGCTTTTTTAGACGCTACAGGTTTACCAGGACCGGCAATGGGACATATTAATATGATGTTAGGTCATTCTGATACGGGTAAAACAACTGCACTTGTAAAAACAGCGGTAGACGCACAAAAGAAAGGTGTATTACCTGTTTTTGTTATTACAGAACAAAAGTGGGATTTTCCACACGCTAAAATGATGGGTCTCGAAGTTGAGGAGTTAGTTGATGAGGAAACAGGAGAAATTGAATATGATGGATTCTTCCTTTTTAATAATGAGTTCCAATACATAGAACAAATTACTGATTACATAAACGAATTAATAGACGCTCAGAAGAAAGGTGAATTGGAATATGATTTACTATTCTTGTGGGATTCGGTTGGTTCAGTACCATGTAAAATGACTTTTGATGGTAAAGGTGGTAAACAACACAACGCATCAACGTTAGCTGATAAAATCGGAATGGGTCTAAATCAGAGAATTTCAGGTTCAAGAAGAGTGGATTCAGAATTTACAAATACACTTGTTATTGTAAATCAACCATGGGTAGAACTACCTGACAATCCATTTAGTCAACCAAAGATTAAGGCGAAGGGTGGAGAATCAATATGGTTAAACTCTACACTTGTATTTAGATTTGGTAATCAGAAGAATGCGGGTACTAACCCAATTGCTGCAGTTAAAGATAAGAGAAAAGTGAGATTTGCTACAAGATCTAAAATATCAATCATGAAAAATCATGTAAATGGACTTGGGTATGAAGATGGTAGAATTATACTAACATCACACGGGTTCTTATCAGGTAAAGACGCAACTGAAGAGAAAAAGTCGTTAGAGGCTTACAAATTAGAACACGCCGCTTTATGGA
>ERZ1039804.275-NODE-275-length-33301-cov-175.700626_pt1 | contig 33301 bp, 21 predicted proteins | sample MGYA00383089_ERZ1039804 | MGnify/ENA primary metagenome ERZ1039804 (study PRJEB29581, sample SAMEA5548359) | metagenome | biome: marine; feature: coastal; material: water | depth 1 m | study: Short-term variability in the microbial, nano- and picoplankton...
CATTAAGTTCATACGAAGGACCTTACACTCACGAAGAAATTTTAGCAATAATGGCTACTCCAGAGTGGACTGAACCAATAGAAGAAGAATAATATGGGAGCATACGGTGGACCAGATATAATAACAGACGGATTAGTTAATGCATTTGATGCTGGTAGTACAAGAAGCTACCCTGGGTCAGGCACTGTAGCAACTGATTTAGCGGGAACAAATAACGGAACATTAACTAATGGCGTAGGATTTACTACAGCTAACGGCGGTGCTTGGGATTTTGATGGTGTGGATGATTATATACGTTTTCCAATACCAATTACAGTATCGCAGCCCTATACAGTATTAATGTGGTGCAAACCAGATTCTCTTGCAGCTGGATTAAGTTCTAGTAATAGATCAACTCCCTATAAAGGCAATGAAAGTTGGAACCCTGGAATATGGGTAACTCAAGGTATGATAAGGAGTCACGGAAACACAAGATACGTTGATTCATATATAGATTGGAGCGGTTTAGAGTATGCTCAGATAGGAATGATATTTGATGGAACTACAGTTTATAATATATTTAACGGAGAAATACTTTCTAACTTTAATTCAACTTCGTATTCGCCTATAGCCTCTCTTACTATTTTAATAGGTAGTGAAACCACTTCTACAGGATCAAAGGATTGGGACGGGCAAATTACAGCTGAAACAGTATACAACAGAGCTTTAAGCGCAGCGGAAATATTACAAAATTATAACGCAATAAAAAACAGATTTATATAATGTACACAGGACCTCACATAGTAGAAGACGGATTGATATTTGCAATTGATGCAGGGAGCACTCGGAGTTATGTAAACCCTGTAACTACTGTTAATAATTTAGTTGGTTCAAGCACATCAACCTTATATAATGGAGTAGCGTTTGGCACTGCTAATGGCGGTAGATGGGATTTTGATGGAGGAGATGATTATGGTGTTTTACCTAATTCCGCAATACCCACTGGGAATCAAATAACAATGTCTTTTTGGGTTGAAGTTGACAGTATTCAAAATTCCTCAATAATAGCAGGTTCATCAGGCGGTTCTACTCAAAATCTTAATGTACATATACCTTGGGGTGATAGCACTGTGTATTTTGACGCAGGTTCTGGCACATTTTCAACTTCAAGAATTCAATACGCTGCAACAACAGCTGAATTAACAGGTTGGCATAATTGGGTTTTTACAAAAAACGCTTCTACTGGAATTATGAAAATTTATTTGGATGGAGCTGAAAAGTCATCAGGTTCTGGAAAAACGGCAGCTATACCTGCGTTGACTACAGTTAATTTAGGTAGATTCTACAGTGCATTATATTATAACAATGGTAAAATGGCTAATTGCTTAATTTATGACACAGCTTTGTCAGCAGCAGAAATATTACAAAATTATAACGCACAAAAATCAAGATTCTTATAACTAAAAAATAACCTGGAAAATGAAGGGTAAATAATATGGCAAACGAATTTAAAATAAGGAAAGGACTAATTGTAGAAGGCGCTTCAGGTGGAACTGTAGTAGACGTTCAGGGGTCACAAGGTCAACTTTTCTCAGTAACAGATAACTTAAGCGGATCTATATTCACTGTATCAGATATATCAGGTGTACCAATACTTGATGTTAACTCAAGTGGGCTTTCTACTTTTGCAGGGCATATAAAAATTGCCTCCAGTAAATATTTAGAGTTTTCTGGAATGGGTGCGCTTATTAATATGAATGTTCCTACTTGGAGTTCAGGTGTACAAATGCATAATATGCTGTACAGTGGATGGACTTCTAGCACTGGTGATTATTTATCAATAAAGGTTGCTGGTAATGGTACTGCAGATCATGGTAACTTAATTATAGGTGATAATGGTTTATGGTACGGTCACCACGATGGCGAGAATAATGCATCTGCTGGTGATAGCGCAACCAACCCGCACAACACAGATGGTGTTAATAAATTTAGAGTAGATACTTCTGGTAACGCAACTTTTGCAGGTGATGTAACTGCAAGCGGGTTTACAGATGGATATATCACTTGGAACCTAGCGCAGTTAAATAGGTATGGCGCAGCAATAGAATTACAGTACACCCCAACTAATGCTTCAACTACAGTAAAAATAGGTGCTAATGGCTCTAATCCTACGACATTTAACGCTTATACTGGCGACGCAACTTTTTCAGGTGATGTAACAGCTACAACATTCTTAGGTAATTCAACAACCCAAACAGCTGGAGATAACTCTACTAAAATAGCAACAACTGCTTATGCGGATGCAGCTGCAGCAGCAGTCCCTATTGGGAATTATTTACCGCTTACTGGTGGCACTTTGACAGGGAGTCTTAATGGAACAGCAAGTGCTTTTAGCGGAGCTGTAAAGGCAAATCAAGGTTTTTATAATAATGTTAACGGTCTTAGATTGTTACACCCAGGAGGAGGGTCTAATAATTCTCTTGGAAACAGCGGTACAACTGGAGCTATAAAAATTACTTTACCTCAAAGTTGGACAAGTACAATGATGAGGATGACTATTAAGGTGTATGAGTATTCTACAAGCAAATCATTTACTTTACATTGTGGAGGTTATAATTATAGCGACAGTAGTAATTGGATAGCAGAGTTTGCATACATAGAATCTGCGGCTAATGTTGATAGAAACTTTTCAGTTAGGTTTGGACACGACGGTACTAAATGCTGTATTTACATAGGTGAATTAACATCTGTGTGGTCATATCCTAAAGTGTTTGTTACAAATTTTGAGGCTGGATTTAATAATACGGTTGCATCTAATTGGCAAACTGGATGGGATATAAGTATGGAAACTACCGCTTTTGGCACTATTACAGGTATTTTTACCAACACACAAGTTAATAATTGGCAGAGAAATGGATCAGATCTTTATTATGGATCAGGCTCAGGCAACGTTGGAATTGGAACGACTGCTCCTGCCAGTAAGTTAGAGATTTCCGAAGTATCAGGAGGTGCACCTACTTTATTGACTTTAGAACAAACCGCTGTTGATATTGTTGCTGACGATTCTATGGGTTCTTTTATAGATTTCAAAAGTACAGACATAGATGCTAATTTCACTCCTCAAGCAAGGATTGGAATGTTGATTCGAGATTCAAATGGAGATAATGGTGTTATTTCGGAAGGTTGTGGTAATTTAGTTTTTCACACATCAAGAGGAACAAATGCAACAGGTGCAGGAGAAGATGTTGAAAGAATGAGAATCACGGACATTGGAAATGTTGGAATCGGAACAACTAGTCCTACAGTAAAATTACACGTAGATGGTACAAACGCAAGTGTAGGAACTATAGGTACTCCTAAAAATGATTGGTATACTACTGCTTATAATGGTATGCAAGTAGGTGATGGCACAACTTTATGGGGTAGAGCAGGTGATAGTCATTTTTCTGGAAACTATTATGTTAAAAATAATAACGGTACTGCTCAAGACACTTATATTAACTCTCTTCCAGCTAATGATTTTTGGCTTGATAATAGTAGTGGAAGTTTAAAATATAGAAACGCTGTTTCAGGAACTGCAGGTAACGCTATAACTTTTAACACTAGGTTTGTAGTTTTAAATAACGGCAACGTCGGGATCGGGGAGACTAATCCTGGCGAGAAGTTAGAAGTTACTGGTAAAGTTAGAATTTTTGATGCAGGTTACCCTTACATTGATCTTGGAGTAAGTACTTCTAATTACTTCAGAATTATACACGATAATCCAAATGATATTTTAAAAATTGGTAAAAACGGAGCGGCTACAGCAAGCTCTTTAATACTGCAAGGACCAACTGGTAACTTTGGAATAGGAGGAGTCCCGAGTTGTAGATTTGACATACAAGGAACACAAGGTCAGTTATTCTCAGTTACAGATGATTTATCTGGTGATATTTTTTCAGTTGCTGATATATCAGGTGTTCCTATAATGAATGTTAATTCTGATGGTACTTCGTATTTTGATGGTGATGTAGGGATCGGGGCGACTAATCCATCATATTCATTAGATGTTTCAGGCACGATTAGAGCAACTGGTGATGTTATAGCTTACTCAGATAAAAGAGTAAAAGAAAACATAAGAACTATAGATAATTCACTTGAAAAAGTAATTAAATTAAGAGGCGTTGAATTTAATAAAATAGGAGAAGACGTTAAGTCTATAGGTGTAATAGCTCAGGAAATAGAAAAGGTAATTCCAGAAGTTGTTAGAGAAGATGAAAAAGGGATGAAATCTGTTGCTTACGGTAACATAACAGGGTTGTTAATAGAAGCAATAAAAGACCAACAAAAACAAATTGATGAACTTAAAAAATTAATAAAAAATGGCAATAACTTATAGCACTAATATATTACACTTAAAAGGAGCTCCTAGCTTTCAAGACTTAACTAATGTAATAAAGGAAGTTGAGTTCGAAGTTGTGGCTGTAGATGGTGATTACACGCATAATAGTATAGGTCACATTAGTGTAGAATTAAATCAAGACAGTTTTACAGTTTTTGAAGACGTGACTAAGGAGCAAGTTATTGGGTGGGTAGAATCTCACCCTGTTCATCAAGGACACAAAGATCACTTGGAAAAATTTATAGATAACATGAAAGTACCTATGGATGTAGGTATGGAAAAACCTTGGGAATAATATGGCAGTACCTGCAACTGGAAGTTTAAGTTTAGCGGCTATAGCGGCTGAAAAAATTGAAAATGACTACACGGACGTAGACACTAGTTATGGGCCTTATAGTTTAAAAGATATAACTGTAGGTGGAAACGCTTCTGGCATTAATGGTGAAACATACGATGTAACAAACGGTTTTAGCCCTTCACATCCAGATAATATTGCTGGGTATAGTATGGGTGAATTTTACAGTTATGATCATGACTACGCAGCTCCAGCTTGTAATTTAGCATACGAAACTGGTGGTCAAGGAACATTTGATTTTCCTATAAACCTAGGATCTTCAACTGGTTTGGTAACTATAGAATACCAATCTTACAGTATACCAGATAAATTTACTTTTACATGGAACGGAAATACATATACTAGTGGTGACGGCAACGGAACAGGGAACAGTTTTGTAGGTTCATCAAACTATGCTAGTAATAGCGCCGTGCAACCATTAGATACACTAACAGGTGTTTATGGGGGGAGTAGTGGCCATCAACAACAAAATGGTGGTAGAGGTACTATAACATTTAACAAAAACACAACAACTAGTTCTTCTAATATGCAGGTCTCAGCCCCACTAGGTGGTACGGGTTGGTGGTTTTCAGTTAGTTGCCCAGGTAATCAAGTTATAGGTGGAGGAGATGGTATAGCTCCTACTATATCAGCTGGCGTGATAACAACCGTTGGTAACGCTGTGGTAATGAATGGAAACGTAACAAATTTAGGCACTACAGGTGATTTTACTACAACTGGGACTATTAGTCAAAAAGGTTTTGTTTATTTACCAGGTATTACAACTTCAGATTATTTTTACAGAGAAACACCAAGTGGTACATTTACAGCGGATATAGTTGAAGTTTTAGAAGATGATTCAACTATAAATACAACTGGAAACTTTAACGAGGGTGCTACTGCAGCATCAACTGGAGCTACTGTAACCACACAAAGCGCTACATCTGTTACTGAAACAAACTTTGTAGCTAATTACACTCCTACTAGCTTAGGTGGTGTTCCTATAAGTTTTAGGGCTTTTGCTAAAAACTCAGCTGGAACTACTTATAGTAGTATTATAAACTCTAGTACGCCTGGTAACATAGATGAAATTGGAGTAACATATTGTAATAATAGTTATAGCGGTACACCAACAGCTCAAATATCTTCAGGAGTTATAGCTGATACCACTGGTAACGATTATCAGAAAAACAATACCTTCAGCGGAACCTCTACATCTGCAATAACTCAAACTGTAACAGAAAACACAGTTTCTTTAACAGCTAGTAACACGTATAATTATAGAGCAGCAGCTAGGCAAGGTACGACTCTTATTTATGGTAATATAAGTAGTTTCACAGTAGCTGCGGCTTATGATTTTAGCGCAACAATAACTGTTAGATCTGATCAGATTTATAGCACTATGGCTTATGGATATGGTAGCACTTCGAATTATTTTCCAAGCATGGGTTCGATGACTAGCTATAATTTCGATGGTAATACAATAGCTGGTGTTTATTTTCTAGACCAATCCTCAACTGATTATTTATATATAAAATTTATGTTTACAAAACCATCTTTTAGCAACTTAGTTATAAATGGAACTAGCTACGGCGCATCTAGCACTTGGTTATCAGCTGACAGCTCAACATGGAGGAAAGTAGTTACAAGTAACCCAATGGGAACTACTTATGGTTTTGCATCTATAAACATGAGTGTTTAAATCTAATAAAAATTATTTGTATATTTGTAAAAAATAAAAAACAATGGCAATTACTTACAAGTGGGACATCCCAGCAATGAACTCTCATATTCAGTCAGACGGACAAGATAATGTAATTTATACAGTACACTATAGATATACAGGCTCTGAAGAATCTGATGGAAAAGTTTATTCAAGCACTAATATCGGAACGCAAAGTTACACCTATGTAGCAGGTGAACCTTTTACTCCGTATGAAGATACTGAAGCTTTTGAAAACGTAGTTATTGGATGGTTAGAAGGATCGTTAGACGTTCCTGCGATGCAAGCAAGTATAGCCGCAAGTATAGAATCTCAAATTACACCTGTAAATGAGGACTTGTATTTCACATGGCAAACTACACAACCACTTCCAGAAGAAGAAGTTGTTGAAGAAGAAGTTGTTGAAGAAGAAGTTGTTGAAGAAGAAGTTGTTGAAGAAGAATCTGAGGAAGAAAGCACTTCTGGAGGCGAGTAATCCCTTGAAGAAAATATAGTAAATCAATAATTAAATTTAATAAAATGGCAAAAATTACAGATGAGCAATTAAAACAATTGCAAGAACAGGTTAATACTATTAACCAAAATCAATTACAAATTGGTAATTTAGAAACTCAAAAACACACATTAGTTCATAATGGTGTGGAATTACAAAACCAACTTAGAGTCATTCAAGACGAACTTGAAAAAGAATACGGTAAAGTTACTGTAAACATTTCTACAGGGGAGTACGAAGATATTAAAGAAGAAGAGTCTAAGTAGTATGCAAATACGTAAGATATCTATAGGAACAGACTATAAGTCTAGTGCAATGCATTATATTGTAGGGCAAGATGTCTTGAGTGGTAATTATACTATATTTTTAATAGAATATAATATAGACCAAGAATCCTTTGTTATTTATATAAAAAGCAAAGACGAAGTTGTTCCTTGGAAATCATTTAATAAAAATGTTCCTGTTTGCGTAGAGTATAACATAAACTTTTAATGAAATCACCTTTCTTCTTTTTGATAAAGCCAAAAGGAAGCGAATACAAAAATACAATAGAGATTGCAGGAGAAACAGTTATAATTAATTCTACTGTAGAAAATCACGAAAATGTAAATAGATTCGCTGAGGTTATTGGTGTCCCTAATTATTACGAAGGAGATATAAAGAAAGGCGATATTATTGTAGTACATCATAATGTTTTTAGAATATATTATGATATGAAAGGGAGGCCAAGAAAGTCTCCCAACTTCTTTAAAGACAATATCTATTTTATAGACCCAAGTCAATTTTACCTATATCATGATGGAAAAAAATGGAGCTCTGTTGATGAGTTTTGTTTTGTTAAACCAGTTTCTCTAGAAAACAAATATCTTCACGAAGAAGGTTTAGAGGAAAACACTGGCATTGTCGTATACTCAAACAACTCTTTAAGAAATATGGGGGTTAATGAGAATACAAAAATAAACTTCAGTAAAGACAGTGAGTATAAATTTGTTGTAAATAACGAAACCCTTTACAGAATGAATACTAAAGATGTGTGTACTATTTTAAACTAAATTTATAAGTATAGATGAAAGATTTAAATGAGATAAAGAAAAGAATAATTGAAGCGGGGCATGAGGCTGTAGATGAATTAATAAATGTAGCAAAAGAAAAAATAGTTACGGGAGGAGAAGACGACATCTCAGCAGATAGATTAAAAAACGCAGCAGCAACAAAAAAGCTAGCAATATTCGATGCGTTTGAAATATTATCTAGAATAGAACAAGAGAAAAGCTATATCGAGAACAAGCCTATTAAAGACGAAAAAGAAAGTTTTAGCGGTTTTGCTGAAAGAAGATCTAAGTAATGTATAAACAAACCTTATACTCTGTAGTAAAAAACATTATACCTGAAAAGGTTTTAAAAGAGCGCAATAAAAAAAAATTGTGGTCATATGGGTATAATAAAGAGTATGATGTTATTGTTATAAGTAAAACAGGAGAAATAGGCGACATTTATTCTATTCAAGGCCTGATTATTGCATTACCAAAACCATTAGATGTTGAAAAGTCAAAAAAATGGAACAGAAAAGATTATCCAAAAGAACTAAAGGCAATAAAGAGTATCTTTGATTGGAGAGATCTACCAGATGATTTTAAATTAAAATGGCATAAATATATAGATGGTGAATTTAAAAGACGTGAAGAAGGTTATTGGTTTAAAAATAAAGGTGTTAGCACTTATATTACTGGCACTCACTACATGTACTTGCAGTGGACCAAAATTGATATTGGGAACCCAGAGTTTAGGGAAGCAAACAGATTATTCTTCATATTCTGGGAGGCTTGTAAAGCAGACAAGCGATGTTATGGAATGTGCTATCTCAAGAATAGACGTTCAGGTTTTTCGTTTATGGCATCCGCAGAGACGGTTAATTTGGCAACCATATCTTCCGATTCACGGTACGGGATACTGTCCAAATCTGGAGCCGATGCGAAGAAGATGTTCACAGATAAAGTGGTACCAATTTCAATCAATTATCCATTCTTTTTCAGACCAATACAGGACGGTATGGATAGACCGAAGACAGAACTTGCCTATAGGGTTCCCGCGTCAAAATTCACCAGAAAGAGATTCGATTCAAAGGATAGACCTCAAGAAATGGAAGGATTGGACACGACCATCGACTGGAAAAACACGGGGGATAACTCCTATGATGGAGAGAAACTTTCCCTCCTCGTCCACGATGAAGCGGGTAAATGGGAAAAACCAGAAAACATCCTCAACAACTGGAGGGTTACAAAAACAACATTAAGATTAGGTTCAAGAGTTATAGGTAAATGCATGATGGGTTCAACATCTAATGCATTAGATAAAGGTGGAGAAAACTTTAAAAAACTATACGAAAACTCAGACGCTACACAAAGAAATAAAAATGGACAAACACAGTCTGGTCTTTACAGTTTGTTTATACCAATGGAGTGGAACTTTGAAGGGTATATAGATGAATATGGATTTCCTGTATTTAACACACCTACAAAGCAAGTCAAAGATTCTTATGGGGATATAATAGAGACTGGAGTTTTAGATAGTTGGGAGAATGAGGTTGAAGGGTTAAAAAATGATCCAGACGCTTTAAATGAATTTTATAGGCAATTTCCTAAAACAGAATCACATGCTTTTCGGGATGAATCAAAAAACACATTATTCAACCTTACTAGATTATATGAGCAAATAGATTACAATGATTCTTTTGCTATAAAAAGCAATATAATGAGAGGTAATTTTTATTGGAAGAATGGAGAAAGAGATACTGAAGTTGTTTGGGCTCCAGACAATAAGGGTAGGTTTTTTAATTCTTGGATTCCAAACACTGCTCTAGTTAATAACGTGATTGTGAAAGGATCTAAAAGATCTCCAGGAAATATACACATGGGTTCTTTTGGATGTGACTCATATGATATTTCTGGAACGGTAGGCGGTGGAGGCTCAAAAGGAGCGCTACACGGAATGACTAAGTTTCACATGGATGATGGCCCAACTAATATGTTTTTTTTAGAATATATATCAAGACCACCAACGGCTGAAATATTTTACGAAGATGTTTTAATGGCTTTACATTTTTATGGCATGCCAATATTAGTAGAAAACAACAAACCTCGTCTGTTATATTATTTAAAAGAAAGGGGTTATCGATCTTTTTCTTTAAATAGACCAGATAAGCATAAAAATATTTTATCAAAGTCAGAAAAAGAATTAGGAGGAATTCCTTCATCTTCTGCTGTAATATCTGTACATGCTGAAGCTATCGAAAGCTATATAGAGAATAATGTTGGTATTATAAATAATCAAGAAGATGTTGATTTTGGATCATGTGGTAATATGTTTTTTAATAGAACATTATTAGATTGGTCGAACTATGATATTAATAATAGAACAAAGTTTGATGCGACTGTTAGTTCAGGGTTCGCTATAATGGCAAATCAGAGTAACAAGAATAGAGAAGTAAAAAAACGTAATCAAATAAATATTAACTTTGCAAAATACAGTAACAAAGGTTTTGTTAGTGAAATTATTACATAGATATGATAAATAACCCAAAGTTTACTTCTGGAGTTGGTTTTCCTAATCAATTTGCTTCGGATCAAGAGAAAGAAACATTGGAGTACGGTCTTCGTGTAGGTCAGGCAATTGAATCAGAATGGTTTTCAAGAGATCATGGAACTTCCTTGTATGGGGAGATGAGGTCTGAGTACTTAACAAGAAGGCTTTATGCCAGGGCAGAACAGCCAGTTGAAAAATACAAAAACGAATTATCCGTTAACGGAGATCTATCTTACTTAAACTTAGATTGGACTCCAGTTGCTATTATCCCAAAATATGTGGATATAGTTGTTAATGGAATATCTAATAGACTGTATGACGTAAAGGTTGAGGCTATTGACGCATACTCAAGTGATATAAGGGAGAACTTTAGGCAAGAGATGGAAGCTGATATGGTTGCATACAAGCCATTAAAAGAACTTAAAGAACAAACAGGAGTTGATGTATTTAACTTTTCAGAAGACGAACTTCCAAGAACAACAGAGGAGTTAGGTCTTTATATGAAGTTAAAATATAAACAAGGAATAGAAATAGCAGAAGAAGCTGCTATTAATAGCTTGTTAGAGTTAAATGACTATGAAGAGCTTTCTTATAGAACCACTGAAGACAATGTTGTTTTAGGGGTTTCTGCTATTAAACATAGTTTTGATATTCACGATGGAGTTAAGATAGAATATGTTGACCCCGTTAATTTAATTTACTCACCAACAGAAGATCCTAATTTTAAAGATTGTTATTATTATGGTGAAGTAAAAAACGTTCATATTACTGAATTAAAAAAAATAAACCCCAACCTATCTCAAAGCGAATTAGAAGAGATGTCTAAAATGGCAAGTAGGTTTGATGGGTATAAAACAACTTTAAACCAATCTACTCAAAGCGGATTAGATAAGTCTAATGTTTCTTTATTATATTTCTGTTATAAAACAGATAAAGAAGTTGTTTACAAAATAAAAAAAACAGACACAGGAGGTCAAAGATCAATTAAAAAAGACTCTTCTTTTAATCCAGAAGAAAATGAAAGATTTGAAAAAGCATCTAGAAGAATAGATGTTTGGTTTGAGGGTGTTATGGTTTTAGGAACTAATAAGTTGATAAAATGGGAATTAATGAAGAATATGGTTAGACCAAAATCTTCTTTTCAAAAAACCATTTCTCCTTATTTACTTTCTGCTCCTAAAATGGCTAAAGGTAAAATAGATTCTTTAGTTAAGAGAATGATTCCTTTTGCAGATCAAATACAATTGGTTCATTTGAAACTACAGCAAGTAGTGTCTAAAATGATTCCAGATGGTGTTTTTATTGATGCTGACGGGTTAAATAGCGTTGACCTTGGGAACGGAGCTTCTTATAATCCTTCTGAAGCATTATCTATGTATTTTCAAACAGGTAGTGTTATTGGTAGAAGTTATACTGAGGATGGAGAATTTAATAATGCAAGAGTACCAATACAAGAACTAACAAGTAGTGGGTCAAACGCAAAAATATCCAGCTTAATTAACATGTATAATTACCAGCTAGGAATGATTAGAGCTTCTACAGGTATAAACGAGGCTAGAGACGGAAGTTCTCCAGATAAATACTCTTTAGTAGGTGTTCAAAAATTAGCGGCGTTAAATAGCAATACAGCCACAAGGCATGTTGTGCAATCAGGTATAAATATTACAAAAAATTTATGTACAGCATTGTCATATAGAATATCTGATATATTAGAATACTCTTCTTTTAGTGATGATTTTGCTAAAATGATTGGTAAAAATAATTTTGAAATTATAAAAGAAATAAAGAATTTACATTTACATGATTTTGGTGTGTTTATTGAATTAGAGCCTGATGAAGAAGAAAAGTCTTTACTGGAGCAGAATATACAATTAGCATTACAATCGGGTAAAATAGAATTAGATGATATTATAGATATCAGAATGGTTAAAAATCTGCAATTAGCTAATATGCTTTTAAAAGTTAGAAAGGCAAGAAAACAAGAAAATGATTTAGCTTTAGAAGAAAAAAGAACCAAAATGCAGTCAGATGCAAATACTCAATCTGCTCAAGCTGCTGCTCAAGCTAGAACTCAAGAAAACACTGTTAAGAGTAAGTCAGAGGCTCAATTACTTCAGATGACTAATCAGATGGATTTACAAAAACTAGAGGTTAAAGCTAAGTTAGAAAAAGAATTAGAGGCTATGAAGTTTCAGCATGCTATGGAATTAAAAAAGCTAGAGATTGAAGGTTTTGCTAGCAGAGACGGTAATAAAGAAGATAGAAAAGATAAAAGAACAGAGAAACAGGCGTCACAACAAAGCAGAATGATTAGTCAAAGAAAAAAAGACTTACCTCCAACAGATTTTGAAGGAGAGAATCAACAGCAAGTACAAGGGCCTCCATTAGGAGAAATGCCTCCAATGGGAGGGCAAATGCCACAACAAGCGCCACAAGATCCAATGCAGGGAATGATGGAAAAGATGAACCAACAAAACATGTTGTAATTTATCTTACTTTTGTAAAGTAAAATATAATTTAATTAAATATGAGTGATGAAACAACAAAGGTAGACCTTACCCAAAAGGGTGACTCTGCTAATAAAGACCAATCTAGTGATGTAGATTTTAAAGTAGATTTATCTAAACCTCCAGAAGCTGAAGAAACTTCAAAGGATGAGGGTAAACCAAAAACTGAAGAAACATCAAAAGAGGGTGATGAACCAAAGGCAGAAACTAAGTCAAAAGATGAAGAAAAGCCAGAAGTTCAAGATAAAAAACAAACTAAAGAGGAAATATTAAGCGCGTATTTAACAGATAAATATGAGTTAGATATTAATTCTTTAGAAGACGTTCTTTCAAATAAGGATAAAAAACAAGTTAATAAACTTCCTGAAGAGATTGAAAAGTATCTAGAATATAAGAAAGATACTAATAGAGGGTTAAAAGATTACATGAAGCTACAACAAGATTTTGATGAAGCTAATCAAAGTGATCTCCTTGTTCAGTATTATAAAGAAACAAATCCAGGTCTCAATGATGAGGATGTGTCTTTTTTAATAGAACAAAAGTTTGAATATAAAGAATCTATTCATACAGACTCTGAAAAGAAGGTTAAAGAACTTGAAAAGAAAAAAGAATTATTTAAAGCTAAACAGTATTTTAATGATTTAAAGGAAAAATACAAGTCTCCGCTTGAGTCAAGCAATGAGAATGTACCTGATGAATATAAAGAGGCGTTTAGTAATTATAATAAGTACCAAGAAGAATCTAAAAAAAACAAAGAGATTCAAGATAATCAACGTGCTGTCTTTGACGAAAAAACAAGAAAACTATTCAATGACGATTTCAAAGGTTTTGAATTCAATGTAGGAGAAAAAAGTCTTGTTTATCAACCTAAAGACTCTAAAGATGTTATGGAGAAAAACAGTAACCTTAACAATTTTATTTCAAAACACATTGATGAGAAAGGCTCTTTGAAAAGCGCTGCTGATTACCATAGAGCTATGGATATAGCTATGAATCCTGAAAAGTATGCAAAATTCTTTTACGACCAAGGTAAATCTGACGCCGTAAATGAAGTTGTTAAAGACGGGAAGAATATTAATATGGACGTTAGAAGCAAAGTTGATTCTTCGACAACAGGAACTAAATTCAAGGTCTTACAAGACTCTGGAAATTTTAGTTCTGGATTAAAAATCAAAAAACGTTAAATTATTTAAAAAACTAAAAAATGGCACAAACTATAACATTTGGAGGAAACGGAACCTTAGGAGGTTCTACTTCTCTTACGCCAGCACCATCTAAGGGGTTACAAAACTCAAACTACCTTAGCAATGCTGACTATACTTTCGCACAACAATTCATGCCTGACTTGTATGAGAAAGAATTTGAAAAATACGGAAACAGATCTATCGCTTCTTTTTTAAGAATGGTAGGAGCTGAACTTCCATCTAGTTCTGATTTAATCAAATGGACTGAGCAAGGAAGATTACATGTACAAGGATCAGGAACAATTACTGATGGAAACACTGTAGCAGTTACAGGACACAACTTTAGAACAAATCAAACGATTATCGTATCTAATGCTGCTGGATCTATACAAGTAAAAGCTTTAGTTACAGACGCAAGTGCGGCTGACTCTGTTGAGGTAGCACCTTATTCATTAGCTGATATGGTGACAGGTACAGGATCTTTTTCTGCAAATGACGCTGTAAAAATCTTTGTATTCGGTTCTGAATTTAAAAAAGGAACTAACGGAATGGTTGGATCTTTGCAAGCTGATTTTGAAGCTAAAGAAAACAACCCTATCATCATCAAAGACAAGTATGAAGTTAGTGGTTCTGAATTAGCACACGTTGGATGGGTAGAAGTAACTACTGAAAACGGAGCTTCTGGATACTTATGGTATCTAAAATCTGAGCACGAAACAAGATTAAGATTCGAAGACTACCTTGAAACTTCAATGGTAGAAGGAGAACCAGCTGCTGCTGGATCTGCTGCTTTAGCTGCAGGTTACAAAGGTACAAAAGGTCTTTTCTATGAAATCGAAAATGGAGGAAACACTTCTTCAGGAGATATCACAGACAGAGATGACCTTGAGGCTTTTGCTAAAGTTCTTGATAAAGAAGGTGCAATTCAAGAAAATGTACTTTTCGTAAACAGAGATACTTCTTTCAAAATTGACAGAGTATTAGCTGATCAAAACAACTCTGGAGCTTCTACAAGTTCTTATGGTTTATTTGATAACGACGAGGATATGGCTTTAAATCTAGGATTTACTGGATTTAGAATTGGATATGACTTTTATAAGTCTGACTGGAAATACTTAAACGATGCTACTACAAGAGGTAACATTGGTGGTATTGACGGAATCATGGTTCCTGCTGGGACAACTACTATCTATGACCAGGTATTAGGACAAAACGCTAAACGACCATTCTTACATGTTCGTTACCGTCAGTCTGCTACTGAGGACAGAAAGTATAAGTCTTGGGTAACTGGATCTGCTGGTGGAGCATCTACTACAGATAAAGATAACATGGAAGTACATTTCTTATCAGAAAGAGCACTTTGTGTTATGGGAGCAAACAATTTCATATTGATGCAATAATACCTTTAAAGAGGGTGTCTTATGGATGCCCTCTTTTTTTTAATTTAATTTAATTTTTAATATAATGGCAACAAAAACTACGAAAAAAGGCTATTCTGGTCTTTTCCCTAATATGCAACCAAAAACTAGGGTTTTCATTTTAACAAGCAATAGAACACCAATAAGACATATGATCGCTGTAAAACACACGGCATCAAAACCACTTACATTTAATGATAGTGGATTAAACAGAGCTTTGAGATGGGCCACGAATCAAGTTACTCCTTTTGTTGATGAACAAGATGGATTAGCTACATTACAGCCAATAATTTTTCAAGATGGTAAATTAGTTGTTGATTCATCACAAATGAATTTACAAAAGTTTTTAATGATACATCCTGCGTTTGGTGTTAAATTCGAAGAGTTTGACAAAGAAAAAGACGCAAGCGAACAAGTTGAAACAATGGCTAGTAAATTAGATGCTCAAATAGCAGCTAAAGACTTAGATATTAATGACCTAGAAGCAATCGCAAGAGTTGTTTTAAAGGGTAAAAGTAATATATCTTTAATGACCTCATCAGAATTAAAAAGAGATATGATAATCTGGGCGGGAAATAATCCAGAAGAATTCATGGATCTTTTAAATGATGAAAATTTAAAACTTCGAAACCTTGCAGTTAGAGCTGTAGAGATGGGTATACTTCATGTTAAATCTGACAATAGAACAGTTGTATGGGGAGACAAGAAAAGCCAAAAAGTTATCGTTGTTCCTTACGGAGAAAACGTATATAGTGGATTAGCTTTGTTTTTCAAAACAGATGAAGGTTTGGATGTTTTACAAAAAATCACAAATAGTTTATAAAACTAACCAATTACTGTTAAAGGAGAGAAGGAGGTTGCAATTTGCGACCTCTTTTTTTTTGTACTTTTGTAAAAAATATATCCCATGATTAACAGTGTAAGAAACACAGTCTTATTTTTATTAAATAAAGACAATAGAGGGTACATTGCTCCTTTAGAGTATAATTATTTTGCAAAGCAAGCCCAATTAGAAATATTTGAACAGTATTTTTCTGATTATTCAAAAGCAGTACTACTACAAAACTCTAGAAAAAAAGCAATAGGGTATGGAGATACCGTGTCTCAAATTCAAAACAAAATTGACATATTTACGGTCAGCTCTGTTTTAAATTATTATGACGGGACATCATACAACTCTCCAGGAGGAGAAGAAGATTATTTTACTTTACCTGAAAACCTATATAAATTAATAAACATAACTTATAAAGGTAAAGTAGCTCAAGGGGTTCCTACTTCTAAATTCGATATGTTGAATAGCAGTAACTTAACAGCTCCTTCTATAACTTATCCTATGTATAAAAGAAACGGGTTAAATCTTTTTGTGAGACCTCTTAGTATTTATTATACAGCACAAACTCCACAAGGTGCAGAACCACCTTTAATGTGTAATTATGTAAGAAAACCTATAGATCCTGTTTGGGGATACAACACAATAAACAGTGATCCTGTCTATAACTCAGATTCTTCAACTAATTTTGAAATACCTTCTTCAGATGAAGCATCTCTTGTTATAAAAATATGTAAATTAGCAGGACTGAGTATTAGGGAAAATGATGTTGTGCAGGCAACTACAGCAATGGAAGGTATCGAATATCAAAAACAAAACTCATAGATTATGCCTATAATTGGACAAGACTTAACGCAATCTCAATATTATCAAAACGACGGGAATACTCCAACTAATGATAATTGGGGAACATATCAATATCTTTTATTGGAGGATATTATAAATAATTTTTTATTAAGCTATGTTGGTGATGATAAGGTGATTAATAAAGTTGATCGAAATGAAGTAGTTTTTCACGCAAAAAGAGGGTTACAGGAAATTCATTACGATGCATTAAGAGAGATTTTAGGCTTTGAAGCTCAAGTTCCTGAAACACTACAAATGCATTTACCACATGATTTTGTGAGTCTTGTGAAAGTTTCATATGTAGGTTCAGATGGCTCAACACATGACATAGTTCAGAATTTTAATTCAAAAATAACTAAATCTTATTTACAAGATAATAGTGCTCAAAAAAACATTTTACTAGATTCTAACGGAAATGCATTAACTGGTACTCCAGTAATAGAAACTAATTGGAGAAACAAGAGGCCAGATGGTCTAGGAAGCACAGGGAAGCTATCTAAAGGAAAAAGATTTGGAATGGACACTTCTACAGCAAACAGCAACGGAAGTTATCTTATAGATAAAAACTTAGGTATGATTTTATTTAGCTCTAATCTTCAAGAAGAAAATATTATTATACAATATGTTTCTGATGGAGTTTATGGGTTGTCTGATAGTGAAATAAAAGTTCATAAGTTAGCTGAAACTTTTATGTATGACTACTTGCAATCAACAATATTAAAATCAAAGTTTGGAGTACAAGAGTATATTGTTAGAAGAGCTTCTAAACAATCATCAGCTTCACTAAGAAATGCTAAGATTAGATTAAATTCAATAAAACTAAACGAATTAACTCAAATATTGAGAGGTCGTGATAAGTGGATAAAGTAATATGAAAATACAAAACACCTTTTCAAAAGGAAAAATGAACAAGGATTTTGATGAGAGACTTGTTCCTGACGGAGAGTATATTGACGCTTTAAATGTTAGAGTTGTTAATACAGCTGGTTCTGATGCTGGTGCAGTTGAAAATGAAAGAGGAAACACTAAATTAACTTTTATCTCTGAAACAAATAACCCTATGTGTATAGGATCTGTTTCAGATGAGGTAGGAGAAAAAATATATTGGTTTGTTGTAAACTCCTTAAATCATTCTTTTGTATACGAATATAATTCAGAGACAGCAACTATGTCTGTTTTACTTCAAGACACAAGAAGTGCAAACGATCAAGTTTTAAATTTCAATGAATATTATAAGGTTACGGGAGCCAATGTTGTTTACAACACATCTACTAACCAAAATCTTTTATTGTGGACAGACGGATACAATCCTCCTAGGTGTATTAATATACAAAGAGCTAAAACGTATGGGGTAAATAACTTCATAGAAGAAGATATAAACTTATACAAAAAACCACCTAAAAAAGCACCTACAGTAACTCCTTATAGCACGGCTCAAGTTACAGAGAATGCTGTAAAGGAACAGTATTTTGCTTTTTCTTACAGGTATAAATATTTAGACGGAGAGTATTCTGCGTTATCTTCATTTACAGACTATCAATTTACACCATCTACAAAGTTTAGATTAGATTACAACACAATGGAGAATCTATCTATGCTTAATTTATTTAACGCGTATAGAATAGGTTTTAATACTGGAGACAAAAGAGTTACAGATATACAGATATGCTTTAAAAACCCTAACTCTAACTTAATTTTTGTAGTAGAAAACTTAAATAAGAAAGAAAAAGGGTATCAAAATGAAACAGAAAAAACCTACTCTTTTAGTAATAAAAAAATATACAGAGCTCTGCCTGATGATGAATTAGGTCGGATATATGACGACGTTCCCTTAACAGCTAAAGCTCAAGACTTTATACAAAACAGAGTTGTATACGGGAATATAACTAAGCAATATGACTTAGTTAGAATAGAAGGAGAAGATGAAAAAATAAAAATAGATTATACTGCTGAAAAGGTGTCTTTATCTCAAGACGGATACGAAGGAACATCTTCTTTGAACTCAAACCAAACTTTATTTACTTTAGATTTTTCTAATTTTGATTTAAACAAAGGATATTCTGTTTTTTTAGGATTAGCTTTAGAGTCTGACGAAGCGGGTACAGCTCCAAATGTGTATTTTAACGGAGACTTTGTAGGAGACAATGCAGTTGAATTGACAGAAAGTTATAATAATGCACAAGAATTTTCATCTTCAAACGACTTTGAGGAGCTTTTAACTGCTTTATCAAACAATTTTTCAACTCTAGTTACAACAACAACACCTCCTGATAACGTAGATATCACTTATGGTTCTTTTTCTTTAGAATCAGCCACAACAAACACGATAACATTATTAGCTCCTTCTATAATTCATAAAGTGGATAATACGCCAGGAGACACAAATGATGTAGACTTTACAAATATAGAGGAGCCTTTTAAATTTACAACAGAATCATCTTTTTATGTTAGAGAAACAAATTCAAATTTGTCTTTAAAAAGTAATAGAAGTTATGAGTTTGGATTGGTTTATTTAGATAAAGATGGCAGGTATTCTTCTATTATACCAGCTTCTAATACTTCTGGATATAATTCTTCGGAGATATTTGTTCCTGTAGAAAATTCTGTTGATTTGAACAGAGCTAAAATAACTATAAATCATCTTGCTCCGTATTGGGCTGATAGATATAAATTCTTTATAAAATCTAATAGAGATAAATTTTATAATGTTTACAGTACGATATTTTATGAAGATGGTGTTTATCGTTGGGTTTTAATGACTGGTAATAACATTCATAAAGTTGAAGCTGGGACAAACTTAATTGTAAAATCTGATGATAATGGGCCTTTGATAAAAGAAGTTAAAGTAAAGGTTCTTGCATATGAAACAAAGAACGCTTTAGATATAGATCAGTCTACAGAGAACGCTTCTAATGAAGGGTGGATAGAAAACAATGTAGACGCTGCAGATGAACCTATTAAAGAGATAGCAGGTGTTTACATGAAAATAAAACCAGTTGGTTTTTCAATGAATTTCAATCCTAATAATTTTGCTACATATGAAAACAGTGGTAAAATAAAATGGGGATTAGGAAGAAATGGATATGCTAACGCGACTATACCTAAAGAATCTGAATATGGAATATCTCAAGTAAAAGAAGGTTCTAATTATGTTAATTTAGATATAAACACTGGATCAACTGTTAGTTTTAGATTTGATGCCTGGGAGGGTGCTGATTCTGATAACAATGATTCTAAGTTTTTTGAAAGATCTTATGCTGTTGGGGCTAATTATTCTGGCGACGCTCTTGTGTCTGCTTTAGAAAAATTTATAATTGCTGAAACATCATGGGAAAAACCACAAGGTCAACCATATTATGACGACCCTGACAATCAATTTCAGCTTACGTTTACTAAAACAGGAAGCGGAACAGCTACCAGGCATTTATTAAATGTTAGAACTACAGAATTTACAAGAGCTTTAGAGAGGGGTTATATTGATGTAGAAGTGAAGTTACTGCTTGTTAATGGATTATTGGTTTTTGAAACAGATCCTATGGATTTAGATAGTGACATCTATTATGAAACAGAGCAGACTTTTGATGTTGTAAACGGATTTCATGAAGGTAATGGTCAAGATCAAACAAATTCTCAATCAGCAATAGTAAATTTAACAACAGGAAATTGTTTTTCTTTTGGTAACGGAGTAGAAAGTATTCAAGTTAGAGATGAAAGATTGGCTCCAATATATAATATTGATTTAAGACCCAACCTTTCGCTGCTTGATGGATATAAAAAAATATACAACACCACAACACTGACTTATTCAGGAGCTTACAACGAAAACAGTACATACAACTCATTAAATGAGTTTAACAATAGAAGGGGAATAACTAAAAAAATGGATGCTAAATACGGATCCATTCAAAAGTTGTTTGCTAGAGAAACAGATTTAATTGTATTTCAAGAAGATCGAGTTTCTAAAGTTTTATATGGTAAAAGTTTGGTTCATTCTTCTGATGGCAGCGCTTCTCTAACAACTGTTGAAAAAGTTCTTGGACAAGATGTTGCATATAGTGGAGAATACGGCATTTCTATAAATCCAGAAAGTTTCGCAAATTATGGTGGAAACATGTATTTCACAGACGCCGCAAGAGGCACGGTACTAAGGCTTGGACAAGATGGGTTAACACCTATATCTTATTACGGAATGAAGTCTTATTTTAAAAACACTTTATATGGATTTAAAAACAAGTTTAATATAGGAGGAATAGACCCAAGAAACCATCAATATGTTTTATCAATGAATCAGTCAGAAATGATTGTGAACACGCCTGAATACGATTGTGCGTCTATTCTTAACCAATATGTTTATGCGAATATATCAACCAACTACAACTTGAGTGTAGGTTCTTATGCGGGTACAGCGGTCTTGCAATTTTCAGCAGGCTCTAGTGTTTCTATTTCTGTTGCTTATGGAGGCTCTACATTTACTGGTTCTGGCACATCAGGAAGTATTAATATAGATGTTTCCAATTCTGATTTAGATGTAACAAACATAGCGGTGGTTACTATAAGTTCTACGGTTAGTCAAAACGTTTCAATAACACATACTTGTCCTGTTGCACAAACAAGAAAAGTTTACCTTGTTGTTGTAAATGATCAAGACGAAGCTAATCAATCTATAACAAATAGATTTAAAGTAAACTCAAATTCTTTTTATGAAGACGAAGATGTTTTTGATGCAAGTGAATTAACTAAATTTACTTTCTTTGAAGATGTGGCAGGAACAGCATACGTTCCAGCAACAACTGACTCTGTGACAATATCTTCATTTAAGCAGATAGGGTATCACACAGGAGACTTTAATAGTTGTAATACATTAGGTTATTTAGTGTCTGCAGCAACTAATTTAACGGCATCTCAGGTAGTCGCACAAGCAACGTATCCTACGGTAACAAATACAGAAACCTCTACGCAAGAAGAGAATTCTATTACATTTACTTTTACAGAAAGCTCTGCTGACGATAATATTTATTTAGTGTGGAATTATAAAGACGCTTTACCTGTTTTAGTTGATGACAGTATAACAGGAATTACTAATGGAGGCACTGTAACTGTAAATGTTATAGCAAATGATACGGTTCCTAGTCCATATACTTTAACTATTGTTGATCCTCCTACAAATGGAACGGCGGTAGTTGTTTCGGGAACCCCATCAACATCTATTCAATATACCCACACAGCGGGTCAAGGTTTAAATGATAGTATTACATATCAAGTCTCAAGAGGAGGTGATTGCGTTGCAACAGCAACTTTAGCAACAGAAGCCTTATCTATTAACGAAAACACTTATATCTATATTTATTTTGATAGCAGTGGTTCTATGGATAACTCTGAGAATGCCTTACAGCAAATGAGAAACAATTCATTAAAATCTGTATTACAAGACTTATACGCTACAGGAGAGACTGCAGGAAACGGAAACACTGACGCTTCTACAAACGGAAGTAATGCTTATGATTCTCATGTTATATTAAGAGATCAAACATATAACTGGACTAATGAAAGGACTTTAGCCGCTTTAACTGATCCAGATCTAAAAGATTACATATCCACAGGAAGTTTAAATTCATTTCCTAGCGATGCTGAAAATGTTATATTTATGATTTTCCAAGATGAAGCGAGTACTGTTTACCACGGAGGCACTTGGAGTATACAGGACACAAGAACAACTACTTACAATACAGATGTAGCAAACTTAAGATCTAGAGTGTCTACATTAAATTCAACAAACTCTACTTTTTACAGAGGTATAGTTTTTCAAGTAGACGGTTCTGGAGACTTTAAAGATTTAATGACTGCTGTCGAGACAGGAACTGGGCAATATAGCGGAACTAATGGATTAAGCGATTTAAGCACCTCTGGAGGTACATTCACTTTCGAGTATGACATAGAAGACACGATTGGATCAGGAACGCCTGATGACTCTCAAGCCCCGTTTAAACCAGCTCCGCTTACAGGAAGGTTTGATAAATGGGAGTATTATTACTTATACCACGTAACCAAGGCTTTAGATAATTTAGGATTTGATCCTAACAACACTCTAGATTGGCCTAGAATAATAGATGATTAATGAGCACAGTAGATACAAACCAAGTAACAATAACATATGATGAAATAAATAAAGGCTGGACGTCTTTTCACTCATATGAACCTGAGTGGATGGAGCGTCTAGGTAATCGCTTTTATACCTTTAAAAACGGTAATGTTTATATTCATGAAGATAACGAAACTAGAACCAATTTTTATGGAACTAATTATGGGTGTAGCGTCACTGTATCTGTTAATAAAGAACCCTCTACGGTTAAGCTTTTTAAAACTATTGGACTAGAGTCTAATAACACAAACTGGTACGCGACATTAAATTCAGAGTTAGAGTCTGGTAAAATAGGAAGCTCATCTAATTTAAAGTTTGAAGATAAAGAGGGTATTAAATATGGATACATTAGGAGACATTCTTCTAGTGTTTTAGATTTTAATGAACTATCTATTATTGGATTAGGAAATTTACAATCTATTCCTAGCACTAATAATTATAGATTTACAAGTGATATACCAAATCAAATAACAGCAAATAATGTAGATGGAGTAGGAGGAGATGCGTTGTATTTTAATAACGGAACTTCTTTGGTAATAGGCGGTATTGACTCTATAGACGGAAATACTATAACAACAACAATATCAACAAATACACCGTCTGTGAATGATTTTTGTTTCGTTGCAAAAAACCCTAGCTCAGAATCATTTGGATTAAGAGGATATCATTCTACAATTAAACTTGTAAATCAATTTACTGGTTTTGTGGAGCTTTATTCTGTAAACAGTGAGGTAATGAAGAGCTATATGTAAATTTCGTATATTTGTATAACTAAAAAAGAATAAAAAATGGCTTTATTAACAACATTAGGATTAGTGGGTGGAGCAGCTGGTTCTGTTGTGAATTTTCTTGGCGGATCCAAAGCAGCTGCAGATGGCAGAAGAAAATTAGATCAGTTTCAATGGCAAGGTTTAGAGACTGGGGCAGCAGATGCTTTAGCTCCTTCTTTAAAACTAGAAGAAGACGCTTTAAATAAGATACAACAGAATAAAGAACGATTTGCAGATGTTGCTATGTCAGGCGGAGACGCGGGAAATATGTTAGCAATGCTTACTGCTGGAGAAGAGACAACAGGAGCTCAAGAACAAACTCTTTATGGGAACATGGGCAAGCAAATGTTTGAGGCTGATAAAATTAGAGTTCAAGACGAACAAATGAGAAGAGGCATGCAAGAGAAAAGGGATTTTAATAAAGTTCAAAGCCTACAAGCTCAAATTGCTGCTGGAGAACAACAAAAATCATCAGCAATAACAAACTTTTCTAAAACTCTTATGAGTGCTGGTATTGGACAAGAAACTGCAAATGCAGAGAATGGGTTTGATCCAATGGGAATGTTTCAGTTCGGAATGAAAAAAAAAAAGTAAAAAAAGACACAAGTAATTCATAAAAATGGCATACGGAGGAGGTTATTTAGTTAAACCAGTACAAAGCGAAAACGGATCTATTGGAGAATTGTTTTTAGCTGGTCAGGCACAGGTACAGAAAGTAAGAGACAAGGTTAGGGAAGAGAGAAGAGTTCAATCAAAAGCATTGGGTGAAGCAACGGATTTTGTAGCTACAGGTATTCAGGACATGGATTCGTATTGGGCTAAAGCTGGTTCTGATGCGAGAACTAAATTAATGGAACTACAACAAGCTAATAGAAATGGAGAGATTTCTAGAAGCGAAGTGGTTGCGCAATCTGCAGCAATAACAGGAGAGATGAAAATGATAGGTCAATTACCTACCATAATAAAAGAACAAAGAGATGCAATAATAGCAGAGCAAGAAAAAGAAGGGTATTCTGGATTAACTTTAGCTGAGTTTGATCGAACCTGGTTTAAAGATATTTCTAACGGAGCTTACTCTAGTGGGCCAACTTACATACCTGCAAGAGACGCAATACCTGCGGTTCCTGATGTAGTTGCAACACAAGCCGATATTGATGGAGGAGCTGTTGATGTTGATGGAAAACCAGCGGTAGCTGGCAGTATTATGAAAAAAGGGTCTGCTGCTGTTCCAAAGCAATCAGCCAAGCAAATAGACTTACAAAGCTATTACAAGCCTGTTCTTATAGGTAACAAACAACATATGGAGTTTACTTACCAGTACCTTGAAAAAGGAAGTAATGAAGTAAAAACAAAAACAATATTAAAGCCTTTAAGAGATCATATAAATCCAAGCAAGAAAAAATACTTTAAAGTAGACGACAAAAAAGAAGTTGCTGCTTTCAAAAAAAACATTGGAGACACAGGATTTACTTTTACAGGAGCAAACGGGTTACAGCAGTCTATATTTCAGCCAATGCAAACAACTGTGAATGGCACTCAGATGATGAGCAGAATTTCTGACCCTAAAGATGTTGAATATGTGCAGAGAGCTATAGAGCAAGAAATAACATCTAAAGGTATGGATTGGATGGCGGCTTATGCTTTTGATGTTTTAGGAGCAAGAACTCCTTTTGGAGATGGCGCCACAGGAATACCTTTAACAGATGACCAAATAGAGAGAAAATTTCCTTCTTCTATATATTTTGATTATGATTCTTCAACAGCTAAGGGTTCTGCGATTAAATTTGAAGACGATCCTTTAATGCTTGATGTTGATGAGCAAGGAAATACTGTTTTGACAGAAAGCACTATTAAGTTAGTGAAAGCTCATTATAGAAATCAATTAATGGCTTCTTTAAATGTGGATACTGAGGTTTATAAAGATAGAGCAAGAGCTTCTACAGCAAATAAAAGAAAAGATGAAATTCAACAAGCTAGGCCTAGTTATTATACTTCTGGCGGTAAAGCATTAAGACAAGACTCTTCGAGTTTTACCTCTAGACTACAGATGGGTCAAATTACCGCAAATAGAGTAGCTGGATCTGTGTCACAAGATACATACAATAACGCTGTCGCATCAATGGCACAAAACGGTAAGTTGTTAGCAAGCAATCAAGCATTACCATCAGCTGTTTCAGGATTATCAACTCCTAGTTATGAACAGGAAACTCAAGGAGGGGTTAATTTAGGAGGAGTGCAAAAATCTTTAAAAGAATCTTTAAATATTACTACTTTTACTAATAATACTTTAGTAGATATAACAGGAATGTATACTGCTCAAGCAACTAACGGTAATCCTGTAATATTTTTATCTGGTAACGCGAGTTACGGAAAGAAATCAACAAGTCAAGAGGGCGTAAAAATAACAAAAAACAAAAAGGGTGATGAAGTAAAAACCCCAATACAAACAACAATAGAAGGAAGTGGTGAGTTTCTTGCGGAGGGAATTACTATGCCTTTGTCGGATGAGCAGGCAACAAATCTTTATCGTGCTTTCTGGGACAAAGAAACAGGAGATAAGGGAATGACAGAAGCTTTTTATCATTTAGGGTTTGATGAAAATTATACTAATGTAAAAGAAGCTTTACATATGGCTCAAAATTGGATAAACACTCCTGCTGACAAAAGAAAATACAAACCATTACCATAAATTTATAATAATATAAATAATGATTGTGAATACAGAAAATACAGATCTTTTAGTTCAGCAAACTCAGTCTACTGAACAGGATGTTAATGAAAAAAAGGTTGATAATCAACTACAAAAATCTATTAAGGCAGAAAAAAAAGACCCAACAGATCCTCCTAAAAAGAAACTTGATAAATCAAAAGCTAAGCAATGGGTTATAGACCTTTACAACTCAAATGGAGGAGAAATAAGTGACTCAAATGCTACATTATTTGCTGAAAACAAAAATATAAAAAATTTAATTCATCGTCATTATAGATACAATGCATTAGATGTTCCTGAAGAAAAAGATTTAAATACTTTGTATAGTTCATGGGAGATTGATATTGATCCAGTTGATGAAATATTACAAAATTCTACAATCATAAACCCTGAAAAAAAAAATCCACAAACGACCTCAACTCAGAGTACGGATTCGGACTCAAGTTTGGACGATGGGGGTTTTTCTTCGGAATACGAAGGCTTTTTTAATGCCGATAAAGTTTATCAAGAGAACGTAAAAAACATACCTAGAAATATTCTATCTATGAGCAGCTCAGACGCTGCACTCACTTTGAATAGTCAATTAGGACAATATGGAATAACGGTTACGGATGGATCAGATGAGTCTGAAACACCTGGAATCACTATAACAAGGCCAGACAAGGAAACAATGTCTGTATCCATGTTTAGTGACGTTTATAAAGGAATATTAAAAGTAGTTAATCCAGGGCAAGATCCTGAAGAATTGCAATCACAAAGACATTCTGAGATAATAGATTTTATTCAAGGAAGTGTGAATGATAATCTTTCATTTATGCATGATGTGTTTTTAAAAACAGATTCTGAAGGAATTCCTGAAGCTATTAATAATAACATAATGCACTCTTTAACTCCTGATAATGAAGACATTTCTTTTATTATAGGAATGCTCCCTGGACAAAAGAAGTCTATAGGGGACTATTTCAACATAGACGGGTCTTTTAAGTATGAATTATGGAAGTCAGATGTAGGTAGGGCTGATGCTGGACTAAGTAAACACAAACTAAATCAATACAGGGATGATGAGTATGAGCAGGCAAATACAAAAGCTAAAGACAACACTGCGCTTAAAAAGCCTAAAATGATTACATTTCCTAACCTTGATCCTTCTGCTAAAATTAATCAAGAGGTAAAAAGTAGAGACAGAAAAAAAGCTTTAAAAAAAATAAGCGATATCTCTAGATCTTTTAATTTAAAAAAAGAAGTAGCTTCGGCCAATATAGGAAACGCATTAAGAACTTCAGGAGCATACAAAAAAATTGACGTAAACAATCCTGTTTCTATTTCAGAAATTAGACAAGCAGGTTTGCTTCCAGGTGATTTACCCATGGATCAAATATTAATTAATGGAGCGCCATCTACGGTTAACGAAATTAGTTCAATGATGTATGATTATCAAAAGATAAAAGAGATTCGTGCAGGAAAAATCAAAATAGAAATTGGAGACCCAAAAACTGCTGGAGTTTTAGCAGATCAGGTGGCTCAGATAAAAGATTTGATTAGAACGCAAGAAGCTTATGATAATGAGGGTGTTTTAGGTTATGATAATGGATTTACCGACTGGCTAAATCAAGCGCAAGAAACTGTAGAAGGAGGATTGACTGCAGTTGGATTGTCTGCCTGGGAATTAGCCTCTAATGTTTCATATATTGGATATGACAGTTTAGTGGCAATGGGGGTCTCTAAAGCTGAAGCTCAAATGATAATGTACGGAAACATTGGTCTTCCAGGAATTGCTAATATGGGTAGGTTGTTAGATCCAGAACTTGTTAAATATGTTAAAAACGAATATCAACCTGTTTACGAGGGAGATATTTTGGATTCTAGTAGCTTTGGAGAAGCGGTTTATAAAACATCTACAGCAGCAGCAAACTCTATGGTTTACACTGGTCTTTTTATGTTAAACCCAGCTGTAGGATTAACCGCTACAGGGTTAGGTAGTTACGGAGGAGACAGGGTGTATCAAAACCAAAGAGTAAACGAAATAAACGAAAAGAAAGAAATGGGTTTTTCTCTTAGTCCAGAAGAGCAAGAGATGTTAAATCAATCAGGTTTTATGTCTAGATTAAATTCATTATCTAAAGCTGGAATTGAGGTTGGAATAACCTCCTTGTTTACATATAGATACTTTAAAGGGGTAAAATCTGCGTCTAATTTTAAAGGCCCAAAAACAGCTGAAAACGCAAAAAAAATAGCAGATCAATATGCTAATAATGTTAGACAAACCATAGCTGGAAAAGTTTCTGCATTTATGGGTATTGATAAAAAAGCTGTTCTTGCAGAGCTACCAGAGGAAAATCTTATTGCTTTAACTAATTATTATGTTGACATTGCATTTGGTTTAGATGTTTGGGATTTTGATAAAGCTAAAAAAATGGTAGCTGAAACTTCTATTGTTTCTGTTTTTAGTGGAGCAAGTACAGGTATGATTGTGAAGGCGTCTCAAAACTCAAGAATTAAAAAAGCAGGAGAGCAACAGATAAAAAACAACATTAATTTACCTGCGGAAAATGAAGCTATTGTTAATAAACTTAATATTGATGCTCAGGTAAATCAACTTGAAAAGAAAGCAGAGCAAGGGTTAATTGATTTAGAAAACGTTAATTATTATCAGGATTTAAAAGACTTACAACTACAGGCTGACAACCAAGTAAATAAGTTTGAGGACATGAAAAATGACCTCGTTAAAAGAATGAATGTAAGTGAAAAATCTAAATTTCTAGATATTATAAGACAAATAGAGCAGCAAGACCGTAATATATCTTCAGATGAAACTTCAAATAATGTAAAAAAGAAAAGTGAAAAAAATATAGTTAATTTAAAAAAGGACGCAAGAGAAATTCTTTCAAAATACCCAAGCGATATGTCTTTTTATTTCGCAGATGCGCAAGTAAAATCTGAATACATAACTAAAGCTATGGAGGTTATGGGTAAGGAAAAGACTGAAAAAGGAGAAAATAATTTTACTTTAAATAGTGATGATCCCGCTGTGTTTGATCGTGCCGCTAAACTACACACACAAGCTGTTGCTGACGGTATAGTCGAAGCAAGGCAAAACGCTAATGCAGCTCAAGATATAGGCTTAAATAATTCAAAAGATTTTTTAATTGAGGTCGATAGGCAAGAATTAAATGACTGGAATTTATCAAATGACATCTTGACTGTAAAAGACATGTTAAGCGCTCCGGAACTTGATTTAACGGTTACAAAACCAGTGGAAGATGTTGACGGAAGCAAAGACTCTGAGATTAAAGTTACAAAAGAAGGAGATGTTGTTGTTGCGACAACAAAATTAGAGAAGACTCAAAAACAAATTAATCAAGAAAGAACTGGCGATATAGTAAGCAGAATAGAGTACTTAAATACAGACTCTGATTTAACGCAGGATTTACACCCAAAACAATACGAGACCCTAAAAAACTTTTTCGATGACGTTAAAGCGGGAAGAAAAGTTTCATATGGTAAAATAGAAGCGATATTAGACGCTCAAGATATAGCTATACAAATAAGATCTAATTCTTTTGGTAAAATTAAAGTTGGTTCAAACCTTAAAGGTGTTTTAAAAGAAGACGGATCTTTAACTGAGAAAGGTATAAAATTATATAATAGTTTAGCTCAAGGTATAATGGCTAAAACAAAGTTAAACACCATGACTATGGAAGGGTTGACTTTAATAAGAGACACTCAAATAGGGGCTCCGTTACATAATTTAATTCAAGAAGGAATGAGGTCTAGTGCAGAAGCACAACAAAAAGCAGGTCAAATAAAAACACAACATACTAGCTTATATGAAGCTGAAGTAATTGCATACAATAAAGCAAACGGAACAACTTATAAAACAGACCCTAGAGAATCTGTAGACTCTTCTTATGAAATGTCTATATTAAGCATGCTTAAAAGAAAGACAGGGGCGAAAACAATGGATGGTCAAGATGTTGAGTTTGCTAGAGCAAAAAAACTAATACTTGAAGAGCTTGCTGAAAGAAAAAAAGATGCAGAAGCGTCTTACAATCCCCTTCAAATAGCTAACGGAGACAAGGTGTCTGCTATTGCTAAATACAAAAAATATAAAGATGTAATTGATAAGTTAGGTGTTTCTGATGCCACTTCTTTTGAAGATGTCTCATCAAAGGCGTTGCCGTTTAATTTAAACGCTATTAACAGGCTTTCAGAATCGATGCCTGGGAAAAAAGCTATTCAAAGAATTAATGACTACGAAAGCCACGAAGCTGTTGTTTTTGAGGAGGGCTCTTATACACCTATATTTATGTCTAAGGCTTCTGATGGAATAGCTTTTAATGATTATTTTGGCCCAGCAAACAAAGACGGAATACCTGTTAATAGCGGTAAAAAAGTAACTAGACCACCAAGTTTAGGTACTCACTTAAGGCTAAACCCTGCTTTTTATTGGGATAATGCATACGCTCAATTGAATGGTATGGAAATGGAAATTGCTAGTAAAAAAAGCTATGAAACTTTAGATAATTTACTAAACAACAAAACATTTTTAGAAAGTTTTGAGGACGGTATTATTAAAGACGCTTTAATTTCAAATTTTAAAAACAGATCAAAAATGTGGAACAAAGAGGTTAGGAACTCTAACCTTGAGGTAAAAGATATCGGAGATAATTCAATTAAAGATACGGGGAGAAAACTTGCAAATGCTTGGTTTGGAATTAATAGTGCAATTTCCTTAGCTAGAATAACTCAACCTATGAGCCAGTTTATGAGTGCTACTACTGGTTCATATCCACTTCTAAAAAACAAACAAGCTAAAGATTTTATGAAGAAAAGAGGTGTTAGTTTTTTTGGAGGTTTAGCAGGTTCTTTTAACATGAACAATAAAGTTGGAAAAGTTTGGAACAAGGTTGTAAATTTTACGTCTGCAGGAACAATGGATTTCTTTGACAGTAAAGGAAAGCTCGGTAACATATATAGTAAATCAAGAACAGGATTAAGAAACGCCTTAAGTTCCCAATTAGCTATTGATCCAAATCAATCTATGCCCGCTGAATATTACGTAAACACACTTAATATGTCGGATGAAGACGGTAGGATGTTAAAGGCTGCTGGTGCTAGATTGACTTTAGATAGAGTTTTAGAATTTATTAATAGTTCTAATGAAATGTCTTTAAATTTTATGTTAGCTAACTCAGATAAAGCTGCAGCAAATATTGCTTTTGAAGCTCATTATTTAGATTATAGAATATCTAAAGGAGAAACCGTTACTGATCTTAGTGAGTTTTGGGAAAAAGAAAATGCTAATCCTGATTTAGAAGCTATAAGATACGCAGATCAACTTATAGATAGAACAATGCGACAAAGTGATGCTACAGGAGAATCACAAATATACGATAGTGAAACAGGAAAGAATGCAATGAGAATAGCGATGCCTTTTCAAAAGTTTATAATGAATGCAAAAGCTGATTTTTCTAATCAAATAGCTATACTACAAGACCCTAGTATTTCAGAACTGCAAAAACAAGACGCTAGAAGGGCTGTTAAAGGTAAAATGAATGAAATTATTTCTTTTAACGCTATAAAATATGCTGGCAGTTTAGCTACTTTAAAAGGCTTGTCTGGATTGTTAGGTATGGCGATAGATGAAGATGATATTTTTGAGAGTGGTGGAATGGATGGTTTTATACAAACAGGGCTACCAATTAAATCAGATAAAAATCTTAGCTCTCTAACAGCGGTTGCTAATGAGGCAACATCTTTAGAAGAGCTCAATGCGGCTCAAGCAGGGTTTGTGGAGTTGCAAAATGCTAGAAAAGGATTTGAAACGTATGCTTTAAATTACGACAAAAAGTTTTCCTCTGGCGACACTTATGGTGTAGTAGGTCAAACAATACAAGACGCAATTCAAACACTTGACCCATCTCCAAAACTTGGATTTATGAACGATATGTTAGCTTGGTCAGTAAATAAAGTATACGGAGAGGATATAGCTAGAGAGTTTAGTAGTAGAGATTTAACACAAGAACCTTTTGATACAGACACTGCTCTTGAATTTTTTCTTAAAAAAGGAGGTATGTTAGGTATAAGTTATGAAACTATAAGTAGAGGTGTTTCTGCTTTCAGGTTGCGATATAAAGGAACATTTGTAATAAATCAAGGGGATTATAAAAACAAGGAAGTTTATTTAACTGCTCCTACTGATGAAATGAGACAACAATTAGCTAATGAAGTAGACTTTCTATTTCAATTAAGGTGTCATGCCTTAATGAGTCCAGTTGCTCCAAGAGCTGATTTAGACAAATACGCAGACAGGCTAGAGAGAACAATTGAAAAGTATTTTACACGATCTACTCCTGATCAAAGAATGCAAAGAATAATGGGAATGCAAGGGCCTCTACAAGAAGAA
>ERZ1039804.279-NODE-279-length-33000-cov-6.520474_pt1 | contig 33000 bp, 35 predicted proteins | sample MGYA00383089_ERZ1039804 | MGnify/ENA primary metagenome ERZ1039804 (study PRJEB29581, sample SAMEA5548359) | metagenome | biome: marine; feature: coastal; material: water | depth 1 m | study: Short-term variability in the microbial, nano- and picoplankton dynamics...
TATGCCCCGAAGGGTATGAAGTTAATACTCACTCCTAAATAGGAGTTAGGTATCAATATGATTCATCCACTATTTGTAATTTCCCCGATAACGAATAGTGGATGTTTCTTTAACGAAGTTATCTTTTAAATGTAGTTATATAGATTTTTATTGGCTGAAAGCTTAGTTATATGGCATTTTTTACAATAAAAGTATTCTTTTAAGTCTTTATAATTATTAAATTATATCATTTTATTTAATTGTGCGCAATTCTCGCCTTGAGCGGTATATTATATCGTGGTATAATACATACTGGAGGTCGGAATGAAAAATTTGAAAGGATTATTTAATTTAGCATACGTGAGTGTCTTTGCTCTTGTATCTGCTTATATTATTCAATCTTTTTTAATTAATAGAAATACGCAATCTTTTCTATCTGATTATGATCTGAATTTTAATTCAAACAAGCTAATTGTTATAGCTATATGTTATATTTTTACCGCTATTTATAGCAAGTCTCAAAAAAGAAGATTAATTATATTAATAGCAAATATATCAACTGTGGGTTCCGCTTACATAGATTCATCGCCGTATAGTCAGATTTTAACCTGGGTGTCTTTCGTTGCAATTGGTAGCTTTTACTTGCTTATTGTTTTAGATCTTTTTAGCTCAGTTTTCTCGATATTTAAAGTTAGAGCTCAAGCCTTTAAAGCGAAAAAAGGAATTGTTGATCCAACCTCCAAGTCGTTTTACTCCTCGGAGGCATGGAGAAAGCTAAGACCAGTTGTTTTCTCAATGTATGGACACCAATGCATGAATCCTCGTTGTGGGAATAAAGAGGAATTACAAGTAGATCATATTAAACCTAGAAGTAAATTTCCTCACTTAGCACTTGATTTAAATAATCTCCAGATCTTATGTGGTCCATGTAATAGAAAAAAGAGTAATGTTGAGATTACCGATTATAGATAACCTAGATACCGACTGATAATTGTCTAACCTCTCTATTGAAGTTAACAACCTCTAGATCACCATTTTTGAACAACTTTAAGAATAAAAGTAAGTTACCGGGTTGAATAATTGGACAATCTACTGATACGTTATTTGACACGATTGTGGCCGAAATATAATATGAAATATTATTGACTACGACATCTTCCCCTTCCTCCGTAGATTGGATATCCGAACTATCGTCTCCCTCATCCTCTAAAAATTTATCGTATATGGTGAATATAGAGTAAGGTGTTTCTTCGAAATCCGAAGTAACTGATGAAGCTGATATTAATTGAGTCTCAAAATCGCCCTCGCTTAGTAATTCGTAGGTGTATTCCACACTTCCACTACATAGAGTTGGAGAAGTTTCTTGATAACTTTGGTAATCAATTCTGATTGAGTTATCTTCAATTACATAATCTTGATTTCCGGTTACTTGGAACCAGTTGCTAGTTACTTCTAGTTCTCTGTATTGTGAGACTCTAAAAGTTGAACCCACCAATTCAAATGCAAAACTATCGTCTTCTTCTGTTTTGGCACAAGAAAAAGTAGTTAAAAATAAGAGGAGCAAGTATATCCTCTTCATTTATTTTTCTTCTTGCATCTTTTCCACGACACGATCAACAATTTTGTCTATGTCGAGATCAACTGGCTTAGATTTAACTTTCTTTAATTTTTTATACATTTTAGCGTTTCTAAGAAATCTATCATTATATTTCTCAAATTCTGCTGATACAACGCCTCTAATTGTGTCTCTATAGACGGAGTAATTTTCTTTAGCTATCTGGTCGTTTTCTTTAACTTGGTCCTTTATCTCGTTGGCCAGGTCATGAATCTTCTTATTAACCGCATTATCATCAACTCTTTGCTCTCTAGTTGCGTACTGATATACGCCGATACCGACACAAGTACTTAAACCAGCAGACAAGGTTGATTGATCTCCAAGAATCATGGATGCTCCTATCGCTGCGACACAAGGAATAACATAGTTTTGAGTTTCCTTACTCATGTACTCCTCTGAATCAAAAGCACTAGACTGAAAGGATAATATAATTAAAGGTAAGCAAATTAGTATTTTTTTCATTTTTTAGTCCCCGTAGATTACTTTACAATATTTTAAGTCAATAGATTCCTCTTTATAAACAGAGTGATCGATTTTGCATATTCTTGAACTCTCTTGACAGTTATTAGATCTACTCTCAAGAACATCTTTACTGCTTCCAGATTTTTCTTTTTTATACGTGCATTCCAGCAACCTTTTTCGACACTCTCTTACTTGAGAATCATAAAGTTTACTGTAAGTGGCATAGACACATCTATTTGTTATATAGTCGAAAACAAAGTCGTGATGATAATTTTCTCCATCTATAACGAATCTCTTTTTTAAATATTTCGCATCAAAGTTAGGATTTGCTAATTTCTGGGTTTTTGAAAATTTAACTAATTCATCGTGATTAAGTGAGCTAGTTAGCCAAAAAAGATGATCACTTCTAAAGGACAATTCTCTATTTAATATTTTCTTTAAGATAATATCCTTGTCCACAGGGGTTCCCGAATAAGCGCAGAAAGAAAAAATTAATAACGATATAAATAGCCTCATCCTAATCTCCAATGATTTTGTCTTGACCAGGAATATATGGCTCGATTGCAAAGGTTCCAAGTTGCCATGATCCATTTTTCAATCTCTTAGTAGGGATAGCTCTTTTTCTGAATTGTATGGGAGTTCCTTCTACGCCAAGAGTATTATTGATATTTTGTTGAAGTAGAACTTCGTCAAGCTGAGTTTGTAAAATGTTTATTTTTTCTTGATAGTCTTCAGCCGCTTCGTCAGCAAAAAATTCCTTCATTGCGTAACCAATCGAGCCTCCAACCAAACAACCAACCATTAATTCCTGAGAATCAGCACCTTCTATAGTTAGATAGTTAGCTCCTCCAACTAGGGCGCACCCAGTTGTGATCTCATTAACCCAACCTCCCGCAAAGGAAGAAGTAGATATTGTTAAAAGTAGTGTCAAAAGTATTTTATTCATTTAAAATCCCCATTATTCTTGTTTCGTATTACTAAGTTATAATATACCACCGTTTGAAGTTGATTTTATTCAATCAAAAAGCCTTTCCTTTTGATTTTTTCCATTAAAAGATCTTTTTTGTAGTAATCAACATCTTCAACTTGTTGATAGGAGACATAGAATCCATCAGGATTAACAGTATCTCCTTTAGAGTTAGTTTCAGATCTATCCATTACTATGGTTAACCAAATACGCTTAAATCCCCATAGACTATGATTTTCGTTGTTATATTGCCTATCCCCAGTAAGTTGAAACTCACCAAGAACCGTCACATGAAATATGTCTGTATATTTACTCTTTATAATGGATTCAATAGCATTAATATTAAAAAGAAATCCGCAATTACACTTTTTGAGTCTAATGTATGTACTCTGACTATTAGTATACTTTCTCATGTTTTCAGCCTTGGCTGTCCCTTTTGAATATAATACTGATTTTTGAAGTGGCTCTTGTAAATAGGCAGTTGCTCTTCTCGACAAACTCGAAGGTCTATGAAAATCAACTATCTTCTCGTTGTATGTCCAGTGAATATAATCTTCTACAAAATTAAAAAGTCTAGAATCCACATCTTCGTGCGTCGAGCTTGGCAGATAAGGTATCATTGGATAGGCGACCGTGTTTTCTGGTCTACAGTATCCTTCTTTTCGATTGTCTAGCCATTTTACTTCGCTTTCGACCAAAAAGAAAAAACAGGCGAAGACTCCAATAATCATCATTAAGTACATTTTGATTCTTTCAATTAAAAATTGAGACGATTTGTAATCCATAATTATTTCCCCGTTATTTCTTTAATTATTTTTGTTATACTGTTGTAATCTTTTGTACCAAGTTCTACCTTTATTCCTGCATCGTCTAATTTAAAGATGTGTTTTTTTATAAAATACTCATACATATTAGGATGGATTTGGTCGAAATGTTCTCTCTTTTCAAGTTGAAACATCTCAGGATCAACTATGAAACTTGATATATATTTACTTAAATCAAATTCTAACAATAGAATATTGGATTCCTTTAACTTCATTGACTCCGGTAATGTTTTATTTGTCTTTGATATATTAAGAGAATATATTCTTCGGGCCATATTCTTAGTTGATTTTTGAAGATAACTAGCAAACAACTTTGCTAGTGTTACTAAATCTTTGTTCAGATCACTTGCGATTCTTACGTGTTCAAAAGCTTTAACTCTTGAAATATCAAATGTTTTTTGACATCTATCAAAGTATTCGTAAGCCTCACCATAAATTTTTTCAAGCGAATATTCATATTCACTAAGTTCCGATGCTGTAAAAATAGAGTATTTTTTTAAAGTGTTGAAATAATAACTAGGGAACCATGCAAAGCAATTCTCCCTTAGATATTCTCTTTGTTTTGGAGTTAGCTTTATCTTAGGAAGAACTTCTATCTTCGCGTTAACAGGTCTAGAAATGTATTTATCAGTTTTATAATTATCAAACATAATAGGGACATACCACGATATGTTGTAAAAAATTCAAAATATCAGAGAGCAAACTCATTACTCATAATCTGTTTGCATTGGTCTTAAATATGTGGTAGATTATAACAACTAATAAACATAACCAATAAAAGGGAGTACCCATGGCCGTTGTAAAAAAGAAAAAAAGTAAAAAAGATTCTAAAAACTCAAAAAGTGGTTCTAATAATAGTTCTGATGTGAATTTATCAATGGCAAACAGTCTTTTGAAATCCTTTGGAAGTCTAAAAGTATATACTAATGAAAATCAACTAGCTCCAGTTCAAAAAATCTCTACAGGTTTGATAGAACTTGATGATATGCTTGGAGGAGGGATTCCAGAGGGAAGAATTGTTGAAATATTCGGTCCTGAATCATCAGGTAAAACATCTTTGACTTTGTCTATTGCAGCTCAATATCAAAAACTTGGCAAAAGAGTAGCGTTTATAGATGCAGAACAAGCTCTAGATGTAAATTATTGTAGGGCGGTAGGTTTCGATGATAGACAGGCCTTAATAATTGAACCAGAAGCAGGTGAAGATGCTTTAAATGCTGGACGCGCAATCGTTGCTTCTGGAGAATACGATTTGTTAATCGTTGATTCTACTGCCGCTATTGTTCACAGTAAAGAGCTTGATGGAGAGATTGGTGACAGCCATATGGCACTAAGAGCTCGCCTAATCGATCAATTCGTAAGATACGTAAATCCTCAAGCGAAACAAAATAATTGTACAGTCCTAGTAATTTCTCAGCTAAGAGCAAATCCAGGAGCCGTAGGTCATCAGTCGAAAACCAATGCCACAGGCGGTAACGCTTTGAAATTCTATTCTTCTGTAAGATTAGATGTAAGAAGGATTGGATCTTTTAAATCTGGAGAAACAATCATCGGAAACGACGTAAAAGTTAAGGCCGTGAAAATCAAAACTGGGGGATCTCAATTTGATGACCGTGTAGTTTCGGTAAGATTTGGTCAAGGTTATTGTAAATACTATGATCTAATAGAAGTTGCCTGTAAAGAAGGTATCATTCAAAAGGCCGGAGCTTGGTTTAGCAGAAACGGAGAACAACTTGGACAAGGTAAAGAGAAACTAAGAACAAGTTTAATGGTAAATACAGAACTATTTGAATCAATAAAATCTGAAATCTTCACTAAAAGACAAGAGAAAAAAGAAGAGATGCAAAGAATTATTGATGGTGTTGAACCACAAGAAGATAAGCCCGTTGATGCTTCTCATGAGGTATCTCAGGACGCTCCTCAAGAGGAACTTGTCTCTTAATGGAAGCTCTCGAGTTTAACCATAGAATCGAGATAACTAGCGCTTCAACAGAAGAATTAGATATTATCAAGAAGGCCTGTAAAGTTCAGTTTTACAGGTACAGCTCAGGTAGAAGAATCCATGATAGAACCGAAAATCTTTTATACAAAGAAGACGGAAACTATTATTTCCCTCCTGGGTTACTTGATTTCATAGCCAGTAAGCTAGAAAAAATCGGAGCAGATATATTTCTAGATGATCATAGATCAGAACCCATGAGACATTTAAGATTGAAATCGAAAACATCTAGACCAGAGTTGTTTCCAAATCAAAAAAACGCATTAATAGAAACTGACAAAGAAGAGAACAATCAAGGTTACATCACTTCTATTATGGGTTCAGGTAAATCTAGAATTATAGAAGAGATAGTCATTCAGAAGTCTTGCAATACTCTAATAGTTGTTCCTACGGAATCTATTCGCGATGCTATCTATGAACAGTTATTGGAAGTAGTTCCAAAGAAGTTAATCTCGACTAAAGTACCAAAAGAAGAGGACTTTTTTTCAGTGAAAGAAATAGTTAATAATCATGATGATTTTGTTCCAGAAAGAGTTGAAGATAAATACTTACTCGATAAGGGATTTAAAAAATATGGTGGCAATTGGTACAAAGTAGACAAAGCTAAAAACGAGCTATCTCTTAGAGAAAAGAAAAAAGAAGAAAATAAAGAGAATAAAAAGAATAAGCACAATATAGTAGTTTGTTGTTACCACTCGCTCAGGGAAGCCTCATTAAGCTTTTTACACAACGTAGAGTTGTTTATTTGTGACGAAGGTCATACGGCCAGAAACAACACCATTAGGAGTGCGTTATTAAATATGCCTAATGCACACTATAAGTATTTTCTATCTGCGACGATGTGGGCAGATCTACAGGAAGATATGATGCTTCTTATGTCTGCAATTGGAACGAATCACGTATTCGAAGAATTACCAATGGATACATTAAAAGCAAACAGAGTTGCAAAGCCAGAATATATCGAAAAAAGATCCCCTGTTCCTTCTCATCCAATTGGTAAATGGAAGAGAAACAGTAAAAATAGCGAGTCTAAAATAATACATAGTAAAGACTTTGATACTACGGTTAAATTAGGCTTAGTTGGCAACTCGACTAGAAATGATGATGTTTGCGAGACTGCCATTGAAGAATTTATGGAAGGAAACAGAGTCCTTATTTGTATTAATGAAGAAGTTCATGGTCATATATTAAGGGATATATTGACTGAAAAATGGAAACAAATACAAGTTAATAAGATCTATGGCTTAAAATCGAAACAGCTAATCGAAAAACTTAAAGAATTAGGAATGGAATATCCTCAAGATGAACCTATTGAAAACCTAAGATATAACTTAATTCAATATCTTGAAAAAGATTTTGATCCTGGGTATATCTTTGGGCAAGAGAGTAAAGCTATAAAAAAACAGTTAATACTAGAAACATCTTACGGCCATGACGCATGTATAACTATAGGCACGAGCGCTGTTGGTATAGGTGTTGATACCAAAAATATCAATGTTGTCTTACTTGTCGATGTTAGAAAATCATCAACTAGAACGATACAGGGAATAGGTAGAGGGTCCAGAATAAAGAATTTCGAGGACCAGGAAAAGAATTATAACTTCAGAGTTTATAATTGGCTAGATTGGTTTCACCCCAAACTAATGGAGCATTCTAGAAAGAGAGAAAGAATGTTCAAAGAGTATTTCCTAGGTGAAGAATCCATAACTAAGAAGAAGTGGAGTAAAGTCTATTAATTATTATTTTTTCAATAAAGTTAATATAAATTCAAACTATTCCAGCAAGTTGTGAGATTTTTTTTAGAGACACCTATCTCGTTCGTCTTAATCAGGAACCTCTAAATCTCTGATTTCTCTAGGATCATGAGCATGAAGATCAATGTTGTCATATCTATTTGAAGACTTAACACAGCCTGTATGCCGAACAATATCTTTACATGTCCATCCAAGCTCCTTGTGTTTGTTTAAGCGAGTAGAACAAGAAACAAGTGTGACAAAAGTAGTTAGTAGGATTAAGTATTTAAATATATTCATTATTTACCTCTCTTAAATTAAACATACCACGAATGAGTTCCTATCCTTTTATTAAAGAGGCATATAAAACTCTTTGGGTTGTCCATGGGGCATGTTAGTCGCAATTCAAAGCAATAAGGAAATATCAAAAAAATACTAAACAATATTACTCTCAAGCGTGGTATGTGTTAATACAAGATACAATACATCGGGAGTTTTATGACTGAAAAAGAAATAAAGAAAATTATAAATAAGCTTAGTAGGTACTTCAAGAGTTTTATTAAGGCCAACTCTAAATACCCTACGCTAGATGACTTGACTGAAGCTTTTGACATAAGTAAAACAAAGTTAAGGTACAAAGGAAATAGAAAATATTCTATCTGGGATAGACTTAAAAAAAATCATAAAAAAGAACTGTCCATTGCAGTAGCTATTGCAGACGAGAACAAAGACAAAATATTAAAAATTAAACTGGAAAAAGTTATTATTAAGTTTGTTCTTGTAAATTCAGTATTTCCCTCTAGAAGGAAAATATTAGAACTAGCAAAAATTTCCAATCATAGTTTTTTAACCTTTCTTGAAAGACAACCCAGTTTTATCTCTTCTATTAAGAAGCATAACGAGATAAAGGATCATCTTATATCCAATAAGGTTCAGGGTGTTGCTACAAGAAGATTACAAATTGAGAAAGTTGTTTTAAAGGTACTCAATAAGAACAATGCTGTTCCGACTCTCATGAATATGGAAGAAGAGAACATTTCTCGACCAATGATAAGGAGTGCATTCGGATCTATATTTAAACTTATTGAACATACGGAAAAAAAATTTCCACTAGAATATTCAGTGGCAAAAACAAGAAAAGATAAATTCGAAAAAGATAGAAAAGAAAAAAAATTAGAAATGGCAAAGGTTTATTATGATCTAGCTATAAAATTAGAAAGATACCCAAGTGGAAAGGATCTATCTAGAGTTGGACTCTCTTCATCTGCTATATATAAATATTTCTTCGGGATAGCTGGAATGAAAGACTTTGTAATAGCTCTTTATAGTAAGCATAAACTGAAAAAGGTTCATGACATAGATGATTTAGTTAATGATCTTAGATTACTTAAAACAAGAAAAAATATCAAAAAATTCAACAGATTTGTTGTCTCTAGCATAGGGACAGGATCTCTAGATAAGGACTTTTTAAAGTCTATATACAATTACTGTGAAAAAAACAAGGCAAGATTATTGCTTGTTCCGACTGAGGTTAAATTCGATCAGATTGACTCCGATATCCTAGGAGAATATGTAAAAGGCAACCTTGATATCGTATTTGAGGAAGTTAAACTTTGTTCTAATTTGCATATTAACTCAGTTAGAATCAACGAAAAAGTTACGAACCCGACAGCGGGTATCTCGAGATATCAAAAAGATAATTCTTCGTTTGTCTATGCTTCTCCAAAGCAGACAATTACATCTGTAGAAGTAAAGAAAAAGGGTCATCCTAGATATTTAATGTCTCCAGGATCAATAACTGAAGAAAACTATATGAATGACCCCTTATTTAAGAAAAAAAGAAGACTTATGGCAGAGAATGATCACCTAGAAGGTCTAATGATTTTCGAAATAGAAGGTGAGGACAGATGGTATATGAGACAAAGCCAGAAAAATTTAAAAGATAGTTCGTTTCCAGATATGGGCGTTAGATACTTAAAAAACGGAAAATATAAAATTGATAGTCCAGAAGCTTTTGTTATGGGTGATCTACATTCTTCTGAAAAGCACGAGGACTGTTTCCAGACATGGCTTAATATAATTAAAGGCTTAAATATTAAATCTACTATTATGCACGATATCTTTGATGCCAAAAGTATCAACCCGCATGAGAAGAATCAGTTAACTAAGTCATTATCTCTTACTGTAGAAAAAGACGATCTCTTAAGTAATGAACTCATCACTTTAGTTAGCGACCTGAATAGAGTTTCCGCAGTATGTGATAAGACTTATATTGTCGATTCAAACCACGATGACATGCTTCAAAGGGCATTCGATAGTGGATTAGTCTGGAGAAACCCTAGAAATGCTATTTTAGGATCTCTACTTCAGCCTTACAGTATTATTCACAATTTAAAAGATGATTACTCGGAAAAAGAAATATTAAGTCTACTTTCCGATGCATTAAAAATGCCGAGCGATGTTGTTAAAAAATATATTCCTGCAATATCAAACGGGAAAGGTATTTTGGAATACGCTTGCGAATTATACGGACTTGATGCAAAGAAAAACAAGGTTGACTTCTTAAACTTAGATTCTTCTTTAATAATTGGCGGTTTCGAATTAGGAGACCATGGACACAAGGGCAGCAATGGGGCAAAGGGTTCACCTGTCTCTGCTGCAAACTCTTTTACCAAAAGAATTTCTGGCCACACCCACACAGAATATCAATTCAACTACGTTATATCGGTAGGACACACCTCTAATGATCCTAGGTATGCCAGAGGTGGAGCAAGTAGTTGGTCAAGAGCATCCTCGATAGTTTACTCAAGCGGAGAGGTTCAATCAATCAGATACATCAATGGAAGAGTTAGGTCCACTAAAGATGCTTTTTTACCAAAAGAAATCTCTTATAAAGATAAAGATACCGTTAAAGAAAAAAAGAAAAAGGTGGCATAATGATAATTATATTTGTTTCAGGGTTTAAGTTTTCAGGAAAGGATACTTTTTCTAATTTTGTGAAAGAATATCTCGATAAAGCGGGACAAAAAAATAAAATCGTTCATCTTGCCGACAAATTAAAAAATTCTTGTTCAGAGCATTTCAAATTATCTAATAAATATATGTTTGATCCAGATCTAAAAGAAATAAAATTTCCTAGGCCTATGACAATGACTAGAAATATTGCCGAAGCTATCTTGGATGATTTTCAAGAGGGTTCTGGAAAGGAATTTGCAGAAAAACATATCGGGAAGAAGTTTAGTAATCCAAGAGAAATCATGCAATATGTAGGAACAGAAGTTCTAAGAGATTTAGATGAAATGACTCATTGTAAACACCTAGAAAAAGATCATTTAATCGACGAGGAGACAGTTTATATTGTCGCAGATCACAGATTTAAAAACGAGTCAGAATATTTCAAAAAGAATTACACAACTGAGACTTACTTTATCACGAGAAAAGAAATGATTCCTGATAAAGAAGGTGATTTGCATATTTCAGAGAGGTCTATGTTCGAGATAATGAATACAAGTTGCCGCGTAGCTAATGACAAGTCTATGGAAGATCTTCGAGAAGAAGCGAGAGATATAGCTAGGTGTTATGTTGCTTATAAACGAAATGCATAATAATGGTATGCATAACTAAATAATAGAAAGCAAGGAGTTTTCATGAGTGTAAATAAAGTAATTATATTAGGTCGTTTAGGCCAAGATCCAGAACTAAAGCACACGCCTTCGGGAGCCGCAGTTTGTAACTTTTCTTTAGCCACTTCAGAATCTTGGAGCGATAAAGCGACCAACGAAAAAAGAGAAAAAACAGAATGGCATAAAATTGTTGTATGGGGAAAGCTTGCCGAGCTTTGTAAGCAATACCTATCAAAAGGAAGTCAAGCTTACGTTGAGGGTAGTATCCAAACTAGATCTTACGATGATAAAGATGGTCAAAAGAGATATATAACTGAAATAAAAGCGACGAGTGTTCAATTTATAGGCGGACAAGCTCAAACAGAACATTCGAATCATAATCAGAAGCCATCAGCGGATCATGAAATTAACGATTCAAATACTTCTTCAGAAGATATTCCTTTTTAATCAAAATAGGTAACGAGTAAGTAATATCTCGTTACCTAATACACCATAATAAATCAAAAAAAACACATGAAATCAAAAAACACAATCGTTAAGTGGTATATTAATATATACATCGAGAGGAATTATGTATGTATATTAGCAAAAAAGTAAAATCTATAAAAAAAAACGAAGATGATTTTAATAATTCATTTATACCCAGATATAAACCTTTAATCTTTATCACATGTACGAAAAAGGGTTTGGATTACTTCTATCATGATAGAGATGAGTTATTCCAAATTGGATTAGTTGCTCTTTGGGATGCCTATATTAACTTCGATGAGGAAAGAGGTGCAAATATAAGAACTTTTGTTATCAATACTATCAATTATTACCTTCAAAACAATAAGTCGTTTAGTCAAGGGTTTACTGCCTCTACGAGAGCTAGGTTTAATAGAATTCTTAGCGGCAAAAGTAAAAATTACACTCCTCTCCCAAAATTTTCAAGCATAGACGATGTAAATATTCAATCACCCAGCAAGGATGAAGATATAGAATATTGGCACGACGTAGACACTTTAACTGCAACCCTAAATAATAGAGAAGAATTTTTTATTCGCTGTCTTTTGAGTGGAGAGAGTTATTCAGAAATAGCCGAACGAGAATGTTTATCAAGAGAGAGAGTTAAACAGATCGCTATTTCAGCAAAAACCAAGATAAAGCATAATATGGAAATTGACGGAGAAATTAAGCAATCAAAAGCTAACGCCGAATTATATTTAAAAATTACAACGCCAAAGGAAACAATGCTTCCTGAAAACCCCTCTAGAGAGATAACACCTACTGCTAATTCTAAATCTGAAGATTGCGTAAATGAGATGGCTAATAAAAAAAATAAACCCCTATCTTGTCTAACCTTAAAAGAAAAGCACGATGCTCTTCCCGAAGAAGAAAAAGAATATATAGAAAACCTTAACAAGATAAACCTAGATCTACGTTCACTAGCGCCAGTAGATAGAATAATAGTGGAATATTTATTCGAAAGAAGAAAATTTAGTTATATAGCGAATAAATTTGGCAAAAGTAGGTCTTGTGTGATTGATCGATTGGATTGTATTATTAAATTTTCCAATCAGGTTCCTCTATAAACGACTCAGATTAAAGCCTGGAATGTACTCTATAGCATTAGTTATTAAAGTCTTAACATAATCACTACCTCTTTTATTAGCATCAACATAATCCCATTTTTTACACAATCTTATTTCTTCCTGTTTTATGTCTTTTAGATGCATTAAGTTTAATAATTCTATTAAAGTATTATATCTATGTCTGTGATCTCTATAGAAAGAGATTCGTTTTAACTTCACTTTTATATCACTCGAATTCTTTGTTTCTAAGAAATCTATATAATATTTTATGGAATCCTTAAGTATTCGGAATTCATTTGGTATAATTTTAATCTGCTTACTTTCTACTTCATAATCTATATTCAACATATTCAAGAAATCTACATTTTTCTTATTGATAACTATGTTAGTATAGGGTTTATCGAAAGCTATTCTCAATTCACAATTAGGTAGAGATTGAGCGAGAACTTCACAGGTTTTAACTGAGTCATTAAAAGCTCCTGAATCGTAAAAAACGGTTATCTTCTTTGGGTTAATGGCCTTTAATAATAGAAGTCTCCCTTGGTTTTGTAGAAAGGTTTTTCCAAGTACCGCACAACTGTTCAGAACGCCACAAGTAATTGCATCGAAAATACCTTCCGTCAGAATTATATGTTCTTGATTTTTGATGTTGTTAAAGTTCCAGAGGTATTCTGTGGTCATTGGTCCACTCGAATTTAGAATTTTAAGTTTATTGTTACCAGTTATGTCTCTAGCTACATAACCATAGAGCTTTTCGCCTATATGAAGAGGGAATATAACTCTTTCCATAAACATATCTTCTTTAAAATTACCTGTCTTAGCTTCCATCATCATTACTCTAAGTAATTTAGCGTCATCAAAGCTCAAACCTCTTGATTTGAGGTATTCAAGCTCCCTAGAGTCACTTTCAGTTAATACTCTAGTTCCTGGTGGTAAACTAACTTCTTTCCAATTTTTAACTAGATTAGAAAGAGTTTTTTCTTTATGCCTTGTTTCTTCGATTAAGTTTAATGTTATCTCTCTTTTTGTTTTATTATTAGAGGAATTTGTTTTAAAATATTTACTTAATATTTCTCGAATCTCAATATTTTCTATCACGGCCAGTAAGGAAGCAACTTTCGATACTCCATTACCTTTGGATCTATTATCGCATGAATAGCACTTAAAAAAACCTATTCCATATTCATTATCCTCAACGGAGACATACATTTTGTTTATTTTTCCGCAAAAGGGACATTCTTTAAGAGTTATAAAGCCTCTTTGGTTTGGGCCTTTGAATTCAATTTCCGAATCTTCGAAATATCTAGTCAAGTTCATTTAAAAGCTCTAGCTCCTGTGCCATCATTGTTATTTTCATAATTTCCAGCAATATTGGATACTCAATTTCTAATTGATCAGTCATTGTAATCACTTGATCTATACTAATTATAAAGTCGCTTATATTGTATTTCGTTTTAAATATCTCAAGGAACGAGGCCATAAACGGATCTTCTGAATATTTTTTATCGAAAAGGTCGTTCTCGAGTGCTTTGATTTCTTCATTAAGAGCTTGAACATCATTCTCTTCTGTTACATTATCTAACTCCTCTCTAAGAAATGCTAATCTCAAGCTCAAACCTTTAACAGCTTTTACTCTCGATGCTAAAGAGATCCAAACTTCATCTCTTTTAATTGACGATATTTCTCTCAGGATGTTTATCGAGTTAACTTTTTCTATTACCGACTCATTAGTAGTATCTAATCCTAAATTAGAGATACTAAGTGGTTTGTTCGAAGTATTAACATTTCCAGGGGAATCAACATAATATCTTTCTCCTCTTGTTAGATTACAATATTCAAAATCTGCCTGAATACCAACATGAACGTGAACCAAGCCTTCTCTTTGTTTTTCGATTCTTAAGCGAATCTTTCCATCTTTTCTTTCTTGCTCCGTTCTAGAAAGAGATATAACGCAACCACAAGTTTTAAGTGCAGAGTAACCTCCGGCAACCTGAGACATTTTATAGGTAGGATATTCTTCGCCTTTTTCAAAATCAGCTTTTAATTCACTCATACCAGACCTGTTTGTTTGCATAGGTACGTTAATTGATGTCTTTAGGTTTGATGCTAATTTTTCTAGTTTTCTAAATACATAAGCTAGTAAAAGATCAGTATTAGAGTACTGTTGAACACTCTCAATTAATTGGCCGTAATCGATAATAGTCATCATATAGTGTTTATGCTTGAATTTCTCAGTTATAGTAGCTTCAAGTTTTTCGATCTCACAATTCTTAATTGCGTGAATCATAGATACTTTTTCACCATATAATTTTTGAGCATCTCTTATTCTTTTAATCTCGTCTTGATCGAAATACTTAGATAAAGTTCCATCTTCGTTATTATTTACGTATTCACGAAATTTAACTAATTTTCCGTATTTAATATTAGATAAGTTAGATATCATTCTCATAGGTATCTGAAGTTTCTTACCCTCTAGACCGACAAATAATACATTATTGCCATTTCTAACAGCATCACAAGCAATTGATGCCATAAGCATCGTTTTACCATCGTTAGTTGCAGCAAGCCATGCCGTAACTTCTTCGATAGAAAGCCCTCCGGTATCTCCGCCTCCATTTAACTCGTTACAAAGCTCAGGTATATCAAATCTAACGTTAACTCCGTTAGTTGTTGAATATTGTTTTATGATTTCTTCAAAATCACTCATATCAATATCGTCATTATCCGTAAAAGAGATAGAATCCATCTTCTCGCTAAATAACCTACAACGATCAGTTAAACCTAAAAGAAGTTCTTTATTAGGAGCTTCAAAATCTCTATAAAGAGAATTCATAAAAGCCTGTCCCTTTGAAAGCATCAATAGGTCGATTAGTCCTTTTTCGTGCATAGGACTTAAGACATGACTCTGAGAAGTTAAGTCTTTATATTCGTTAATTAAATTTTCCTTATTACTGCTAGACGTATCTAATTCAAGCACTTCTTGCTCGAAAATACCCAAAGAGGGAAGTAATCCTTCTGACTCAATAAATAACTTTTTAACAACATCTATGCAGTGACTTGTTATTGGAGATGAGAATATCTTAATTCTCTGTTTTCGCAAATCTTCGTCATCTAATATAACTGCAAAAAATTTAGTCGCAAAGTTACGATCATTGACTAAAATAGAAGCAATCTCTCTTTGGAACGTGGTGCTTAGTGCGCTATTTACTTGCATGAATACCCTTTATGATATGTACTAATTCATATTGTTATATACCACAGGTCAAGACCCGTATCTCGTGTATGTATTTGCCCACTTTAGGCAGAGCGAAGAATAAGAGATTTTGCACCGTGGTATGTAATAGTCATGAAAATCAACAATAAAAGACTAAAATTACTTAACGATACGAAAGACAAGAAAATTCTAGAAAAAGAGGACTTTGAGCAGATTGATTTTATTAATCTCCATGCTCACTCTACCTATTCTTTACAAGATGCCGTCGGTCAAGTTGAAGATCACTTTGTTAAAACTATCGATGCGGGACATTGTGGGTGCTGTATTACGGATCACGGCTCTTACGCATCATTTATTGATTTACATAATTTAACAAAAAATAAAATCGGATCAAATAAAGTTACTGAGAAGTTTAAGAAACATGAAATTCAAGAACACCCTGTTGTTATGGGGGCTGAATTATATATTATCGATGATAGACATATTCAACCTTTAATAGATCTATCTGATAGAGATGACAGACCTGGAATAACCGAGATCCTAACTAAGATGTCTAAGAATCCCCAGTGGAAAGATATCTACTTCGAAAAGAAGTCTATTGAAGATATAGAAGTACAACTTGAGAAGTCTAAAAAAATAGGATCTTTATTATTAAGAAAAATTAATAGTTTATCAAATACTGAACTTAAATTAAAGATAGAAGAATTTAATAAGGCGAGTACTAAGTGTACGTCTTATAAATATAATCATATCACGCTTATGGCAAAGAACTCGGTTGGCCACTCCAATATATGTCATCTAACCTCTATAGGATCACTCCCAGAAAACTTCTATGTTCGACCAAGAATTAGGTTTACTGATTTGATAGAAAATAAAGAAGGAATAATAGTAACTAGTGGATGTTTCGTAGGGATGATTCCTCAAGCGATTCATAAGAACACTGGATTAGAAGAAGAATATTTTGAGTTATTCTCTAAGGAATTTGGAGACGACTTTTATATTGAAATACACTTAACTGACGTATCTTATAATTGGGATAAAAATCTACAACAACATGTTAAAACTATTGCTGTTAATCCCATGATCAAAGTTAATGATAGATTAGTGGAATTGGCTTCGAAATATGGATTAGAAAAAAACGTTTATATAACTCAAGATTCGCATATGCCAAACAAAGAAGACAAGGCCATTCAAGATATAATCATCATGAACGACCCTGGAAATAAGAGTAATTGGCACTTTAAGAATGTTTATTATATCCAAGAAATCGAAGAAATGTATGAAGCAATGAGAGATGGATTTCCTCATTATACTAATGAGCAGTTTATCAATTGGTGTTTTAATACTATGACTGTTTTAAATAAAAGTAGGGACTTGGATATAGATATGTCTCTAAGTTTCGTTAAACCGGACTACGATAATCACCCAGTTAATAATCCAATAATATTAAAAGAAGTAGAGAGCGAAGGTAACTTCGTTGAACTATATATCGAAAACAGTAAGACTAGGAAAGAAGCGCTAAGACTACTCAAAGAAAACGCTTTAGATAAAATGCCTAACAATGTAGATATGGAAGCAACAAAGAACAAACAAGAAGAATTCTCAAAAACTGAGACAAGAATCGAAGAGATTTTTCAATACACTGATTACTATACTCAAAAAACAAAGTATTTTTACGACAAAGAGCAAGATCTACAAACTCTGATTAGGGTTGCCGTTGAACTTGGTAAGATTGATTTTGATAACGAAGAATACAGAAGAAGATTCTTTTTTGATCTAGATACTGTTCAATTCAATGGAATAATTGCTCTGAGTGATTATTTTATGGTTTTCGAGGATATTTCTAGATTAGCGGTATTTCTACAAGAGTTTAAGGGACCAGGAAGGGGCTCTGCTGCTGGTTGTATGGTTAGTTATGCTATCGATATCACAGATGTAGATCCTATTACTTATGACCTTTTGATGGAGAGATTCCTTCAACCGGAAAGAGTTGGAGTAATGGATTTTTCTATCGAAGGACACGAAGTCGTTAAGAAAGATGAAAAGGACGAAAATTTCAAACCTCAAATAGAAAAGTTAGAATTTATCAAGAAGTCACTTTTGGATAAAGAAATAGACTCTGATGAAATGTTTTATTTAGAGAGAAACCTATATGTTGTCGATTATATATATGATCTAAAATTTACTAAAAAATTAAGCGAATTACCAAACACTAATAACAGCTCAATTCTTTTTGAATTAGGACTTTGTGTTGAACCAATTGGTAAGATTAAAAAGTCAGAGCCATCTATGCCCGATATCGATTACGATTCTTCGTGTAGAGATCTTATTTGTGAATATCTACTAAAGAAACATGGTACGGATAACGCTTGTTATATTGGAACTTATGGATCTCTTAAAGTTAGATCTGCTATTAAGGAAGTACTGAGAGTAAGAAGAATTAATGGAAGATTAATGGAAGCTTCCGAGGTCAATAAATTAACTAAGGAAATAGATAAAGTTAAGCCAAGTGAAGAAGATATGAGTAAAGGTGAATTATTCATATTCAACCTTATTATTGAAAACTCACAAAAGTTCCACGACTTCTTTACTGAACATGAAGATGTGAAAAACGACGTAACTAATATCCTTGGAACATATAAAAATATGGGAATCCACGCAGCAGGAATGGTTTTATCTTCAACTCCAATAACAAGAAAAGTACCTTGTACTTGGGATAAAGCAAAGGGAGCCTATAAAACTCAACTTGCAAAAGAGGAAGTAGAACAAATAGGTCTTATCAAATTAGATTTACTTGGAATATCTACTGGTGAAGACATTAGGGACTGTGCGAGACTAATCTTAAAAAACAAAGGCATAAACTACTTCTCTAAGTGGGAGACAATATTAAACAACCTTCCAAAAGAAGTAGGTCAGAGCTACGTAAAAGTTGATACGACTTCTATATTCCAAATGAATACTCCAGTATCTATGGACTTATTAAAGAGCGTTACAATAATGAACGACCCAGTTAGGGATAACGCTGCTTATACTTCGGCTTTAAGACCAGGGCCTATGTCGGCCGGAGTCCATAAGGATCTAGTTGATACTATCAATAAGATTAAACCAGAAACATACCTCCACCCATCTCTTGAGATTTATCTTAAAGACACTTATGGTTTCTTAATTTATCAAGAACAAGTAATGCAAATATGTATTGATTTGGGCGGATTTACTAAGTTCGAAGCTGACAAAGTTAGAAAGGCGATGGGGAAGAAGAAATTTAAAATTATCAACATGTTCGAAAAACAGTTTGTTGAATATGCTCACAACACTAAAAGTATCGACAAAAACGTAGCTCGGGAAATTTGGCAAAATATGGCCGCGTTTGCTGAATATGGTTTTAATAAATCACACGCTATCTGTTATGCAGCAGTTAGTTGTATATGTATGTATTTTAAGACTCAATATCCTCTTGAATGGAAAGCGGCTTGTCTTGGAAGAGTTTCTAGAAATGACAGTGAAGCAGATAAGAAAAACTACAAAAGATATTATAGAGAATGGAAAAGTGATTTAAGATCTCCAAGTATTAATAAATCAGGGGATAGTTACCAAATTATAAATAGAGCAATTTATATGCCTATCTACGCCGCAAAAGCGATTAAGAAAGATACAGCTTTGAAAATCTCTTCACTCGCTCCTTTTAAGGATTTCGATGATTGTGTTCTAAAGCTAAAAGCGAATGATCTCGGGAGAAAAGATTTAGTTGAAGCCTTGGTTTATTCGGGTGCTTGTGATGAATTATTTCCAAAGATTACTAAAGATAATTTGAATAAAGAGAATATTGATCAAATAAGATTTTTTGTTGATGCTATAAATTTCATTCATGCAAAAGATCTAAAGCTTGATTCTTCTGAAGAGGGCGATACTCTAGATTTACTTGGAATAACTAATGCTCAAGGCTCTTTTGATATAAATAAGCAGATCCAAGATCTAGACCTAATATCTTACTCTTTAACGAATTTCGAAAAGAGGAAGTATTTGATTCAAAGATATTATAACGATCTTAAAGTTATTTCGATCAAAAAGGGCTTGATGGACAAGATGAAAGAGCTAGAAGAATATAGCTTCGAAAACAGATATCTATTAACAACAACTAAAGACTTAAATTCTATTAAATGTAAAGATATCGAAATTTATTCTAAATGGAGTGGTTTAGATAAAAACGGAGAACCTAAGAGCTTGAAAATCAAACTAGGAAAAAAAGATCTCGAGGATGCTCAAAAGATAGAAGAAGTACTTAGAGTGTCTCACGATAAGAGTATTCTAGCTAAAGAGCTAGATTACCTCAATTTTACTTCTTACAACTTCTCTAAAATGTTTAAAGAAGAGATAGATCAGATATCGTTAGGACAAAATAAGCAAATCTTAAAACTAGAAGACATGGTTAAAGAAGCGAATAAGATTAACTCCAAAGTAGACAAAATTAGACATTTTATTAACAATAAACTCAGAATTACGAAAGATACACCTATTCTCCAAATTAGAAAGAATGCAGTAACTATATTGGTAGCATTGGCACATATTCAAAAAGTCTTTGGGAAATGGCAGTTATCTTGCTTTATATCTCAAATAGAAGAAAACCTGGAGCAATTAGGATCCACTCAAAAATCTCTAATGACATGGGCCCTAGAGTTAGAATTACAAAACTACTCAGTTCAATTAAAATTAGATCGTAGAGCATTTAATGAGATGGTGATCATTAGAAAGAGTAAGGTGATACTTGATAAGCAACACACATATATACTTAAAAATGTCATAGGATCTAAAGCAGATATCAATCAAGCGAATATGCTTAGATCTATTAACTATTCATTAAGTCACTATGCCGACCTGTTAAAGCTCGCTTATCTTGTTAGTTCGGATTCTCAAAAATCAAAAGAAATGAGACTAAGTGGCGGGAAATCACAAAAGGATATCCAAGGTCTGTTGAGATTACAAAAGAAAGAAAATAGAGAGATTGTGTTAGTTAGATTAGAAGAATTAGGTGTCAGTAATAAAATGCTAGAAGATCTTATTGATACGGATATTCCAAGAAGCGAGATCATTAATGAAATCAATCAATTGAAAATTTATTATCTAAACGACTATCAAATAAACATAGTCACTAAACCTTCTAATGTCTTTGGAAGCATATTTATCCCTGAAAAGAAAATGTACAAAAAAGAGTACACAAATTACAAGGGCGTATCCAGAGTTATGAATATCCACCTAACAGATGGCAATGAATCAGTGATGGTTAATATCAAAGAATACGACAAAATTGAGATATTTAGAAAATCTCAAAACGTTAGCTTCGAATCGATTGTTAAGGATTTCTCGCCGCTGATATTACCAGTTAAGCTTAATTTCAATTTAAGTAGAGCTGGAACATTTAATCTGAGATTCGAGAATCAGGCCAAGGGCAGTATAGTTTTCGTGGAAGATTACTTGTAATAAGGTGGGTAATTCTATTGAGTCAGTCGTTGGTCGAAAGGTTTTTTCTTAAAGTTTCGTTCCGGTATTAATATTGTTCGCCCGTCGTTATATGTCCATATTCAATATATATAAAGGGTTTTGTGTTCTTTTCTCTCTCATTATTAGCCACTTAGAAGCTTTTAAACTTTCTATTCTCCTATAAAAAAAGAACAACTCATTACTGTTCCAAAAAAGAGAACAACTGTCGCGTGGTATGTACCACACTGTAAGCAAGTAAATAATTTGGAGTATATATGAAATTTGGCAGTTTGTTTTCTGGTATTGGTGGGTTTGAAATAGGCCTAAAAACGGTCTTTCCAAATGCCGAATGTGAATTCTTCTCAGAGATAGATAAATTTTCAATCCAGACCTTTTTAAAGAATTTTCCAGAGAATCAAGATAAGAACCTTGGAGATATCGAAAGGGTTGTCTTTGATAAAAATAATAAGAATCAATTATCCGCAAATGATTTCAGATTATCTCTACTGCCTGACATAGATCTTCTTTTTGCGGGATCTCCTTGTCAGGATTTAACAATTGCTCAAAAAAACAGAAAAGAACTAGATGGAGAAAGATCTAGATTATTCTTCGCTTTTTTAGAGATTATAAGAGTTAAAAAACCTAAATATTTTCTATTGGAAAATGTAGGATCAATGAGTCAGAAATCTCGAGATGCTATTTCGGAATTACTTGGAGTTCAGCCAGTAAGGATAAATTCCAGGGATTATTGTGGTCAAAAAAGAGATCGACTATACTGGTTTAATTGGCCATTCATTCCGCTTAAAAGAACAGCGGGAATAGATTTCGAACAAGTAATAGATAGCAATGTATCAGAAGAAGACGCTCCAACTATAGATATCGACAAACCTAATTATTCTTCAATAAAAGACTACACTGGACCAAATAGAGGTTTCGCTTGGTCTAAATCAACTCGCTATCCAAAAGACGCTGATAAGTTCACTGAAAATAGAGCGACCTTCAATAGAGCAAATTGCTTAACAACAGGAGTTGGTTGCTCAAATCAATCTTCTTGTAATGTAGTTAAAGATCAAGATCGTTATAGATACTTATCTCCAAATGAAGCTGAAACTCTTCAATCTTTTCCCAAGGATTGGACCAAAGGGGTTTCTAGATCTCAGAGATATCGACAAGTAGGAAATTCCGTTAGTCCAAATGTACTAATTCATATTTTTCTATGCTTAAAAAAGAACCAACAAGGAACGAATAATAATGAATAAATTAATACTAATTATTGGGCCAACTGCTGTAGGTAAAACATCCATCCTTAATGAGCTTATGAAAACCAACAGATATGACAGATTGATAACTTGTACAACACGAGAACCAAGAGAAGGTGAAGTGAATGGAAGCGATTATCATTTTCTAAAGAAAGAGACATTCGAAGAAGGGATAAAAGATAATCTATTCGTAGAACACGCAAACGTTCACGGTAACCTGTATGGAATAAATTCAGAACTACTACAAAATCAACTTAGTGGAGATAAAGATGTATTGGCCATAGTTGACCATCAAGGAGCTTCAACTTTAAAAGATCTTCTTCGTGATAATTGTAAGGTTTTATTCATTGAACCTAATAATAAAAAAGACATTATTGAGAGACTCGCAGCAAGGGGAGACGAAGAAGAGGATACGAGGAAAAGACTAGTATCTTACTCTTTAGAAATCCAAACAAAAAATAACTGGGACTACTTATTAACTAACGAAAATAACAAGTTCGCAGATTGTGTCAAAAGTATTGAAAATTACTTAAGCAATCAAAATGTAAAGGCATAAATATGAAGATTCAAGTAGGACATATACTAATAAATAATGAAACTAATACTAATTTTGAAGTAACTTCGTTGATTGGAGATAAATTTGTTCTTCGTAAGATAAGTCTGGCGTTCGTTAACAGAGGTTTATTCAATACTTTGAAGTTCGAAAAGAGAGAGAGTATTGTAGTTAATGTTTTAGATATCGATTCTCTATATCGACATATGGATATTATCTCATTTAACGATGAAGTTATTAGTCTTGAAATAAGAGATGATCTGATGAAAGATAGATTTAAAGGTTAAAAAAGATCTTTTTCCATTGATAAGTTACCAAGGTAATCTTCTTCACTTCTAAGAGTTATTCCAATAGACATACACTGAGAATCAATCTTCAAATCAACTCTTGATCTACTAAGAACACTCTTGTCCTCTAAGTCAAACTGAGTTAGTTGCGGAAATATCTTAATTAAACTATCGAGGGGCATAGAATCGATAAAGTCATTTAAGCTTTTTTCGAAAAGATAGATTCTGCTCTTAAGATCTACAAGAATATCTCCTTTTTCTAGCGTTTTCAAATTATTACCTTTTATAATATAAGCTCCATTATTAGTGCGAACACAATGGATACCAGGAATTATCATAAAGTTATTTAATATAGACTCCTCTTTAGAGTTAATTCCTTCTTCGAATTTTTCCAAGATAACTATAGATTTCAACTCATTTTCTCTTATTCTATAATACCTTGAAGATATTCTGGAAGAACTCATCCCTGCTGGCTTTTCACATAATCCCCAATGAATAGATTCAGAGCTATCAAATGCCATCAATCTCCACCTGTTCAAAAACTCTTCAAACTTACTCTTGCTGCAAAAAATGATTTTATAAACACTATTAGATTTAAAATAAAGAAAATAGCTTTTTTTTGATTCAGAAGCTTCCTTAGATAAATTCTTAGTGATATCCACTTCTTCTTTTGTATTTAGTTCGAAATCTCCAGTCAATGTCTTTACTCGGTAGTATCTAGTGCATTTTCTAAAAATAGAGTAATTGCTTCCAATTACCGCATTACCAGTGAATATTTTTGTATTTTTGTTTTTAGTTTTTTCAATCCAGTATTCCAGAAATGCAGCATGATTCTTTTGGTTACAAAAAACGATAGAATAGTCGTTCTTATTTTCTACGTAGATATATTTAACATCTCTTTTGGATGTTGATTTTCCGTTGATTTCGATAAAGGGAACATCTATTCCAGATAAAGTGGAAATCTCTCGTATTTTTCTTGCGAAAATTCTATCGTGACCTCTGCTTTTTGGGTTTATTTGTGTTTGCCAGACATGAACCATTTCGTGCAAAACAACTTTGGCAAAAGTATCTTCATTCCACTCGAATTCCAAAGAAAGAGTAAACTTAAGAACCTTATTCTCGTGTCTAGACCTTGATGAAGTTACGCGCCCTAGAGATCTTATTGTTTTCATGAATCCTATTTCAAAATCAGGAGTTAATTCCCCATTAAAAAATTGAGAATTATATTCTTTAAACGCCTCTCTGATTCTTTCGGTTGTTAATTTCATAAATTCCTTTGTCTCTGACTCTATATAAATATACCAAGACCAATATAGTGTAGGTCGAGTTTTCTTTGCTGACGCGTGGTATATTATTAAAAGTGATATGAACTCTCGAACGCCAGGTTATTGTCTCTGCGAGATATAAAACTAAGGAGAAAAATGAATGAAGCTAAATTATTATGTATTGAGGCGTTAATACTGGAAACAGAAGAAATAATAGGCGATTTTAAAAAAATCATTGTTTCTCTTGATAGCATTACTGATAAAGAAAATAACCTTGCAAACTGGATATCTTGTATAGTGTCTATTAAGGCTATTCAGAATTCCAGCTTCGAAGAATATATATCTCAAACGAAATACTATAACGAAAGGGAGAGGTTTATTATGAAATTGGCCTGGAATTGGAGACTTAATAATGAACGAATATCATGAATTACTAAAAGAGTTAATCTCATTAAAGAGAAATTCAAAACTCGTATCTAAGCAGTTAAATTTTGACTTAAAAAAAGGGATCCCAAATCTATCCTCGTACAAAAAATTACTCGAGGAACGTATTGTACACCTAGTTAATTTTTTTAAAATGGACTTTAGTTTTTCTAGTAATTCGCATCAATTATTATCAGAAGACTTGAGAATTAATTCAGCAATGGACGGCACATTTATAGATCAGCTTGAAGAAGTTATCTTAGGAATTAGGGAAAACCCAGAAGGTCAGACTCATAAATTACATAGTTTTCACCCTGATAACAGCTACCCCTTATTGGTCCAATTTTCTGTAGATAAAGGCTTCTTGAATTGTATTGCTACAATCAATAAATCAAACCTAGTTACTCAAATACCACTAGATTTAATAGATTTAAGTGTACTTACCATGACTATCGCTCAATTATGCTCTTTAGATTTAGGTAACCTATCTGTAAATATTGGAGAAGCTTACACTAATATTAGGAGTAGAGAAGAAACTTTTTCAGTTGCAGTTTTGAAGCTTGAGAAGAGCTTATTGAATACCAAACTAATTGACATAAACGAGGTTGAAGTTTCGGATTTCTTGGTTAAGAGTTAATTATTCTTCAAACTTTAATTTCAATATTACGCCGTGATACGGATTCTTATTGAAATATTTATTGCTACTAATTCTTACAAGAGAGTTATCTCTTTCTATTCTACTATGAATTTTTTTAGCTATCTTCTTTATTTCAGATGCAGAATACAAGCTTTTTATGGTTATCTTATCTCTACATGGGTCGTAATAATCTGATTCAGAGAAAATTACAAGCTTGGTAGCAGTCTCGTTCAGATGGATAAAGATATTATCTTCTAGTTCTTCAATTATCGAATTTGCAATATCTAAATACTTACATTCCATGCGGTCCAACATACCACGCTATAAACACCTATTTTTTAAAATAAGTGTTGATGTATCAAAACGCTTGACTTGATATACCGTTCAGGCTATAATTATTTTAACGAAAACCTATAGGATAAAGAAGTAGGCAAATACAAGCGTTATATAGGAGATTTGGTATGCAAATCAGAAGCGAATTTGAATTAAAACACTTTGATGTATATATATCTGGCCTAGGCTCATCTTGTATAGATTCAATTAGTTATACAAAAAAAGAAGTTACCCTTGATTTGAGCAATAGTGATCAATTCATTATCTGCATTAATCTTTGGTTTAAAAGCTCGTTATTTAAGGCGATTAGTAACACTCAAGCTCTCTCAGCATAATTCTAAGAAAAGGGTATCCATGTTAAATTATATAACTACAGTTAAAGAAAATAATAAAGGTGGAAGAATTTGGATAGAAGGGGAGTCCCTTAGAAGAGCTGGATTTAAACCCAACTCAAGATACAGACTCGAATATAGAGACGGTGAGATTATCCTAAGCGTTTCAAAGAAAGGCGAAAGAACTGTATCTAAAAGAACAAGATCAAATATAGTATTTCCTATCATTGATATTAATAATCAAAAAATCCTAGAAATTTTTCAAAGTGACACACCCGTAGTTGCTTCATTAGAGAAAAGAACGATTAGAATCAGCATACACGAAATCAAGAAACTCCAAAAGCACAGAGAGAATGTATTTTTCTCGAAACTTGAAAATGATATTGCTCTTGATGAATCTTCTTTATTTACAGGGGGAGGAATCTCTACTCACGCCATAAATAAAGGATTAAAGAAATATAAAATTAAGTCTAAAATATCTTCAATTGCAGAGATGGATCCTTCTTATCTACAAATAGCTCAAAGAAACTTAAATCCAGCGCATTGTCACGTTGCAAAGATAGAAGATATCCAATCAAAAGATATAAAAGGTACTGATATTCTTAGTTTTTCTATGCCTTGCACGGGACATTCTAATCACGGGAAAGCATCTAATAAGATAAAAATAGCAGAAGAACACAGTCAAGCAAACACGGCTTTATTTGGAGTTGTTAATTATATAGTAAATTCCAATCCAGCTATATTAATAAGTGAAAACGTAGTTCAAGCAAAATATTCAGCAACGTATATCCTTTTAAAAGCAGAAATCAATAGACTTGGTTATGATATTTTTGAGTATGACTTAGATCAGAATCAAGCAGGGTCAATAGAGAAAAGAAAGAGATATTGGTTCGTGGCCATAAGTAAAGGCATCTCTAAGGTAGTTAATTTAGAAAAGCTTAATATCCCTACATATAAAAGAGAGCATAAAAACATAAAATCCATATTAGACGAAAGAGATAATGAAAAATGGATGAAGTCAGATTACTTTAATTCTCGTCTTGAAAAAAATATTTCAAACAATAGAGGCTTTAGAACAAGCTTCGTAAATGAAGATCAAGATAGCGTTAATGTCATTCCAAGAAATTATACAAAAAGACAAATATCTAATCCTCATTTTATAAATAAGGAAGGTGATAAGATAAGATTATTTAATCCCAAAGAGCATTGCTTAATCAAGGGAGTTCCTTTTAAGCTTCTAAGAGGAGTGAGCGATACTAAGGCTCATGAAATTCTAGGTCAATCTGTCGCATATAAACAAGCGATGGGTATTGGCGAAATAATCGGGGAACTGTGCTCACTTATTAAAAACTAATTCCACTTAAAAAAGTCATACATAACTATAAAAAAACAACTTATATTAACGTATAACCAATATTTTGCGTTTAATTTACCTAGTAATGATCCTGGTCTGCGAGGACGACGAACGAGGAGCGCAGACCAGGAAGCTGAAGCTGAAGGAGAACCGAGCGACAAGCCCATTTCCAATGGGTGCAGAAGAGAAAGTTCTCCTTCAGTAAAGTTCAGAAATATAATTGAGTAATTTCGTGAATTTAATATTTTTCTCTTCGTGATTTTTAAATGTTAGAGATATTTTATTTTCGATTTCAGACTCAGATAAGGTATCTATCTGACTATCAATGACAATTCCAAACACATCAGATGTACAGTTTTCGTATATAACTATTCGCTGTATGAATATATTAATATCGTTTCCGGATATAGCTCCAATCATTTCTCTTTTTACTTTTTCTTTCTCGTTTCCGGTGAGGGGTTTCGTTTTAAAGTTTAGTTTTATCTTCATATTCTCCTGATCAAAAAATAGTTACTTATATCTAGAAAAACTCCTAATATTCAAATTATCTTCTTCCTCTTCAATGCTAAAGGGTATCTCTAATTCTTTAAGACTACTTGTGAAGATGCCCGCATCACAGTCTTCTTCCAAATAGCTATTAGATCCTTTTCCATACGAATAAGAAGAAATGTTGTCCCTTATTCCTAGTGCGTCCAATAGAACGTTCGAAACTTTTAGCCAAGAGTGAGAGCCATCGCTATAAAAAGTAAATGACTCTTGTCTTGAATATAAATCAAAAATGATTAAATCATCAGGATCGAGCACCACTTCTATGTCTGTATCACCGGCTATTAAAGATTTAATCTCATCCTTAGTACATCGGCTTTCATTCTTGAGATATTTTATTTGTAAATCGTTAATTTTCATAGATTCCTTGATTTATTAGAGTGATTTAAATGCACCACTCAAAGATTACATTACACCTTCGGGATGCTGTTCTATAAATTATTAATCTTTGCTTTAATATACCATTCTCAGGAAAAATAGTTTTTTGTGGTATGTATAATTTATGAAACAAGCGACGAAGGGGAAACAAATGTCAGAAAAAATACTATTTTTAGGGAATACTCAAAAAGAAGTAGAAGATAGAAAAAATATATGTAAAAGCGAGAAACTTTTCGTTCCCTCTGAGAAAATATCTAATATTTCATCTGCGAAAGAGACTACAAGAAATAAAGAGAGACAGTTATCAGAAAGGGAAAATCTCCTTTTCTCTCTCGGTGTTTGGAGAAGCTCTAATATTCACAGATCTCACCATGACCAACTATCATATTTCGAATGGTGCGAGTTAACTAATTCTAAGAAGTACTTAAAAGAAGATAGGCCGTCATACGCGGCATAAGGATTTTATATGAGCGATTGGAATTGTTGCGTTAAGGGATGTAAAAATAAAAATCCAGAAGAATTACACTTTTTCCCGTCTCACGGAAAAGGTAAACATATTGATGGCGATTATTGTTTAGGGCACTTTACTGAGATAGAGGATGAGCTAGATCGAAATATCGCAGAAATGAGAGGCGAACCCGATATAGAAACAGAGGTTGAATTAGAGGTTGAGTCGGAAGTTGAATTAGAAGAGGAAACTCAAGACATACCAACAAACGAAGATGGCCAACAATCATTAATTGATTAATACTTAAAGTATGACTAGTCGATTAAATCATATTTCTTAGCATAATACGTAACGAAATCACACGCGTCGAAATCATGAAGTTCAGCATAAAACAAAAGATCTTCATCATTATATTCACCCGAAACTTCGATTCCATAAATATCATTAGATATAGTGTCTATATTTACCTTAAAATCCCTTAGTTCTACTTCTACATTTTTCCTATCTTGTTTTAACATAACTGCCTCACGTAGTTTATTTTTTGAATAAATTTTATTGATTCTTTTTGAAAGGTTTCAATTGTCTTTACTATCTCTCGTTCAATCTCTTCGGGATCCATTCCTCTGGTTTGGTTGTCGCAAACAGAGCCTAGTAGATCAAAAGCATAATCATCATGAAAAGACATGTTTTGAACAGATATATCTATTTTCTCTGTCTCTATTACTTCGGGGCAATTTCTTAATATGTTATCGATATCTCTCACTATTAATTCTTTGACGTTACAATTTATTCGTATTTTCAATGCAGAAACTCCTTGTTAAACTCTTCTTTTTCATAAATTAATATACCATTTAAAAATAAAAAGCAGAGCAACCAGGAGGTATCTGGCGACACCACCAGGTGCTCTGCTCTCCCGCTGCGGCGAGCTCAGAGTCTTCTGCTCTTCGCTATTCATAACTAGATAATAACGATGTATGTTTTTGAGTTATATAAACAAAACCCCCCTGATTAAGAGGGTTATATGAGTTTTAAATAATAAAGGAAGGGGAATAAGTTTTTTGATTTCGCTCTATTTCTTTATTTTATCGATCTCTACGCCCTTCAGCTTGAAGCATGACTTCTGGGTTAAAATTTTCAGATTCCCTTTTTAAATCTATATTAAAGGCGTAAGTTATTAGTTTCGCACAAGCTCCCATTAGGATTAATGAAAGGCAGGCTAAAGGTAAGGAAGAATCCAGTAGCCCTATAGAGCCCAAGATGTAACCTATTAAAAGTGATGCATAAGAAAATAGGGGTAAAGATTTTTTGTAGTTGTTTTCATTCATTGCGTTCTCCATCTGTTATTAAGGTGTTTCTTCACATATATCCAATAGTTCATTGTAAAATTTACCAGCACCTTCGCAAGCTGCTCTTTGGAATAGACAAATTCCTCCTACAAAATACGAAATACCATCAACATCCAAACCAACAACCATGTCGCACACTTGTTTTGGATCGATATTTTTAATCCCACTACGAGATATACATCTTTCTAATATATTTGTGTTTGTGCTATTAAAAGTGAAAGATAATGAGGTCTTCCTAACTCTTTCCATGTCTACTTTTCCGAGTCTATATCCGTAAAGTACATCTAACGAGGCTGAATCAGTCGCAACATCGAAAGCCGTTACGGTTATTGAATTTATGCTAACTCCCATCCTTTTGGTACTAGTAGAAAATTTAGCAATATCATTCTTGTCTTTGATTTCTACAAGACTCATTGTCCCGTTTATTTTTAAAAGGGATAGGTCAGCTCCTAAGCCCCCAAAAGTATTATTACAAGCTTCCGCATCGCTCATAAAGGATATAATCTCTCGATTAAGAGACTCTATCTCTCCTTTATATTCGACTCTCTTATTTGCTTTTAGGTTTTCAGTGTTCATTTTCGTTATGGCCAAGCTAAGTACGCTCATTAAACCAAATGCTATAATCACTTGAACCAATGAAGAACCTTGTTGTGATTTTAATAACTTGATCATTGCTCTCCTAATATCTATTAGTATGAGTTACAACATACCACGAAAAGGTCTTTTAAATGTTTAGTGATTGCTTTATCGAATCTTTTTTCCATCTGAGAATTTAACTTCTAGGGAACCAGTATCAGGACTCCACTTTATCTTAGACTTCTTGAATTGATATATCTTTCTGTTTAATCCTAATTTTTGTCTATCTACGATAATTAAATGACAATTAGCGTTTTTGCTTACATGAGAGCAATTAAGGGTGGTGTAATAGTTTAAGTTCTTTACTCCAATCGTATATTGATGCATATATTTTATTGGGGGAGATGTTAGTCGGAAGCTCTTTAAATGAAAAACAACGCCCTTTTCGTTTAAGGTAAAATCAGTGAAATAACACCTTTTTTTCGATGTCTTATAAGTATTAATGCTACATGTTTCGTTCTGATCTACCGCAGAATTAGTATTGAAAGCAATTAATAAAAACGATATTAACACTAGTTTCATTTCAACCCCTTTGACCGTAAATGTCTTTAATATACCATTATAAAATTCGAGAACCCCTAAAGGTACGCTGTAGGATATGATATGGTTTAAATTTTTCGAGACAGGCCCACTTAAATAGATCTGTTTTTGATGTATAAAACAAACGGTTGCAATATACCGATTCCATTGCATATCAAACTTAAACAGATAAAAGTGTTGATTCTCTTTGTCTTATATTTTGCGTGGTATATTGTTATAGAACTATTCAGGAGAGGTTTAATGAAATTTTTAATAATGAGTATTTTTTTTACAATAACAATATCGTCATGTTCTTGTGGGGGCGGAGGCGGAGGCGGAGGGAAAAACGTTACTAACGTGGTTAATATTGATTATAATTTTAGTTTAAATTCAAGTGAGGGAACTATTACAAATAATTCCTCAACTACTTTAACTTTGACCACTAACCATGATTACCAAGGTGTTGAATTTTACTTAACTAATGATTGTTCTGGTGTTCCAGAAATTATTTTTACCTCAAACGAATTTGCTCAAGGTGTAGATCTTTCTTTAACCAGCAATACTTCAGCAACATATTATGCAAAATTCATAGGTATAGATGATCCCGAATTTGATTGTAAAGAGATGATAACGATTATTCAAGATATTATCCCTCCTAGTGATCCAACAACTCCTGCATCCTTCACCGGCTTGACTGATATAACAAATGTTCCATCCTTGATTGTTCCAATCGTCGTAGGTGATTTTCCAGCGGGGAGCGATGTTTTAACATTTTGCTCCGATTCATTATGTACTAATATAATTGGTAGCGTTGAATTGGTCGATGTAATCGGCGGAACGAATATAGTTAATTTAACATTAACAGATAACTCAACAACTAGTATACATAGTCAAGCTTCTGATTACGCAAACAATACCTCTGCGGTTGTTGATACTACTAAATCAATCACAGTAGATACTATTGCTCCAGGCGATCCAGGTTCAACTGCTGGAATCTCGGCAATTCCTTCTAATACAAATATTTCTCCTTACCCTGTTAATATTATTGTATCTGATTTCCCTTTAGGCAGTGAAATCTTGTCAGTTTGTGCTGATTCCGTATGTTCAGTTATATTGGGGAGTGTCACTCTCACAAATGTAACTGGAGGGCAAACTACTTTTAATATAAATCTTCCCGACGGAATAAGCTCTCTTTATTTATCATCTCAAGATAGCGCGG